>Ga0126335_1001404_pt1 | contig 13429 bp, 4 predicted proteins | sample OlaspJWI45metaG_FD_108409 | JGI IMG/M metagenome (GOLD analysis project Ga0126335, IMG submission 108409) | Marine gutless worms symbiont microbial communities from Oahu, Hawaii - Olavius sp. 1 OAHU.JWI-45 metaG | ecosystem: Host-associated > Annelida > Digestive system > Unclassified | place... | reverse complement strand
TCGCGTCCTCGTTGGTCCGTGACAATCGTCGCAGATCGCATTAACCGTCAACGTGCCAGTCAGTCCACACTCACTAGATCTGCTCTGACCGTGCTGACCCTTCCTCCGCACCATCGATAGACGCTAGCGTCAGTGTGATGATGAGTTCAATGTTACCAGAAGTCTCGAAGAGATTTTATTTTCTCAAACAGATAAAAACAGCACCTTTTACAACTATACTTCCATGCAACATTCATTAGACCGGTTTTTGAATACTGTACACCAGTTTGGCACTACAGACTTACAAACTCAATCCCGACGACAAATAGAATCAATCCAAAAGCGAACAATTCACATAATATTTAACCGTTTCCGAGGAATGGAACACATCTATTCTCCGAGAAGCAAATCCGGATTCTATGGCCAATCGCATAAAATATCTCCGGTAATTTCTGTAATTTCTTTATCCGACTTCCTGAATTCGTCATCTCTGAACGGTACTGAATTCTAACATTTTAAACAGATTTACTATTCCTTCAGGATTGGATTCAGAATTCAGATCTGCATGCTATTCAGTTTGCGTGTTTTGTAGTAGAAATTTAATTTAATATTATAGTTTGCATATATTTTAGAAATTTCTTTTGGCCATCGTCTGGCATGTGCACTAAAATTTTATTTACATTTTATGATTGTCCTTTGAGCTATACCATATGGCTGCTAGAGTGCTTATACAAAATTCTTGACGTCCTATCTTGTAGTGCAAACGAGCCGTAGCTAAAAACAACACTTTAGTATTATAAATAAAACTGTCCCACTGCAGCAGCTCATTTGTCATATTCCGCAGCAGCAATGCTTCGTCGAAGACATTTTTCATGGAATCAGGTTAATATGTAGACCAGCGAGCAGAACAACGCATCTGCGATAAGAAGATGATACGACTCATCTTTTCACGGCGATGCGAGCACGGGACCGTGCTGACAGATCCACCCGCCGGTGCATACCGGCTCGTAAAGAGGGCGGAGTTAATTTGCGTATAGTGCAATTCTGTACATATTGCACGCTGATAGCTCTGCTGTCGTCGCTGGCACCTTCGATTCGTCGTAGATGGCATCGCTTCTTGGACGCGTTTCGTTGAGTAAACATGTGTAAGTACGGACAACGCGGCGGTGGCACCGTCATAATGGCGGCAGTAAAATTCACGGTATCAGCGCGCCAATACGATTGGGTCTTAGTCTGACGGTGTACCGGTGGGAAATTGACCATTGCGACGTCAATATCTGTTATCGGTCGTTGGAAATGTTCGGAGGCTATTCACTCGCCGGCCGCGATTCCTACCGACGTCGCCGGCCGTCCAAACGTGTTTGTCGTCCTTCCGATTGCACGATGCAAAAAGTATCAGGAAGTGTGCCGCGGGGAACAATTTTTAACCGCCGAGCAGTGTCGCACTTGAAGGGCAAGAGTTGTCTCTCAGCGAGCATGCAGAGAGGAATAGTAATAATAATGAATTCGTTATCAGCCAAAGTCTTCAGTCTTCATACAGGCAGCATTGTATGGCCTTTTAACTCTATAAGCCTAATCTTAAAATAGTGCGCTTTAATTCGATTTACTTTAGATTTATGCTGCTCGTTAGTTTTCCCGTTAATGTGTTTTAAGCTCAGTTGGCTATAGCTTAGTTTAGTTTAACAGAGTGGGCGTCTGTGCGTCTGTTAACCATGGTGTCGGAAATCGTAACTGATAGACGTAGAGATTTATATCTTGCACGCAGATAGTCACAGAGACCTCACAAACCAAAAACTGGGTTACTGTGACCTACTTTGCTGGACTTTTATAGGTCATCATGTACGACGACTAAAGCTAAAGCTGAGGTTTTGTATGAGATTGTTTATATAGGCTACATGTAGAGATGGCACTGAACAGTTTTTCCTTACCCCTGACGAGATTGGCACGATTACTTGATATATTTGTACTAAGTAGGGCTAGCCTTTTTATTTTTTTTATCGATTTTTAATCATTTTATCATTTTATCTGTATTCACGTGTACGAATAAATGATAATAATAACATCAAGCCACCCCACTAGTCACTTTATTGGCATTTACCACGCCAGCTGAGCGTCACTGCCCATGGGCGGCTTGTTTAGCACTACAACGGCTTGACGCAGCGGTGTCAGCCCGTCCTCCTGTTATGTCGACAGATTCATGAGAATGCAATGGCAAGAATGATTTATATAGCGAATTGCCGTAAAACCTTCACTGCGCTGTTAACTCAACTGTTTAGTAGCTATATCATGACAGTCACTCTGACCGTGTCGCGGCCGGCTCTAATAGCCTTGTACGATGTGCATGTAGACAGTCGTGTGGCCGCTATTACGTCGTTTAGTGCGTCACAGACAGTCGACTCGTCCGTCCAGTCTCCGGCGTCCATTTCATTTCAGTTAATTCGTTTTCAGATTGCTAGTTGTCGCAGCTCCGCGAGGGCCCGGAGTATACGGCCGCCCGCCGGCAGCGATCGCGACTCGATCGGAAGGATGGGCGCATTTTGCCGGTCGTAAACCGGTCGACTGACCGCCGCGGAGCCGGACAGGGATCGACTGACCTAGTTCGGCCGTGTGTGGCGCCGCGCGGGCGATCAACACGGGTCGGATTTGCGGCTGATAATTGCTCGCAACATTTGCAGATTGTCGACTGTGGCTTCGCCGTCGGTCAACTTGAGCACATTGTTGACGATGCTACGACTACTGACTGTCAGTGAACTGTTGATTGATGCGCTGCTAACCAGCTCTTAGTTTCAGTCTTTCTGTCCCGGTCTCTGTATTATGTATGAGTTTGTTCGCAATGCACGAAGTCACGTATTGGCTCGTCACTTATTGGTTGGCGCTGTAAACAGGTGTCACGCTATCATATCTACTTATTATAACATATCTCATCTGACGTCAAGGAAATCGTTAATAATCCTTGAGCGGTGTTCGAGACTTGGCAGGGCTCCATCTCAGTCGCCGACCGGCTTGTTGCTGGTTAGGCTGCATCGAATGCATGAGATGCAGGCTACCGGTATTGTTACCAATGTGCGCGGCGTCTGTCTGTCATGCGGCTGAATTTGGCGGCGCGTGCAGTGTGTGCGGGGTTATTTGGCGCAGCCTTTACCAAATTACTTTGGTTTATTGTTTTTTAGTTACCACTGTGCAATGTGCATATAACAAAGTGAACGAGAATGAGAACGAACGTCAAAAAGCGACACAGTGCAAGAAACCAAAATGTACGTTGTGCTGTGAATTCTGGAGTAGATTCGACGTGAACCGCAAAAGCGTCTTTGTCAATTGATGCCGTTTCCGCAAATTGTGACGCTTAATACTTAATTCTTAGCCTAGGCCTACATCAACGCCACCATTAATATTCCTGAACGGTCTTTCCATAGTTGTTTCCTTTGTAGTTACCGCATATTTTCAAATTTGTATTGGTATTAATTTGCTATTTTTTGGTGTTTTTTTGTGTAAAAGGTGTATAGAAATCACAAAAGTAAAAATTATCGTTAACGTATACGACGGACCTTTCGTTTTTCGCAGAGTTGCCAATAGTTCACTCCACTGGATTTATCTTATAGATACGAGAAGCAATTGACGTTGTACAACTAAGATCGCCCTCGGGAGGCCAATTTATTGTACCCGATGCAGCCTTTCGGCTGGTGATAATGATGATGATGATGATGATAATAAAGCATCCAAATACGTAATCCAGTGCAGTGTACACTTTCAACAGCGAACTGCGCTGTGACACTGAGATTGACAAAAATCATTTTGAGACAATAAATAATTTGGAACACTTTGACTACGTATCTCCACTTTTTTTGCCGCCGCTCCGACACCAGCTGGCCAGCTAGTTACTACAGCGATGAAATGTGTCCGATGTCGCCGCTTTTAGTCGCCGTCCGGTCCAGACCAAATGAAGGTCACGCACATGTCGTAGATTCTTCTTGTGCGACCAGACAGACGCTCGCCACTCGCCAGGCCCGTTGCTCACGTTGACGCGCCGCAATCTTTGGCATACTGCGCTTTACGGCAAGTCTTGAATGTCGCGCGCGCCGTTCTCGACTCTCTGCCCCCGCTGAAAACTTAATAATATCGTGCCACGGAACCAGTCACAGCTGCCCCTTGTATCATAGTCGTGGCCTACGCCTGGTTTCCATCATTAAGTAACGCAACGCAAGAGTGAACGGAATTCTTGCGTAACAAGTACGCAAGCAACACAACGCGTGCAAGCAATGCAAGTTGCGGCAAGCTTGCGTTACGTAGCAATATAAACGAAGCGCTAGGCATCATTTGAATGACATTATACATGTAGTGCCCTCAGTTTCAGGCACCTCTACGGTGAATATATACCTTAAGCGTCGTTTCCACATGCGCTGCGCGATGCAATGCGATGCGTGCTGAGTTTTAGCGAGTTCCGGCGAGTCAGTTAGTTCCAGCGATTAAGTCTACTTTCACTCGCCACACATCGCATCGCATCGCGCAGGGCAGCGCATTTGGAAACGACGCTTTCTCTCTAGCCGAATCATTGGATATCATTTTGTCGTTGACTGTGAGGCATTGCAATACTTTGCCGGAAGTCCTGTTTACCGCACGCTAATAGACATATTATTCTTTTTAGATCGTTGTATAAATCTGGTCTGAAAATCTCAAGCTTCCCGGCGAGAATTGGTTGATGAAGTGGAACCAGCGAACTCAATCTCGTCGCGGTCCGACAGAGAACATTCGTTCTACTGACAGTCGCTGATAAGAATACTTTTTGTCTGTGTTTCGACAGCCAGCGGCCATGCACGACGTCGCTATATGTATAGGTCCATGCAGGGGCAGTGGGCAGTAAGCAGACAGACCAATGGGCCATAACGGGAAGACTGCACAGCCTCTCGACAGCGAGTGGTTACAGAGAAAGACAAGTAATTGCCGTGAACGGTGCATGGAGACCGACCCATTGCACAGTCTCTGTAGAGCTCTTCAGCTCGCTACTGAGCATACCGCATTTACGGACAGCTAGGACATAAACCCACTGCTGTTGTATGTAATCGCGCTTACATAGCCGAAATAATACTTATTAATAAATAAATAATTAGACCACTCACGTTGATGCTGATGCCTGGTTAGTTCCTGGATCCCTGAATCTGCCGAGCAGCCCCCACCAGTTGCTGGCACCTCGACCAAACTCAGTCTGTACTTTGACATATTTGACGATCGCTCCCCTAAGATCCACAGGGGCCAAAAAGTGCAAATTTTCGACGTTTTTGCAACCCCAGTTGCTTTTGTGTTGCCCTTGTTTCGAAGTGCAGCAATTTATCGTAAATCTAGAAAATGTTAAGTTCCGACGTAAGCAGTATCTGCTAAACCGTCTAATTTCGTGCAGTTATGTGCAGGCAATTCCGAGAAACGTTGTCTCATCGCATTCGCGCACCAAAAGTGAATTTTGTAGGTCAGGGTTACAAAAGTTAGAGCAATTGCAGACAGACAAACAGACAGACGCGTCTGAACGCAGTACTCTGCCGCCACGCGATAGCAGGATCATATGAAACTGAGAAAACAAGTGTGTTATACAAATCTGAAAATAATTCAAGAGTAGACAAGCGACTAGCGTCTTTGGTCGACGTAATGAAGGCAAGTTAACTACGCAGCTATGCGTAGTTACATGAGCTCTGTTCTTTTGACCCGTCACGAACACGTAGGCTACGTGGAGATCGATCATTCACGCGTGCCATGGGTTTCATTCAACAGCAAACTATCCGCCGGAGTTGTATAGGTCATCTCTCATGCACACTGACTATGTCCGAAATGTAAGCACCTGGACTTATGTCAGTGTCTAAAGTAATTTACCAATGGCCGCATCGAATGTGGCGCCATCTGTCGAATAAGTCGCAAAATCCGTTTATACAGTACAAGGGGCACCATTTCACCAACTCCTCGTCCCCCTCGCCGTAGGCTAATCAGGACCCCTATCTAATGCAGTGTTTCTCAGGCTTCTAGAAGTCTCCACCACAAACAGAACCTCGATCCGTTCGACCGTTTTCTCAGCAACAGACTGACAGACTTACAAAACACCACGCTACAGATCCATCGCTCGCAATAGGCCGCATGATGCTAAATTCTTGAAATACAAAGTTAGCTTGTGTCATCCACATGTCACAGTTACGTGTATTTACAATGAATGTTTATATCTATCATGAATCTTGTTCTTTTGTCGATAATTACTGTATATTCACCGTTATAACTACTCTTTCATGAGTACAGTTGCATCATTATTCTGTCACTAAATGAAATAACTTTGTCAATACGACGAAGAAAGCTTATTCAATAATAAAATCGTGGTTTTGTCAACGATGCCGTTGCCGAAAAAAAACAATTGCTGTCTGACAGCATACTTAATGCGACTAATCGCCGTGACAAACATGGCATTGGCAAGAGCGTGATTTATTTAACGGAGCACCGTGTATATATGGGCTTGGATGTGATATTGAGTTTTCGGACGTGGTCATTCAAATGCTGCTGTCTGTCATGATTGCAGCGTGTCCGTTCTGAGTACTATAATGCCACCGAGCCGAGGTCCTCCGCCGTCGTATAATGCCAGCTGGACGCTTATCAGCCGCGTTGACCGGGCCCCGCCGCCCGGTGACAACCGCCCGCCAGCCGACTATTACGAGGTCGGACCGGGGACGCATCGCCGGTCGGAACGCTGTCCCAACTGATCGATACTCACGACGCGAAAACTTCCGCATGCCGAAACGCGTTTGGCGACGCATAAACATGAGGACGAGCGGCGCAGCGGCTGCGGCATGGCCATTGAGCTAGATAGCCACAGGGGAACGAAATGTTGTAACTCACATCCTATAGCTTTCACTTTAAATAGTAATCTCGGTGAGAATAAAGGTTACTTGGACTAATTAGGTCCACAAATCAACAACCGCTTAAATGGCATATTTTTGTTGGAGAGCTACTGTGTGCACACTCTAAATATATACATAATACCTGCTTTCCACATCCACAAGTCGTCGAATCCACAAGTCGGTGACTTGTCATGGACTTCTCGCAAATTAGCCGCCAACTTTAAACGGATGCCACCGGGAAGTCAATGACTTTGAAGCTATCGAGAACCTCCACTGATATTGTCTCGATTAAAACAGAGTTAATTTTGTTATTTAATTCAAATCGATTACAACTGTTAGAGCTACATGTACTATCACTTATGGTGGACCGTTGTTTCCCACAAGGAATGTGTCATTAGCTCGTTACCGCGTTGCAAGATGCAAGATTGCTGGAGCAACTTGGAAGCTGGCAGTCGGGCAGTGTGTATGACCTATGAGAGCAGTATACGACAGCAAACACGTCTAATCACTGTAGCAACACGCCAGCTCGTCGGCCTCTTTATGGCACACGCCGGCCACATTTCTTATCGTCGACGGTGTCGTAAAGAATCCCTGACGTAAAGGAACCGACCGTCGCACTGCCCGCTCGCTCTTGCTCTCTTGTCAGATGAGGTATGGTGCCGCCATCGCAGCACTTCCACGTTTCGCAAATCAATTCTGTGACGAAATGGTATCTGAGATGTGGCGTACAGCAAGACCTCTTGGTACTTGAACCGATGACACACATTCAAGAAGTCCGTACTGACGACGGTTGGCGACGCTGCGCAAGTGTAATCGTTATCGTCCATTTGTTGCACTGCTCCCATTCATTGACGTTTATTCACTCGGTAGCATGGGCTGTGGGTATTGTCTGAATGTAAAACAACTCAGAAAGTTTTGGAATTGAAACTGTTTTGTTATGCAAAAGTACTAGAGTATGCCATTAGCGATTTGTAAAATTTTCACGATTCCGCTGATAAGGCTCACATGTACACAGTGTATGTGAACCGCTTTTCATGTACGATACACTAAAAGACCTCCGGCTTTCAGACTAAACACTTGTATGGGAAGTTAGTGAAATTAGTTGTTTGTGTTGCAGTTATAGGTGGTCATTGCTGCAACGAGCCACGATGTTGCTGCTTCAAAGCCGATGTCGCAGATCGCTGTCGGTCCAGCGTGGCTTGGCGACCCGCCTGATAGAGGTTGTCAGTCTGACGACGACCGCGTGGAGGCACGTCGCCGTCGCCTTGCTGCTCGTCTGGCCGACGTCGTCAACGTTGCACGCTCGCACCTGTCTCTTTCCCGCGTTCCTACAAACCAACTCGTCAGTGCAGGGACAGTCGCGCGACTGGAGAGGACGAGTACACGAGCAGCACATGGATGCCCGACTACGTGTGAGCGTGTTCGCTGACATCTTGAGCGTCGAGTCTTCAGACGACCAGGTGACATCTTACGTCCTGCACTGCGTTGAGGTTCTTCCAGCAAAGGACAAGGAGCACAGCGTGAAGTATTTGGTGCAGCGGATTGACGGCAGCGCTACTTTGCCTTACTACACGTGCGTCCAGTTTGTGCGACGTTCAGCGGAAGGCGTACAGCTGCGTGCGACGCCGCTGAGCGACAGTCGGCCGGATGCCGCTATCTGCCACGCTGCCGCCGTGGATGTCTGGCAGCTTGACCCGTGGATCTTGATCGACCGTGCCGCAATGGTGTCCGCGGGGTCGCGTAACGCTATTCCTTGTAGGCTACGTGGCGGTTTTAGTGTGCGTATGTACGACAGGACGGGACACACGGGCACGTGCGACAGTCACCGCGGTGAAACCCGCATGGAGGCCGACTGCGAGCACCTAGCTGAAGGGACACATTTCTATTTCCGGCATACGACATGTATACCAGCTGGGTTGTACATGTACGCGACCCAGCATACGATTTGTACTGCTAATTGGGCAGCTGGTGCCTACACGTTCACTCTCCTGCGACATGACCGACTCCCGTACGCCTGGCTTTTGCGATTTCCATCAAAGCCCGTAGACAGTTTCACGACGTATCTGTTGTCTGACCTGGTCGCTGACGTTGGCGACTACATCGCGAAGACCCACAATTACATCCGGTTGGACACCGTTCGCGACGTGCCGCGCCCGGCGACGTCACTGTGCCTCGATGAACACGACGACGTATGTGCAGCGTGGCGGCGGCCGTGTACTTCCAGTCCGCGAACGGCGCTAGAGTGCGCCCGGACTTGTGGCGTCTGCAACGCGACGCGTCCCATCGTTTGTTCGTTTCCGCCGGAACTGATTGGCGACTGGGATGGCGGGGGCGGGGATGGCAGCGGTTTAACTGTCAAACTTCAGCAGACTTTACTTGCAATGAAACCTACTTCCGGTTCACAACTGTCGACGCTACGCTGCGTGCGATGGCAGTCGCCTCCAGTGACGTCATTTAGAGCTAACAGTTTCCGGTACATCAGTAACGAAATGTTGGTTGCCGAGTACAGCGACGGGTGTCGACCACGCTACGTCTGTGCGCACATCCTCCGTAAGTCAGCTTCCGTTATGTACTTCCGGTTAAGCGTCGCGCGCCTGTGGCCGTTTACGTCGTCCCCCGCAGACCCCATAAACTGCCATGCGTTTAGCTTCGACCACTTGCACGACGATCCCGTCGACAACGAAGCTGTGCGCACGCTGCAGAGTAACCACTTCCGGTTGCTGTTTTCGCGAGAATCTCGCGGCGACGCGACGCAATGTCGCCTTCCGAGCCACGCGTTTAACAACTACAGCGTGACGTTTCGCGACGGCGTCGAGTGTGTGGGTAGCGTGTCTGAAGCGGACGTGAAGGCGACTTCTCTGACGTTGACTCTAACCGCGTGCTCGTCGCCAGTCAACCGAACTCAGTATTTTTTCGACTGCCGCGAGTCGTCGCGACTTCCACCTTACAACGATCTCGTCGTGATCGTGTCGTCAACGCCCACAAGCAAACGGACTGTCTACCACTGTTGGCTTTTTCCAGTCACCGTCGGGATGTTTTATCTGTTTGACGCGGGGCAGTGCGACGCCGTCATGCGGGGCACCAAGCCCTCAGTCCCGGCAGCAGCTAGCGATCTGCTGCCGGCCGACCAGCTGCTAGTCAACGAGCTGACCCCACTCGCCGTCTTCTCGTCCAAGTCTCGGCGGACACCGCGGGAAGAAGACGACCCAGACACCGTGGCAAGTCCGGCCTCACGTATTCACCACGCCTCAAAGTCTCCTTTAGACGAGCGACAACTTTTCCTCGGTGCCTACAGTAACACACCAGTGGCGACTGCGTCATCTGGAGTTTTTGGGCATACTTCACCTTCAGTTCTCGGCGGTAGTCATGTGCCACCGATGTCCAAACCTAGCATTGTTACTAACTTGGTCGTTATTGTCACTATTCTCCGCTACATTTTGACCGCAAACGTCGTCTCGTAGCAATAACAAGCTGCGCCATAGTTACAGAATATTTGTCTACTCAACAAAACAAGTGGTCAAAGTAATTGACAAAGGCTGCACTGAATGACCCTGCGCACACGGAACGCAGTGTACACTGCCGATTTAAGCCGCGTGACAGGCAGGCAGACAGACAGACGGACAGACAGACACCGCGAACATCGGTAAGAATAGTCTGCATCTCATGTATTCGATGCATCCTAAAAATTAACGAATTAACCATTTGTGGCACAAGTGGCTTAGATTAGCCTCGACTGCCTGTAAAGGTCCAGGCCCCATTTCCCATGAAACCAGTTTTTACATTTCCAGTTTATTACAAGTGTAGTGCCTAATTGCCGTTGTTACTGGCAGCATTTACAGTTGCAGTAATAGCAAGACGCCAAAGTGAGGCCAAAGTAATTTGGCGAAGGCCGCATCGATGTTGCTATATTTTTACAATGGGCAAAATCTCCCCACTCCTTCTGTCCTCGCCGTAAGTGGGGATCCTGACCCTCATCTAATGCAATGTGCCTTGGGTTCAACAGTCTGCACCCTGAATAGGACCTCAATTGATTTAGTCGTTTTTGCAGTGCGGCGGTGTAACAGACAGACAGACAAACAAACTGACTGACACACCACGCTACTGGATCATCAGTCGCAATATGTGCATTCGATGCAGCCTAATACTAGTAGGCTATTGCGCAATGAAAGTTTCTCTCCCGCCGTTATGTCGTAACTTCAATAGTCAGATCATGCAGTTAATCTTTGTTATCAATTCCGGTGAAATGTTTGTGTATAAAGTATAGACTTAAAACTTAGCGAGCGACTTTTGACTATTGTTTTATGGAGGGAGTTCTAATCTTGACAGATGTTTAGACTGTTTATTTGCATGATCGATTGTCAAGATCCCAATCAGATTTTCTAGCTATCTTCATGAGTATAACATTACGACTGTCTCTGCTGTTTAAACAGTACAGAAGAATTTAACCACTGAAGAACAGAAAAGTGAAGTTTGAAAAATGCTTTTTGCCACGTTAAGACCGGGTGGTGCATAAAAAACGTCCCGAATTTGCTGCATTGCTGTATTGCGCATCATAAGTGGAGAATAAATTCCTTTCGTCATAATGTAGTATTAGGCTATGTTTTCTCTTGTTTGCTTGCGAATTTCATTGACGTCATTGGTGATCTCATGAATTTATCGTGATTAATGCAAGCTAACTTGGATAATGAGTTTATGTAAAAAGAGAGAACCTGACATTTGTCCTATAATTGACTGTATCGCCCAAAAAATCGGTTTTCTACAAAACTGATAGTAAGCGCAAGAGAAGATTAAAGTGAACAATTAAGGAGACTTGCCTAAACATTCTACAGACTTCTTTGCTGCCAGAATGCCAGCCAATGGTCTCGTGTTCATGCCAGACAGTGCACAGCGCCACCACATCGAGCCAAAGCAACTCAAGATTTTTTTTCGAAACGTTGTTCCTTATTTCATCAGTGCTGAACTATCGGGTTCAAGTTTGGCGAGCGTGGTGCCCATTCTTTAAACTGAAAAATGGACATCACAGTCACCAGAATTGAACCCTTTAGATTTAGTTTTAGGTCATCTTGCAAGAACTTGTGTATGAAGGGCGACGACGTGAACCGTATGCCAACTTACATAAACTCGACAAAGCAATGAGACATAAATGAAATGAGATCCATGACTAAACCATAAAGAAGGTTATTTTGCAGTGGAAAAGCGTCTAGCAGCATGCAGCAGTCACAAAACAGGGCGGGGACCAATTCAGCACGCATAACTGACTAAATACTTTGCGGTTTTCCTGCATTTTGACAGGTAGCACTACTTAGTTTAGTATCATAGTTGAAGTATAAAATGTCAATGTTAATTTCCGTATACGTATTAATGGATGTTTGTTACCTGAAAATGTAAATTTAGTTTGCTTTACTTCAGCTTAAGTGTTTTATAGTTAAGCGCCAAAGTTTAAGACGTTTTTTGTGTTCCACCCGGTATTTATTCAAATGTCGATAGAATTTGCTATCCATAAGGAGTAGTACTACTTTATAATCTGTAAACCATCCTTGATGGCCGAGTTGTACATTTTTATACAACCAAGACCAGCTTACAAATGTAGAAAAAACCGTTAACGTTCGACGATCAGCTTAACTGTACTTACTGTAGTCCACGTCGTATATTTGTACCGGTTTATTTGACTACGGGTTTAAGACGCGGAACAGTATTGTCGACAATCGACAATTGAGCTTCAACGACAGTTTAACTTCTGCGTTGTGATAAAGTCGAATATTTGGCAGACCTGTTGACTCGACAGTTTTGTGTAATACATTTGTACATATCTGATGCAATTTCACTTTTCCAGTCATGCATTAAATCAACATTTGCTTTAAAACACAGTATTGAAACAATCATGGACTTCTGGTTGTTATATTCTGAAGCGATGATGCATTTATATTCGTCTTCATTCACCAAATATGGTATATACAAATACGGAAAAATATAATAGGCCTATACACCATCAAAATAATTCTATTAAACATATTTTAGGTTAACAACAGAGGTCATATACACATAGATTCGTATAGGCTATTTAAACCGAAAATTTAAGTATCGCACGTCTGCACAAATCAGTCATTACTTGGCCAACATAGGGTGTGAAACATCATAGCTGAATGAATGTGTCTTGAAAACTCAAACGCAGAAGCAGGGTCGATGTAGGCAAGGACGGTCGAGTGCCAGCTGCATTAGCCTGCGGAATGTACTGCAGCTGGCACTCGACCGTCCTTGGATGTAGGGATGTACTATGACGGTAAGATGATGTGAACGACAAGTCTCCAATGGTAACCGTGAGCTATAAACAAAATAGCGTATGTCAGTTATTGCAGCAGAATGATAGACTGAGTTACTGCAATATGGAAACGCACCACGAACATTGTTTACCGACGTTGGCTGCTTTCGTAGTCCACCGAAGTCTCAAGATTGAATCTCTGACTCTGACGTATTGATTAGGCCTAGGCCAATAGATTTCAGAGTTGCCTGATTAGCACAAGAGCCGAACATAGGCCTAAGTGGACTAGCCCTGAGAATTGCAAACTTCACGGCTCTGCCACTACTGC
>Ga0126335_1001403_pt1 | contig 13429 bp, 10 predicted proteins | sample OlaspJWI45metaG_FD_108409 | JGI IMG/M metagenome (GOLD analysis project Ga0126335, IMG submission 108409) | Marine gutless worms symbiont microbial communities from Oahu, Hawaii - Olavius sp. 1 OAHU.JWI-45 metaG | ecosystem: Host-associated > Annelida > Digestive system > Unclassified | place... | reverse complement strand
TAGAGTAACGGATGAGGATGAGCGAGTGGCACGGGTAGGCTGGAGTGTAATCAATTTGTGAAGATAGCCTGGAGTTGATGTCTGGAGGACCTTGTAAGTTGTGGAGATAATTTTGTACTGAAAGCTATAATAATTTTGGAGATTAGAAATCTACTAAATAAAATACAATATAAGCTATAGGCCTATGATACACATACATGAGAATAATGAAATAGATAAAAAAATAAACGTCTCTAAAATAGCAAACAGCATAAGCACAACGGGTGATAACAGTACCGCAGCAGGGTGTAACAGTAGGGTAATAACAGTTCTTGTACAGAATGCGCGTGATAGTCTCGGTCACTTAAGTAAGTTGTTTTAGGTATGAGGGATTTGTTATGCGGGCGTTACCTAAGATGAGTGTTGATACAGGTTTTCTGGCATAGGCCGCATCGAATATGTGGTGTGGGGAAGTCGAGCCCCCACGTAATGCTACATTTCTCAAGATCCTTAGTCTCTTCCCAAAGCTGCGAAGCTGAACCTCGATCCGTCTAGCCGGTGTTTGTACAACGAAGTCTGCTGAAGTCGCGTGACAGTTTGGGAACAGCAAATAGCAATAGTCGTGCTCCCGCATCTCCTGTAGGCTATTTAGAGTTACTATTAAGCATGTAATTTGAACGATGGATGATGAAATAGCCAGTAAACTAATAATCAGCAATTACATTTCCTAGTAGCATAAACAGAGATATGAACACGTTTATTCACCAGAACGGTAGACTAACAGGCAGAGATGATATTTACGACAGTCTAAAAACATACTACATGCAATCACTGTTACATGTAGTGTTAAGAGAGTAAAAGCACTAAAATGTCCGTAAAAGTAGAAGTCCACAATCAAACCGTCGTGAAGTTTCTGTACGCAGAACAACGTAGCACGTGAATGGGAGTAACATCAATGCTATGGGAACTGAACTGACACTGAAAATAGTTTAGCCATACACCGAACCACATTATTACTTGAAAAAACCCTTTTTAATAAATATCAAAGTTAAAGAAGTCCGTAAGTGATGAAAATCTAACCGGCCAAGACCACATATACATGCACGAACAGAGTCAAATTTACGGAAATTGAAAATTCGTCTGTAAACATTGTTCCAGCAAGAGTTAACTCAGCACTTTGAGAGAGACGAGGACAGTTTAACTGCATACGTTGCATACTGTAGAACAGGCAAGCAGAATGACTCTTGTAACTGGATCAGTTCATCTAATGAGCGCGAGTTACCAAGCACACTGTTTGATGCCATAAAAATTTTTTGTTTGATCACTTCAATATTTGTCTTGAGTTTAAGCCCAGCGTGAAAGGTGACGCCAAGATTCTTGAACGAGTCACACCACTGTAAACTGTTTGTTCCCAGGTTCATATTAAGGACCCTCAACCTACTCCCCTTACCGATAGCAAAACAACAAGATTTTGTGCAGTTAAATGTTTGTTGCAGATCACCACTAACATCAAAACAGCAATCTAACATTCTTTGCAGTCCAATAATGTCATCAGCGTAAAGAATGCAACCCACAAACTAAAAGATATATTTTGTTTACATGTTGAAAGGAAGTAACCTTTTACAGTAAAATATAGCCTATAAACTTTAGGCCTATAGCTTGTTAGCCACTGTCTAAGTGTATGTTAGTCCACATAACTGCAGAGATTTTAGCCTTTTGCCTGATATAACAGAAAGTTAACATTCTGAGTCGCTAGTGATTGAAACGTTAACTTGACGTAATGTTAATTCGAATATTGAATGCATTGTATTCTATCTGTCTGTCTGTATGTCTTTGTGTGTTTGTGTATGGGCCATGTTGCCTGATTCAAATAAAATGATGATGAAATCTGTTTGCTCGAAACCGAACATCACTATTTCACCCAGCAACAAATATATCGTTAACTATTCTAGGTAAACATGGACGTAAACAAGCACGGTGAATGCGTGGCAATATTTACTCGCGAAACTTACAAAAAGTTCTCTGAAATCCGTGGAAAGACTAAAGATGAAATTGCATTTAGGTTCTGGGACGTTGTCGTGCTTACGGCGTCGGACAATGATCAGAAACTGGCTTACGAGACTCAGATCGCCGGGAAACTACGTCGCCGGGAAATACCCGGAGGTGTTGACTATCTCGTTTTTGCCGATCCGCCTGGGCCGAAGATCGGCTGCGGCGGAGCTACGATGTGCGTCATCTCACAGTTGACCGATATTTACGCAGACCGTCTTGACAGTTTGTATGTTTTGCTAATAAACGCCGGCGGACAGAGCCAGCGGTTGGCAAGTGCTAGTGCACTTGGAAAGACTTTTACGGCCCTCCCTATGGGTTGGCCACCATGGCAGGTTTTGGAGCTTAAGCTGGCTGCATATCTTCCTCTCCTGTCAAGAATGAGTCCCGGGTATTTGCACGTTGCTTCAGATACCATTGAAGTGTTTGATCTTGGTGATAATGGGGAATTTTCTGACTGGAATTTCGCAAGAGCTGGACTAACGGCTCTGGCACATCCATCCAATCTTCATATAGGATCAACACATGGAGTGTTTGTTCTCTGTAACAGCCCTAATGAGTCCAAGATTACAGAATTCCACACTTGTACAGAAGTTTTGCAAAAACCTACAAGCGAAACCATGAGAAGTAAAGGTGCTGTTGTCTCAAATTCCAATTTCTCTGAAGATATTGTTTACACAGACAGCCTGTATTATTTTGACCACACTTTTGCACGTCACCTGCTGGAGTTTTACCAATCGGAAGCACCGTTGAAGTGTGAAATTGATGGCTATGGAGATTACATGCAACCACTTGGAGAAAATGCTTCACCAGAGTTTACTTTGGACACAAAGAATGTCTCTTTGGTTAATGAACATCTTGTGTCAACAAGACTGAAGTTGTACCATCACCTGAAGGGGTCACCATTTAATGTTGTGGTTATGAAAGCATCGCAGTTCTTTCACATTGGCACTATGCGAGAATATTTGCACAACTTCTGTGTGGATGATAACCTTGCGAAGTACACCGGATTTCAGCAGTGCACATTCTGCAGCTATGACAAAAACTGTTTTGTCAATCGTGGCTGCACAATACATAGTGTCTTCAAGTCAGATGCAAACATCGGCAGCTCAACAGTAGTTGAATACTGCAGATTTGACCATTCTGTGGTAATTGGTGACAACTGTATCATAAGCCATTGCTCAGCCACATCTGCCAGCATTACTCACATTCCATCAAACATATTTTTTCACACAATTCCACTGAAGCAAGCAAATACTACTAAGTATGTTACTCTTGCTTTCCACATTGATGACAATGTTAAAGCCAAAGCCACTGGGCTGCATGGTAAGGATACCGCCTCACAACTCAAATTTCTTGGCCAACCTCTGTCAGAAAGAGTAGCTGGTACCATTCCTGATACAAGGCTGTGTTCTGCGGACAATTCTGGTGAAGTAAACTACAGTCTGTGGTATGCCAGACTGTTTGCTGTCAAGAGCTCTATGGATGATGCTTTTGCTGCTGCTTTGAGTTTGGTCAATGGAGAGAAAGTTGACTTTGGCTTGGGAGACTCTCTAGAGTTTGTGTCAGCATCTGAAGCAATACAGAAGAAAGACATTCATCCCATGCTAGACAATGTATACCAGCTCTATATTGCTATCACATCTGAAGGTAGTGATAGTTCACCTAATTAGCATTTTCTTGCTGCTGCTGCTGTGGTTGAAAATTCTTTGTATGATTTTATTTAGTCATTTTAGCTGATGTGCTGCACAATTCTTGAACGTTTATTTGTCTTTATTTTTACAACATTAATTGTACAGAGTGGTCCAAAATAGTGAGAACCGGTCAGTTTTATTCCTCTAACTTCGCCAAATCTGAACCGATTTTCCAATTCTTTCACGTTTAGTAAGAGCAATGAATGTCCAACAAGAATCATGTAGCGTTTTTTGCCACACATTAAATATGTTGCTGCAGTACCTTGGGAAATGCTAGAAATCCAATTTCATATTGTATTTCAAAAGATGCTACTTAAAAGTGTATCATGTGTGTTAAAAAATTAAATGTTCATTTCATATGGCTGAATAGATATCGATACTGTCACGACAGACATGCTTAAAGATGCCAACGCCACTCACCAATTGCACTGTCAATAATACTTAAGTCGGTGCCACTGTGCCACACCATATGCGCACTTCAGTTCATTGATGTTACACAACTGTTGCTCATAAACTCGCTACTGGATGACACCACCTAAATTGCAGTGGACCAGATTGACTTCCGAAAAGTTAGTTTGGCTGAGGGCATTTTTTTCACTGCTCGCAAAATTGCACAGTGACGCATGCTCAGCGTGCAGGGAGGCAGATGTCAGCATTTAGGCCTGTTTAAATAAAATATCTGTTATTTCGAAGGATATTTAACAGGAGCCAGAAAATGGGGTAATAAGTAAATCAGCAATAAGTAAGTAAGCTATATGCCCGCAAAATCAATGCATTTTGTTTGCATTTTTTTCCAAGTTTGCATCATATGTCAACATATCAGTAATTTCACAAGGTAGTGCAGCAACATATTTAAGGTGTGGCAAAATTTGTTACGTGACTCGCGTTGGAAATTTTTCTTTCACACAGTGAGAATTTGGCAAACCGGTTAAGATTACTTGTTGAGACCACTGACCACTCTGTAGTTGTAAATCATATTTAGTTAAGATTTGGGAGCATTTTGCACATATTATTTGACTGCCTTGTAAAACTGCTTTTCCTTAAGTCACATGAGACAGTGCATGGTCAAACATCTGTTAAAGCTAACGCTTAGGCTGTTTTTGGTGCATAGCCCTACTTGCATGTGTACAGGCCTGTAGATCTACCAGCTGAACATTTGGGGAGGTCGTTGGTTTGCATTAGAGCTGTGTTTAGAGTTTGAATGTGAATTTATCATAGTATGGCTGTTAGCTAACGTGCACATGCATAAAAGCCAGTGTAGCTGCACTGGGCCTGTCTCTGCTGATCATGACACAAGCTGTTGCAGATTTGAAGTTTGGGACTTGGCAATTGCAGTAATCATCTAATGTGTCTGATGGTACGCTTATTATTCACACTTCAGTGTCAGCAATGTATGCTTAAGTATGTTGTGCAGTTTAGAAATATCAGACATCAGAAAACTTATTTGCTTGTATTTTTGTTATTTGCTTTGTCTGTCAACATGCAGAGTTGTGGATTGCTTAAAATCTCAGCTTGTTCTCTAGCTGCTGTATGGACGTTTTTGACGATATACGTGCTTTAGTGAGACTTTGTTTATCTGTTTTTATTGTGCATTCTTCTGCTGTCTTGTTAATTTTTACTGATTTGCTTGCATTGCCTACTACAGTGTAGTTACATTTTGGTAAATAAAACTGCAGATTCATAAAAGTAAATCGTATACAAAGAATTGTTATTTGGAGTGGTGACTAGGGGCGGAGGCAGGGGCGAAGCCAGAATATCATGTTTGGGGGGGGCTTGAGCCCCGGTCATGGCGAGCGCGGGAGCGCAAGCGTATAACGGGGGTCTGGGACAGAAACCTGGTCAGGAGGTCAGGGGCTTCGCCCCTTGAAGCTAAAAGCTCTTTAGCATTTGAATCTCCAGCGGCTGAGCAAAATGTGCCAGATTCTGGGTATGTTGCAGTTCATACAGGTGTTAATCATAAGGCTTTTTTGTAATCAAGTGAGTGACTGAAACGCCAACAGGCAAAAATTTTCTGTTGTAACTCATATGTGGCGGAGCTACGTTCGTCGTGTTTGGGGGGGGGGGTCCTCCCAACCCTCCCCCCTTTGTCCTCGCCCCTGGGGAGATGGGGTTGGGATAAGGTTATGTGATTTTAGGGAAGGCCTCACCAGTAGTGTTATATAACGTTATATGGGGGAGGGGTGCATGGTTAAAAACTTGCGTTAGGTCTGTATAATTTACGGACGATCTCTAAGCTACCCGTAGACCTGTAGTGTAGACCATATTAACCGGGGTGACACAAAGCACTAGACTTGAGACCTGTGATCTTGCATGGTACCTACTAATGAACCGCGATGTAGACAAAAAAACCCGATTGGTATGATCTAGTTACTGTGCTTTAGGTCATGTAACTGTGTTGCTAGCTCATCTCATCTTTTATTCTTTAAAAACAGTTGTCAAACGCAACTGTGTACAAAGTTCATACACATATAGGCCTACATACAATAAAATGCTATGGTGACAAATGTATCGACATATAAATTTAATTTGTAAGATGGCGTCAGTATAAGTTTTTATAGAGGGATCTAATGGTAAAGTGTCAAACCCCGAGATCGCTAGTTTGGGGGAATGTCCCTGCCCGTGGCTGCTTGTTAATGCATCCATTTTGCTGAAAGAAACCAGCGTTACGTAAGGTATGGGTTATCAAGATCGATGCTATTTATAGACAAGTAGGCTACTAGACATAATAGTGTACTGGCATGAACTTGGTAATGACTGTCAATGAAATCATGAAAATACGAATTATGAAATTTGTAGTAGTATTTTCGTGCTGCTACCTGTCGAGTAGATTTTTCAATTTCATTGTATTACTGACACACCAGGTGGCAGCATGATACACGCAAACTATAATGCAGTGCAATGGACGCTGCGGTAGTAGCTGATAAGCCTTCTATAGTCTACGGACTGGTGATGGATGAGTGATAACGCTAGGGTCGTGGGTCAAGATATGACGTTTTGATGACGCAGTCTTTGATCAACCTACTCGTAAAAGCCGGTCTTGTTTAAAGCTACGATGACGTCGCTCGCTCGCTGGAGGGATGAGATGGGGATGTTTGAACGACAAATGAAACTGTCAAATTGGAACTATGTTGAAAACTGGAAAGCAGTCCTGAGTCCTCACACTGCATAGGCTTAAAGTTGTGCTTGCTCGACAGTCATGCTGGCGAAACAGGTTTTTTCAACCAGCCTATATCAACGTCTGTCTTGTCAGTCCGCACAATCTGGGACTCAACAACAGCTGTCGGATATTCATTTAATGATGAGGTTTTTCATGACTGACACCGTCTTAAAACACATTCATCTGTCATCTCCAAGTCTTGTCCTCGTCAATTAACATTCTCCGTCCTTTCGTGGACTCGTGTCAGTTCATATCACGGAATTATATATCCGGTGCTTTACGGCTGTTTAAATGATATTAAGCATAGCTGGCCCAGCTTGCCTTTGGTCGCACTGAAAATGTTCAGTTTTCTTACTTACTTATAGCATGTCAAAACGTTGAGTAAATCAAATGACCGGAACATCACTTGTGTCACGCATGTTAGAGTGAGGTGCATGCTGCGACGTTATGCGACGTCCAGTGCCTGCAGTGTGCGCTCGCAGACGATCGACCAATATAGTCACAGTTGTGGCAGTAGAGGTGGTCAGTATCTTGTAGGAGGCCTACATTGTGAGGTAGTAGATACAGCAGTAGCCAGCTGCAGTTGCTAAGCGACGAATGATGCGCCAACAGCGCTGTTGACCTCTCTCTGTCAGTCAAACCCGAATCGTGAGACGAATAAAATAACAAGTCATTCAGCATCGAACTTTGAACTCTGAAGTTCACATGCAGCTAACGGCTAACAGGTAAGTTGAGGTAAGCTGATAGCCGGGTTGGTTCTTGGGTTGTAATGGCAGGCCCACCCACTCTGTTTCCTGTCGAATGTGGTAATGGCTGCTGCTGCTGCTGCAAGTGATGATGATGACGAATTGTCGGAATTGACGATGATGTGGATTATGCTATTCGCGTCTCAAATCATAATTTGCTCTGGGCTTAATAGGTCTCTAAAGGATGTTCTGTCTGTCTTGGTTGTGTGTGCGTGTGTCAGCTTGCATTTTCGCACTAAGTATTATGATTAGCAGTTAGCTGCAATTATTCAAAAATATAGGGCATAGACCAATTAGCAACTACGACGCGTCTCAAAAACGTCCCGCGTGTTGTCGGCTATAACTTTGTCAAGTCTTAATCTCGCCTGTATAACCTATGAAATTTACTACAAAAATGTTCGATATCTCCCACCACACATGAGGTATGTTGCTGCACTACCTTGGAAAGTTAAAAGATTAAATTTGCTGCAAATATAGGAAGAATGCAAACAAAATGCATTGATTTTTTTACATGCATCCATTTAATGCAACGCGCATACTATTTATCACTTACTTACTGATTACTTTAGTTTCTGGTGTCTATTAACTATTCTTTGAAAATGCATACTGTTTCATGCAACAGGCCTAAATGTTAACAGCACCCTGAACAGTGGGCATGCAACACCGTACGACTTTTCGACAAGGCAACACCTCTTCCACTGGACCACATCTGTGGCCATCGAGCAGCCACGACCTCATTCTGGTCTACTGGTATCTTGTGTACTTTCGTATAACAAATTTGGACATTTGAATTCCCAAGGTGGTGCAGCAACATAATCAAGCATTCAAGCTGTAATAGAAAACTTTGTACGTTTCGTACAGCAAATTTCATATGCTTTCTAGCAGTGAACGAATTTGGCATGTCGGTTAAGCTTTGACAAGAGTTACAGCCGACAACACGCGGGACGTTTTTTGAGATACAGTGCATATGTTATTGCTGCTATAGAGAACATAGACTAATTACATGACTATTCCGTTCTAACTTCTGCTGCAGTCCATCTGTTTTCAATCGCCGTCAATGAAGTGATGTTCTTCAACAGTTGATCCATGCTTAAATGATCTTATTCGTTTTGCCGCACTCTTGCTGCGCCTCTAGTCTTTTCTTTTTCCTTTCTCTATCGGCAGCATTAACCAGATTTTGCAATCCGTTACTTCGCCAAAGGCTTGTGGAATAGTGCCGTTAGCATTAGCACATTTTGCGTATTCATCTTTATCTTATTATGACGGCAGTGCTAAATGTTGCAGACTTCGGTACAACGTTATGAATCCCGCTATACAATAGGATTCTACTGAATTGTCGCCTCACGTCAGAGACAGGCAAAGTTTCTTTCTTTCAACAAAGTTCCATGCACAGCTATACGTACATTGTACAGTACGAGCATAATGCTAACGACATCGCTTGATACCTTCCACTGTGCCACGTGTTTACAATAACAATGCAAAGACATACTTCAAAGTTTGCTTGGAATCTGTCTAAGTTCCTTGTCCTCTTCAACGCGTGGATGACGACGGCTTTCGGTGATGACCGGCCTTGTACAGAACATCGCGTAACAATTCCACATCATTGTGAACCTGGCAGACTACTACTGTCTCTCGAATACGTAGGCCAAACTTTCCAACTTTCCACAAAGAGTTCCATTTCCCGCCATTTTGCATCACTCGCCAACGGTGATGTCATCTGTGCTGGTGTGCCGCTGAGTAGAAATGTGTCGTTCATGGTGGAGTGTCGACTCGGTCTTTTGGCTTGGACTGAGCTGATTCACGTAACAGTAGCCGAAAAGCAGGACATCCTAGTGTCACTTACACAACCGTACTTCGAGGGTCATATTGTCGAAAATGCTCCTCCGAATTCCGTAATCGGGGGCTTGCAAAATATATCCGTGTATGTCAACAACTTTCAAGGACGTGTTCTGGCAGATGTCGATGCTGGGCTGGTGGAAAGCAAAGTCGTAGGATTACGCCAGGAGGAAATTCGCTCCCAAACAACACTCCGGGTCAAATTCTCGATAGTTTCAGGTCCAGAGTACATGTTCGCGCTTGCTGACACTGGTACAGGTTCCGTGGCTCTCACAACTCTTGTGGAACTAGACTATGAGCGGCAATCACAGTACCTTCTCACCGTTGTGGCGACGGTTCCTGGACTGGCATCCACAGCTTCGGCTCGTGTGAGAGTTTACGTGCAAAATATCAATGACAACGCGCCGCAGATGAGCCGCAAAGAATACGTATTCCAGCTTGATGACGTCGTTGCACCGGAAGGAGGAGTTACAAGCATGCGCGTAGCGGCGTTCGACACTGATGATGACCAGTTGACCTACAGTATCGACGACGAAGTGGAAGGAGTTTCCATTGACCCAAATACTGGCGAAATCTACATCCGACCTGAGTCGATGGAGCCACGCTTCTATGTGTTTCGTGTCTTGGCGTATGACGGTCTTCATCGAAGCGACCCGAGTTGGGTGACAATCCAGCTGGGTCGTAACGACCAAGGATCAGATAAACAGGTTGGACTATACATCAGCGTAGGCCTACAAAGTTTTCGTCATCCCCGTCTCTGCCCGTCTTCCGCCAACGTTTAATGACATTCTTTTTTTCACTACCCTTTTCCAAAATAGCTCTGTGACTCTACTGCGCCTCGAGGATTTCGTAATAGCTCTGCTATTATAACCACGCTAAAAATTTTTTCTTAACATTGATATTGGTAATTAGTGGATGGTATTGCTTGCCCGATATTGTCAATTTAAATTTTAATTCAAACTCAATGTCTAACGTGTTGATTTTTCAAGAGTATCTCATATACAGTCTATCGTATCAAACACAGTATTTTTTTTTAAATTTTCGAATATTATTAGCCGCATCGAACGCACAACATGAGGCTCTTTGCGATCGACGATTACGTAGCGTGGGCGTCTGTCAGTCTGTCTCTCTGTCGCGCGAGCGGACTGCGCAAGAACGACTGAACGGATCGCGGTCTTGCTTGGGTAGAGACTCTTGGGAATTCAAGGAACATTGTATTTGATGGGGTCCGGTGCTCATCCCCCACGACGAGGGCGGTGTTCGATGCGGTTTTCGCCAAATTACTTTGGCGGCTTGTTTTATGTTTGTGTTTACGTGGCGTTTATTATTAAGTAGAGCAGCTATTAATTTACTGACGTGCCTTGTTGTCCTGTTCAAGTGAAAGTTGGTACGAGCTGTGTGTGTTTTTGAACAAAATTGAACAAAAACAGACGCAACAGTCGCGACAGAGGCGTCACGTTCGACCTCTGAGGGTGGTGGAGATTCCGGAAAACATGATAGGTGATGTAGTGGACGTCGGCAGTGGGCGACGTCATGAGTTCTACGAGTTCAAGGAGCCAGTCCCACGTCAGCTGGAGATTGTGGAACCGAGTGGAACAGTGCGAGTTCGTCCAGGTGAACGCCTGGACTTCGAAGCTCAACCTGAAATTGACTTTGTCGTCGTAATTAGGAGCGTGGACGACGCTTCAGGTTTGTAGTGTATTGGTACCTTTCTTAATTAGACGATGCAGGTGTTCCGCCTGTCGTCTTGGAGTTAGTGTTTGGATAAATATTTCAATGAAATGTTGAATAGGTTTAGTCCTACAGCTTGCAAGATCGTCAGAAATGTGGATTTAGATAGCATTTGAGTAGTTGGTATAGCCTGTTTGAATTCGAATAACTTTATCAGCAAATCTTTACTCGAATTATAATGAGCGAAAGACTCAACAAAATTGCTTTGTTGCCGATTGTTGGGAAAATGTTACGCGCAATTTTTCGTACAATTTAGTGAAATTTACCTGTGAGTTATTTACGTTTTTGAATAGGCATAGGGGGAGATGTCCGGGAGGTCTATGCGGGCTAGTATCCAGGATTGCCCTACAGATTCGCAGTGGCAAAGGAATGACCAGGCTCAGACAACGGTTACTATTGATTCTTGCCGTTGGCAAACCCGTTCAGCAACTGTACTTGATCATGATATTGACTTCGCGACTTTGAAGTTTCCAAGGACCATTTTACATCGTTCAGTATCTACCTCACTGGAGTCAGTTTGTCAAGTTGAATATCGAGGTGGTCGGTGTACAAGTGTCTCAGCTATGCCTCGTAAAATATCCTACACGCGTAACGTTTGGTGGAGTTGTGAAATTGCTGTCTTACAGACATGTTGCAGAGATCCAGCGACACGACGTGTTTTCTCGTTGCAATAATCAGTCTACAGTCTCTTAAGAACAGCAACCGCAGCCAAGTCATTTCGGGTGTTTAACATATATTTACAGACTACAGAAGTGTCTCAATTGCCTGAGACGACGATTTTTTCCATGGGCGTAGATAATGGGGGACAGGGCTGAAAATGCACCAGAATGCAGGATTAATAAATGCAATTTCAAAATTTTTTCGAGGGTGACACCCCCGGACCCCCATTGCGGGAGGGGGGCAACCCCGTTGCTATGACTCACACCCGTCCTAGGGCCTGTACCTCCGTGCCTCTTCAGTTTCTGGGACCTTCCGCCGCCCCTGATATGTATGATGATATATTTGTGCTTTGCTTTTTTTCGTTATGACAGTGTAATGAATGCAATGTTTTCTTTTCTTCGTGCATAGAAATCCACAAGCTCGAGAGTTTAAAAAAGTAAAATTCCAGTAATATTTTATAAACATTCGTACGCAATGAACCGGTCATTTCCTTGTAATCTGCATCGAATGCAGAGATGCAGACTATTGAAACTGATGTTTGCAGTGTCTGTCCGTCAGTCTGTCTGTCACGCGGCTCTACTGTGTGTGCTGCATTCGTGCAGTCTTTGCCAAATTACTTCGGCATCTTGTTTTTGCGGTTAACTAACAAGAGGCCAGAAGCATTTGACAAAGGCTGCACCGAATGACCCCACGCACAAGGCACGCGCCGCCGCCGATTTAAGCCGCGTGACAGACAGACAGACAGACACTGCGAACATCGGTAACAATAGTCATAATCTCATGCATGTGAAGCAGCCTAATAATTGGTGGCGCACCTTCTCAGACTACAGTAGCCCATATGGGCTGGTAACAGTCTGATCTCAGCCAACGGGCAGCAGGTCTTTTTCACGATGCATAACACAGTCGGGGATTCCAAAAATCTTCCACGGTTCGAAGTAATGAGTAACGAATATAGGCTTAACGTCCCACTCGTCACTTTATAGGTCATTTCGGGGACGATTTTTACAGGTGAGATGACCCAACCAACAGTGTAAAAGCACTGAAAGTAGCCAGATGGCCACTGTGATAGGCTTCGATCCCACCAGAACTACTCCACTGCGTTATAATATGAACTCTAGGCAACCGCTTCTAGGCTAATAACAGCGTAAGGGTCCCACTGTGACAAAAAACCCAATCTGCTGGACCTATAAGCTGCCTAGAACGTAGCGCAACAAGACTATTGCAATCTACTATAGTAACTAGAACAACTATGTTAATATTCCCGCTTATACTTCAGTCTATCATCAGTAATCAGATGAGGCCATGGAGGGGTGCCTAGTTTAGTCGCCTTTTACGACATCCGGCCAGAAGTGGGTCTATTCTAAGCCCCGAAACCCACACGGGGTCCACGGTTTGAAGGGTTCGACCACTTATTGCATTACGCTACTATAGCGAATATTCATTCACCGTCGCATGTCTCGGTCGAACTTTCACTAATGGATGACGACAGCATCAAATACTGCGTAGCTCGTTCGTGCAGTGTGCAGCCGACTTAACACTCGACCGCGGCTTGTGTGAAGGCGGCTTAACGTGTCGCC
>Ga0126335_1001402_pt1 | contig 13429 bp, 12 predicted proteins | sample OlaspJWI45metaG_FD_108409 | JGI IMG/M metagenome (GOLD analysis project Ga0126335, IMG submission 108409) | Marine gutless worms symbiont microbial communities from Oahu, Hawaii - Olavius sp. 1 OAHU.JWI-45 metaG | ecosystem: Host-associated > Annelida > Digestive system > Unclassified | place... | reverse complement strand
TTTTTGGCTGAGTCGATACAATAAATAAGCAAGAAAAACTACATGACAACTAGTGAATCGAAAGGCCGATTTTTTTTACAAAACGAATAGATTCGAATAGATTCGCACAACGAATCGAATCGATTCGAATCGCGAATTGGAATGCTCTACTGCTCCCTCGTATTTTCCAGTAATTATTTTGTACACCTCTGTCATGTCGCCACGTATAGTGTAATGTTGGAAGCTTATAAACTGTAAGACGATCAGTATAACTCAAATGCCTGTGCTGTGACAATATCTTAGTAGCCCGTTTTTGCACACTTTCCAGCATCTCAATATCTCCTTTTTTATATGGTTCCCACACCGAGCTACAATAATCTATTAGTGACCCAACCATACCTTTATACAAAAGAGTGAAAATAGTAACAGCAAGATAAATAAAGTTTCTTTTTATAATACCAAGCATGAAATATGCTTTGTTGACTTTATCATTAATATGTTCCTTGAATGTTAACCTCTCATCGAACAAAATACCCAGATCAGTAATTTGGTCAGTACGTGCCAGATGTAACGACTGATTGTTTTCAATTAATTCATACACATAACTGTTGTCAACATTTTTCCCAAAAGATACTACTTTGCATTTATTTACATTAAGTTTTAATAACCAGTCTTTAGTCCAGTTGTGCAGAGTATTAATTCCTCCCTGTAGAGTATCACAGTCATTAACACTTAGAACATGTCTGAATAATTTGGCATCATCTGCAAACACATAAATATCTGAGTGAGCTTGGCAAAGTAGTATTAGATCGTTGATATATCAAACAAGCAAGGGCCCAAGCACACTTCCCTGAGGTATGCCACTGATCCAATCAGAACATCCAAGTTTTACTCTGACCCTGAATTTTCTGGCTTGAAGAAAATCACCAGATTGCAGGAAATCGCATCTAATTTTTCAAAAAAAATTTCTGGGGGAGCAGACCCCCCGCCGGCGCTCGGTTCGGGGCTTCGCCCCCTTACCGGGCCCCCCTTTCCAAAATTCCTGGATCAGCCCCTGCACACCACAACTTTTTGAAAGAGTTGCGGTGTGAGAAAATCCACACCACAACTCTTTTTAAAAAGGTGTGGTGTGCCAGGATATTGGATGAAGGGTGGCACTTGTACGGCGCCATACAAGAGTTGAAGAGTTCTCTCTTCACGGCCTAGACGTAGACGTAGAGGAATTACAAACACTTGCCAGTATATGGTAATATATTGCAAATGTCCGCAAGAAATAAAATTGTTAAGATAGACAGAGGCAGACGGAAGACAGACTGTCCAGTGCTGGTTCAGTGCTTGAGCGGTGAGCCGGTTGAATACCAAAAATAATGATAAAAACGATTTTCTGCAACGTTTTTCTAATACAGCTTAAAAAGCAGCAAAAACACGATGTCCTCCCCGAGGGAAGGAAACGACAGCTTGCTCGCATGCCCTCTAAGTTTGTTTGGACTGGGAATCGTCCGGGATTTGCCTCGCATAGTGGAGGCGTTTGTCCGTGGGTTCAGTTCAGAGAGGGGAGAAGTGCGGGAAATAGCTCGTGAGCGCGTAGCCCGGGGTTTTAACGGGGTGGGGCGTTTTCTGGGGTTTAGCATGACGGGGCGTCTGTTCAGTCTGGTTAGCGCCGGGAGGGGGGCGTTCGTGCCGGGGGTTTACCCCGGAGGGGCGTTGACGGGATACCGTCATATCTGTTGTGCAAAATTCCAGCGAAATCGGACAATCCGCGGCCGAGTTATAACGATTTAACTAATTAAAGATGGCCGCCATCCGCCATCTTGGATGTTCGAAGAAAGCATTCCGCACGTTGTGGGATCCAATTTTCCACAAACACGCCAAATTTGGTGAAGATATATGCCCGGTCCAAAATCAAATTCGGGGTCGGAATTCTACTTCCGGTTCCAACTTTGAGACGTGTGTACCTATGGGAATCCTCCTGTGCAAAAATTTCAACTTTCAGCCAAATGACACACTTACTGGTGACAATGTTCAATGCCCAACTGACAAGGGATATAGTAAACTATAGGTCTATTTCGCTTAGTTTTGGAGATATTTGCGTGTGACGGACAACGTGGACCATTCCTATGGGATAGGTAGCCCCACATTGCGGCGGGCCAGCTAACAAGCGACATGCAGTCTATCCTAAACTTTCTCGATTTTAGAAGCATATAGCAGTAGCAATGATGACAGGACAGACGAACTGTAGATGCGAAACGTAGTGTTACTCAGCCGACTCTGCCTCCAGACTCCATCAAGCTTAGACATAATAGATGAAACTAAGCCGATCTTTTAAAGAATTTCTGGTGTACAGTAGCCCATAGGCGTAACTTTAGGGAGGACAGAGGGGGGTCCGGACCCCCCACTTTTTGGAGAAGGGGGGACGGACCCCCCAACTTTTTGCGACCATGTGGTTCCAAAATATTACAAGTCCAAAACACGATGTCTACCAGAGGTCTATAGTGAAAGCATGCAAGATTGCTCTGTGGTGAGTAGCAGTCAGAATGTATATAAGCTGACTACAGAGCAGTCAGTTTTTGTACGCCGTTGCCATGGTACAGCAGCCACAGCACTTATTAGCATTTAGCAATAAATGCAGTAATATACAATCTGCGTTAAGTTACCGCTCAGTCACAGTTGGTGCTAATATTGACATTTTCAGTTTTTGTATTATTAGCACCAACAGTGACTCAGCGGTAACGTAACGCAGTAGTAAGCACTGAACCCGTTAATTAAGCTGAGTAGCACAGAATAACAGTACTGGTTAACGCAGCAAACGTCAAACGTCACCACTTCGGTTTGTTGTGGATTTGTTGTACAAATTGTTCTACAACAAATCCACAACAAATCGAAGTAATGCAGTTTGACCATAATCAAATGAGGACATTATTGAACAGCTGCACTGATGGATAACTGCACTAGCTGTAAACCTGTCAATCACAACATAAGACACTACAGTATATATTACACAGACAGACATACTGTTCATTGTACAGGTTAGTGTAGAAACACCGATCAGGTAAGGTGTGCAATTGTGGAACCTTTGTGCTGCAAATTGAATGAACTATATAGCCATGTAGCAAATTTTATCGACTTACATCATGATTTGGTATAGTTATTACAAAAGTAATAGGCAAATTTTTGAGCCACCCTGTAGATGTTCACTGCGTAGTGCAGACGAGACAGTAATGTCATATTAATGAGAAAACTCACAAAATTTGATCGACGTGACTGAACTCTGGCCTTATAAACTGTCTTACAAAATACAAACTCCCATAAATCTTCTTACTTAAACAACTTATTTTCTAAACAAAATGCACCTCGATCTTGGACTGAGTTTATCAAGCAACTCAAGTAGGCCCTAAATCACAGACTAAGGCAGTCTCAAAACTTCCCAAATAACCGCATTCGTCATTCATTCAAAGCAATAAATTCATTAGCAATTGCCATCAAATGCAGCTTGTCAATGTATTCCATGTGAACATTGCACACTGCTACATTTTTAAGTCCTTCTTGGATCTCCGCAATGGCAATGCGTTCACGGAAGCGGAAACTGGAAGCCGTTAATTTCTCGCCAAAATGCACTAGAATGCACCAAATCGCATATTAAATTTCAAAATTTTTCCAGGGGTTATACCCCGGACTCCCGTCCACTGGGGCTCTGCCCCCAGACCCCCGGGAAAGGAGGGAAGGGAAGTGAGGGTAGGGAAGGGGAGAGAGGGGAGTGAAAGGAGAGGAGAGGAAGGGGGTAGAGAAGGGGATAAATTTTGGTCCCCCCACTTTTCAGACCAAAGTTACGCCCCTGCAGTAGCCTGATGTGTCAACATTACTGCCGAGAATCCGTAAACTACTTGACCCCTTTAAGTTGCTGTCCTGACATGACACAGGAAGGTGGTGAAGGTCCGGAGGCAACGTTTTGAATTCTTTGCCCAGGATGTGTGGAGGGGACTAGAACTAAGAGTCTGGAGGCCCATAGTGTTCGCAGCTGTATCAAACGATTCAAGGATGGACGGTCACTATACCTTGTTCCAAGCGAACCGGATCACATCTCGCATCATCTGCATACCGTGTCTGTGAGTGTGAACATGGACAGACCGACGTTAACAGTAACACCTGCCTTGTCAGCCACTCAGCCGGCCTGCATTGATGGTAATGATTTACTTCAGCAGTAAGTTACAAGTTACTTACTGCTGACGATCTTGCATTAATTATTGACTGCATGAATCATATCCACGTTCGGTGTTTATAGTTGTTGGTTTTTCTGTGTTTCTGTGACATATTATGTCATAAAGTTATTGTATTATAGTAATTCGTACGCACCTATCTCTAAAGCCTGTTGTTTTGTAGGTAGTGAAGACGATTTTTGTTGGAATGGCAGTTCAGTCTAATCGCCCAAGTTTTATGTTCCGTAACTCACTCCCCCCCCCCCGTAGACAGACCGCCACTGACGGGCACTGGTAAAATGCATGGCTATTTTGTCTAATGTGGCTTTTTTGCATATTCTACTAGAGCTAGACAGTTGGCCTTCAAATTAACAGGGTTTGGGTTAGGGATAGCGTTGCGGCTAAAACATAGAATATACAAAAAAGCCACATTAGACAAGAAAGCCAAATGCATATATGCGGATGCTCAAATGTAGTGTTAGTGACAGGGTAGAGTTAAGGGAAATAGGGCGTAAGACCTTGTACCATGGTGAATGAAACTGTTGACCATGGTTTAACTAACATAGTTGTACCATGGTACGACAAACATGGTGTAACCATGATGGTTTATTTACCATGATTCAACCATAGTACAACCGTGGTTTACTTTGGGTATTGTTCCACTAGAGCTAGTAAGTTGCAGTCCAGTTGCAAATGTGTTCAAGTTGGCGGCAGGTTGCGGGCAGCGACGAGTTGCGGACAGGTCCACAGCAAGTCACAGACATGTCCACAGCAGGTCATGAACATGTCTTGAACTTGTTCGTGACCTGTTGCGAACAGATTCGCAACTGTTTAGCTCTAGTAGAATGTGGAAAACTGTGTGATCCCTAGACAATGCGTGCAATACTGTGATGGGGTTGGCTTGTTGGCCCAGAAGAGGCGCTACATCAAGTGTCCTCTATTTTCACCTTTATGTTACCTGAAGCTAGCAGGTCTCAGACTTATTCGCGACAGGTTGCAAACAAGTTTACCTGTCCACGATCTGCTGCGGACTTGTTCGCAACTTGCTGGCTCTAGTGGATTTTAGAAAATGCAGGTTTGTGACGAGTTTGTGACCGGTCTGTGACTTACTAGTTCTAGTGGAATGATGCCCTTCCCAATCATACCGTGACGGGCATTATCATGGAACTCTTATGCTGATGAAATGAAATTGTTACCGATATGCCATGTCTGTCCACCAGTCTGTCTATCACGAATGCACCGAATGACCCGCATGATAAAGCCGACTTGAGACTGCTTCACTGTGCGTGATCATTTGGTGCAGCCTTTGCTAAATTACTTTGGCCACTTGTTAAATTATTTATACACTCTATGGTCAAACGGCAGTCCACTCATGGTAAATTAACCATGGTTCAAACTGTGGTTCGACCATGGTATGAGTACCGTTATCAAACCATGATATGACTACCATGGTTACCACGGTGGTATCATTGTCAAACTTTGGGAACCAATGATTTACTAAAACATGTTAGAGCATTAGCATGCATATTGATGATTTAGATGTAATAAAATTTGTTGTTGTGTACAGACTACGAAGTGGTATATCATTGTTGATGTCTATAAACATTACACATTTGGAACTGGGAGGCTGCTATGGCCGAATTTGATACTGACGGTAACACAGTTGTTATGTTATGTCTTTTGAGCAAGTGATAATGAATTATCACTTTGATCGTGAATTTGTATACAATATGTGTGTCTAGGGTTGGATCGGTTCCACTTTTTAAATTTCTAGTTTGGTTTGGTTTGGTTACCATGGTAAGACCGCAGTTTCAGTTTGGTTTTGAGTTACTTACCAAAAACGTATTTTTGGCCATAACTTCCTTGTTTGAAGAGATATCATGAGTTTGACGAGGCAAGTCCAACGAGGGGTCATATGACCTAGGCAAGCTTGATCGTGATCTTTGAAATGGTCATGTGAGGTATTTTGGCTCATAAAGCTTTTATTTGAAGCTCGGTTAAGGGATTTATAACTCAAAATAGGTTTTAACCTGTAGTTACTTTGTCCAGCGTACAAAATACTGCAGTATGGTTCTGGGGAAAATGCAGTTTCAGTTTTTCAAACCGACCCAACGTTATGTGTGTCATAGTCATTTATGGTGGAAAGTGTAAAGTAACTGCTTGCTTTATTTTTAATATGTTTTACTGTATCAATGCAGAGTTTGCAGAGTCTGATATAGTGACCAGTTTCTCCAACCCCAACTACACACTTGGTCTCAGGGCATCACAGAACTTCATGGCTGAAGCACACACTGATGGCAGTCATGACGATAATGGGAACGTAGAAGACATTTTTGGTCAGACTTGTGTCGATGACTCTGTAGACTCGGCGATATCAAGTCCGTTGACTGATTCTGACCTTGCCAGTCCAAACACGGACGAACATCATGGTGGTGCTAATGGTGTTGTAACACGCGGGGAAAACTTTTTCAGTCGTATGCAGAAAGCAGTGAATCTGCATCTGCGTGATGAAATGGAACAAGAACACATTGGTGCAGATGCAGTTGCTGAAATGAACAGGTACATTATATGTGGCATGAAATATCAGAATGTCATTCATTAATATAAACATTTTAGTATAATAACAATAATGGTGCAGTTTCTAAGGCCATGTTAAGGCTGTATTGAATTGATTGTTAGTAGGAATTAGAGCTCTTAATCGATTAAAAAAACTTTAATCAATTAATCATGGATTAATCATTCACTTTCAGTAGTCTAATTTTATAATGATGATTGGCCATATTTCTTAGGGGCTTATATGGCAAACTACGTGGTATGAAGTGAGTATTGACATGTCATCAAACTCAATGGTATTTACTATTTTTTGTAGACATGTTTATTGTTAAATTGGATTGCTGATGCTGGACTTGGTAGGCCACTCCAAAACTTGGTTGCTGACGGTAGTAAACAATAGTAAACTTCTGAGTACAAAACCAGTTTTAGTCACGACAAACAAAGAGACAGAAACACGATCCAATGCTTCACACATTATATTAAATATTATTTCCCATTTATTAGTGAAGGCTCTTTGTTAGTAAAGAATATCATTTTGCACTTAGAAGGTAAACTTTCATTTCCCCACGTTGGCCGAAGTGTGTGAGCAGCATCGCATAATTTTCAGTTTTACTGCATTTGCTGTAGCTGATAATGTTTACGGTAGAAATGCAAGTGTGTAATTTACATTCCCTGCTGTACAGCCATGTCTATTTGCGTCATTTTAATACTTAACTCAGAGGCAATTAATCATATCTTTAATCGATTAATCATCGGGACAAAATTAATTGATTAGTTGTCAATTAGTCGATTAATAGTATAGAGCTGTAGTAGGAATGGCTAAATAGAATACTGCAAGTTGTAGTAATGCAGGAGTATGTACAGGTACTGTATCATCTATGATGTACAACGTTGTATGTCTATCTAATTTGAAATTGGGATAGATGAGGAAGCAGTTGTTATGATGCTTTTACATAATTGATTACTGTCAAGTCCGTTTTTTCCAGGCAGGTATAGTTTCATGGTTTGTGAATTGCACCTTGTTCTCTGCACGTACTGTAGTGGATACTTGATGAACAGTTAAACACCACTTGCTTTAACACACTAATGACTTATTTCTGTTATCTTTACCTATGGGGTGGGCAGCAGACCCACCCAGGCTGAGCTGAGACCGTAATGTTTTGACACAATGCACGTTACATATGCACATTTTGCACAAACTAAAAGAATAGAGATTTTTTTATGTTTCTGTGTGTTACTGTGTGATATGATATGCATATATTTTGTATGGATTTGAAAACTGATGGATGCAGTTCATCACAATAGGTCAAAGGTACAAAAAGTTAATGTGCAGTTAAGCTTGAGCACAAAACTGTTAAGCCGTTATTGAATTGCAGCTGCATCAGTGACTCTGCATGTATGATTATGTTCACAGATTACCAGTCAATAAAGCCATGCAAGTGGATCATGTGACTTCAAAGACTAATATGCAGGTGACTGATATTTTAAAAGTGATATGGATTTAGTTCTCATGCTGGTATGTACTATAGTTGTTACTTAATGCTTAGATGTGTTCTTAGGTTATTGTGGTTTATCTACTCTGTATGATGTTTGTTGTCATTACTGGAGTGGTGTGGATGGTGCATATGAAACAGTGAATTACTGTCATGTATTGTAGGCATCTGAATATGATGAAACCAGTAATGATGGATCAGACAGCATTCCATTGCCTCATGGTTGGCAGCGACATGAAGGTGCTGTTAAGTTTTTTATTGTGCAGTTTATTTTTTAACTCCTGCATTACTGACGTTTATAAGGTTAATTCTGTTAACTGTGAATCTCTGTGCTGATTATTGCTCTGTTGCAAACTGAAGGACTATGTTCTGTGCTGTCAATTTCAGATGAAAATGGTTCATACTATTGGCACATCAAGAGTGGAACTATCCAACGCGAAGCTCCAATTGCAAGTCCTGTTGATGTTCAGTCTGCCAAAGATACAAATTTCTCTATCGCTGTTAGTGTTACAACGTTTTTGATTGTGTTTTATCTTACTAATTATTTATTATGTGGACCAGTCTGAGCTTTCTACAACAGAGTATTGGCCAAAAAGCTTAGCTGAAGCTTTAATTTTGTTAATGTTAATAGAGCTATTTAGTAAATTAATTCAAATATAGTTGTCCGTTGTGGTAAAAAAAAAACTTGCAAGTCATATACTGTGATTGTTTCGTACTTGTAACATTGCCGACAGAATTTTTGCAAATGACTGTTAAATTGGGTTTAACTTAAGTCTGATGTCTGAACTTGTAAGATGTGTCTGATATTAGCAGCTGAAGACTCAAAGTGTGGTGTGTATTGTCAGGGCTCAAAAGAAGAAGCATCCAGCAGTTCAGCTGTTACTTCACATGAGAATGACAGCTGTAATAGGTATATTGTTCACCACTCCGATAGTGGTTTGCTGTATAATTCTGAGGTCATACTGTTAGTTTATTTGTCTGTCATACGATAGTTTTCAAAATTATTTACATAGAAGGTTTATTTTTGGTCTGTGAGTATATTTCATAACCGAATTCTTGAGTTCATATATTGGGTCAGTGTCAAGAACATGACAGTAAAAAAAGCCAAAAACATGGGTGTTGCCATCTTTTGTTAGATGGCAGTCTTGTTATAGATATTTTGCAGACAACTAATGACTAGTACAGAGCAGTATGGCATATAATACACTAACATTGGTTGTTACATTTGATAAAACAGAAAGGCGTTTGATCTGGATAATCTCTGTTGCCAGTACTGCACTATATAGAGTGGTCCAAAAAACGAGAACCAGTCTTTTTTACCTCTAGCTTTGTGAAATCTTAACTGATTTGCCAAATTTTTTTCCACCACACCTTATGTATGTTGCTGCACTGCCTTGTGGTTTATCAATGTGTTCAAATATGCCACATATCTGGAAGAAAATGAAAACAAAGTGCATTGATTTTACATGTATCGAATACAATTTATCTAGTTTAGTTACTTATTGCTGACTTACTTGTTACTTCGTTTTCTGCTTCTCGTTAAATATTGTTTGAAATAGTAGATATTTTGTAAATTTAAACAAGCCTAAATGTTGACAGTATCACTGCACACTGAGCATGCATCAATGTACCATTTTTCAAGCAGGCAACACTTTTTTTTACTTGACCAAATCTAACTTCTTGGAACTCAGTCTATAGTCTACTGCAAGATATGTCATCCAGCAGCTAATGAAGTGTGTGTAAGGCATGGCGCTGCAAAGCATTATTGACAGTGAAATTGATAAGTGGCATCGGCATCTTTAAGCATGTCTGCGGTATATGTGGAGGCTTTGAGCAACAATTATGACAGTATCAATATAATTTTCAACCATATGACATGAAACATTTAATTTTTAACGCATGATGAGCTTTCTAGTGGCATCTTTTGTAATACAGCATGAAAATAGACTTCTAATGCTTCCCAGGGTAGTGCAGCAACATATTTGAGGTACACTGGGATGTATTACGTTATTCTTGTTGCAGATTTCTTATTATTTCCAGCAGTGAAAGAATTTTGAAAATCGGTTAAGATTTGACAAAGTTGAGGCAAAAAAGAGACCGGTTCTCACTCTTTTTGGACCACTCTGTATGTAACGTGCTACTCATCAAGGGCCTGCATGACAGCTGTACTGAAAAGGGTTTGTTTTTGTGAACAGTGTTTAGTATAGTAGTACACCTTATGTAGTAGGAACATCAACAAGCTGGCATCTAGTGAAACATTTCTGCAAACATTGTCTGTTGGAGTAAAGATGTGTTTGTTGTTCATGTACAGTAAAATGAGTTCTGGTGATGGTGGTAGTAAGGAGTATGAAGTGCTCTCAGCAGATATAACAAACAGTTATCCAATCCGGTTTGCTGTGCGGTCACTGGGCTGGGTTCCCATAGCCGAGGACCAGCTTACACAGGAGAACAGTAGCAGAGCAGTCAACCAGTGTATTGTCAGTCTCTCGTCTGGTCTCCGCGATATTAATGACGTCGTCGGAAAATGGGGCGATGTGAGTTGGTTGCATTAATTTTAGTTCATGCTAGCTGAGTGCACTGGATTCTTGCGTTGAATGCAACATATTTTAAGTCTACAATAGATACCAAGTTTTGTGTTTTTTTGTGAAGCAATACAGAACTGTTTTGCATTAAATATGTTAAGTTAGTTCCATGGAACTGATCTCAATCTCTGAGCAGTGGGAATGCAGATAACAGTCATAAATCCAGTAGTATACTGCTGTTGCTTGCTGCCGGTCTGCAGTTATATTTGCTTTGTACTAAAATGTATGGAGGCACGTGTTTGGTGTGGTGATTTTCTTGTCAGAGGGCACTTGTCTGCATTTCACACGAAAATACGTTTTCAGAATTTTGAAATTTGCCATTGCATCTGTTATTTTAGCTAGATTTTTATTAGTCTTTCTAAAACTTTATAACTGCTTGAAAATTTAATAAAATGTTATACATCGTCAGTCTTTGGCCCTTTTTAGCTAACATTCTGGTTGTTTAGTTGCAATTGAAAACCGGAGTCTGTTTGTTCAGGGAAAGTACTTATACATGGATCTTGATCAGGAGAACCTGTCACTGATTGACCCTCATGATCTAACTGTGCTCAATGTTCAACCTATCAAGTCCATCAGGGTCTGGGGTGTCGGTCGAGACAATGGCAGGTTGGCGGCTCTTTATTCAGAATTTTTGTAAACAAAGTTAGATTTCTTTGAAGATTAATTTATTGACAGTACAGTGTATAAATGTACTAATTCAGTGCACAGTGTGTAAATAGTGTACATTTGCAAAATGTAAAATTTGTCCAAAAGCATTTTAGTTGTATGTGCATTAACCATGCATTGTGCATGTTTTCAGTAATGTATATTGTCGTGCCTCAAGTTTCTGAATATTTTGTGTATAAGTCAGAAATCTTAGTAAACATTTATCCATTAGATACAGTGTTGTCTCTGTAAGCCGACAGTGTTCTAGCGTGACATTCTCATAGTTACCTAGGCAGTATGTCACTGGGAGCGTAATGCAGTACAAGTCATACTTCTGTTAATGAAAATGATGTGGTTTGTGTTTAACACTATTGTATCAGTGAATGGTAAGTAATGCACATGTATATATCAGGGTTCACTGTTATTTGTGCACATGATTTGTCAGTTTATATGTATGGAATTAAATATGTGTTGCACCAGCTTTGATCAGTGTTGAAGTTTTGTATTGACTTATGTGACTTTGTTATGTTGTAGTATTACGTTGTTAATGTCATTATTATTTTCTTTAGTCACTTTGATCTGTAAACGAAATACTCAGCTTTGCTTGATTTCACTTGGTTAAGCAAACATACTTTAAGTTTTGATGTAAGTAATCTTTGTTTGCTGAGCTGAAGTTGTTGTGATAGAAACGTGTGTGCTTCTTTTTACTTGTTTATGCTAACCCAGGAACTTGATAACGATTCTTGTTATAAATATATCTCTTATAATAAAATATTGTAGTTGCGGATGTGTCAATATTTCAAAGATGGAATATCAATATTTCATATTTGGTGCTCAGATGTTGTTGTAGAGTGCTATGTGTAATGTCTAGAAATTAGAAAGGTGGCCATAGGCCTGCAATGTTTTACACACTTCAAAAATGAAATAACAAATTATGCACAAATAATTCGGAACATTAAAATTTTGAGGATATGTTAGCCTGTGAAATGCCACAAGCTGAAAATTTGAACATTTGAATCAGTGAGTGTTAATATGAGATCAGCAAATGTATTCAGAGTTCAGTGTTCGTGTATGATAGATATGTTATGTTTGTACTGTTTAGTTTAGTATAATCATTTGTTTTCTAAGTTTATGGTTAGTGTTAAGATGTGTCTGTGAGGGGGATTACTGCTGCAATTAGACCGATGGACACTACTTACCATATTATTATTGGAGTTGATGTTTTATTGATAGATGTGCTCTGTACTGATGAATGGACAGTTGGACACATGTTGGTTAGACAGGTGGATTGAGTAGCATTGAAAAGATTTTGGTACTTTTTATTCATTTTTACAATCAAAAGAGCACATTGTTAAAAATGTTGACATGTATGGCTTTGTGCCTGCTGATAACAGAACTGAGTGAGCTGTGCGCCTGTTATTTCTCTTTTTATTAATGTATTTAGATCTGATTATTCTGACAATTGTTTGCTAGTTGCTGAGTTTGAGATTATGTATTGATTGTAAACGTGCCTAGGTTGTGTGGTGTGTAAAACCGAGGATGAGATTGTACATTGAGACTTGATTGACAGGGACTTTGCTTATGTTGCACGTGACCGAGGCACTCGGCGACACATGTGCCACGTCTTCCGATGTGAGCTGCCAGCGCGACACATTGCAAACACTCTGTGTGAAATATGTAAGAAGGTCATTGCCCAGCGAGCTGCGACAGTGCAGGCAGCAGGTGGTTCAGCTCATAGGGCACGTCCGTCCGATCTGCCCAACCTTCATCCAGTTGGCCGTGGCACTGGCGACAATACTATTACGTTTGAAAACTTGCTGAAAAGTAAGCATTTTATAATGTTGGTTAGTTTTTTTGACCATATGCTGGGTTATAAACTGTTGTGTTTGGTCTGTCATTTTCACGATTTTTACTCCAAAAGAGATTTGACCTGTGATTGTTGTTTAGAGTATGCTAGCGGTTCTGCCCGCCCAGTCGCTCCCCT
>Ga0126335_1001401_pt1 | contig 13430 bp, 8 predicted proteins | sample OlaspJWI45metaG_FD_108409 | JGI IMG/M metagenome (GOLD analysis project Ga0126335, IMG submission 108409) | Marine gutless worms symbiont microbial communities from Oahu, Hawaii - Olavius sp. 1 OAHU.JWI-45 metaG | ecosystem: Host-associated > Annelida > Digestive system > Unclassified | place... | reverse complement strand
TCACGAGCAGTACCTCGATCCGTTCAGCCGTTTTTGCACAGCTAGCCGCGTCACAGACAGACAGGCTGACCGACTGACAGATTGACACACCACACGACGGGATCATCTGTCACAATAAGCCGCTTTCTTTGGCTGGACAATAGCTTTCGTCGTTTTTTGCTTGCCCACTACGTTTCCATATATTGCCACGACTTACTTACTTACTTACTCCGATGTTATAGTTTCTTTTTGTGAACGAATAATGGAGATCAACAGTCAAACTTTTGAATGTGCTTGTGGGAAGCATGAAAATACAAGTAATCTGAAAATGTAAAAATTTCAGAAATTGCAAGTAACGGAAAATGCAAGTAATCATTTGCATATTTTCAGGTCGAAAAATGCAAGTAACGGACAATATGACACAAATTGTGTAACATTTATTTATTAAAAATTAAGATGTGATTCATGCAAACATTTTGCGTAATGACATAACAGAAACCATAAAATTACGAGTCAGACGGCAAGTAATAAGAAAGTAAAATCATATCGAATTCGTCAAAACGTCAGTGCAAAAAACATACAAAGTTAAAAGATTAATTCACATAAAACTAAAGCTTAACTAAATTTCGTATTAAAAACATATGCCTAAAACACATAACAGTGTCGTAAAACTTAGCATAATACTAAGAAAAATTTCAAGTTCGAAACGTCGAAATCGACCACAAAGTTAACATGTGATGCACATAAAACTATACCTGTAACACGTGCAAGATTTGCTTAAAACGCATCAAAATGCGATGCCAAATTTCCAGTTCAACGTCAAAAAAAGTTTAAAACAATTAAAAATGCCAATAATACTTAATTCGCCAAAAATAGTCAATGCGAAACGTAGGGCCTACGTATCACAAAGTTGACAGTTAATGCACATCAAATATGCAATGATTACTTACATTTACTTACATTACTTACATTACTTACATTACTTACATTTTCCTTTACTTGCATTTTAGCGCTCCTGTTCTTGTATAGAACAAATGTGCGTTATACTGGCCGGACAACGACGATCCCGATCATCCCGATAAGTACATCATACACGACGGCACGATAACCGTCGCAGTAAAAGAAAGACAAGACACGCCTTTTTACACCAAAAGAGTTTTTGAAGTCGTCAAACAACAGGTAACTGAAGGATCATGTAACCGAGACAGATATAGGCCTAATGTGAGTCTTTTTATAACTACCAAAGGCATATAAAAGTCTAAAATGTACCAATGACACTTTCAAAATTTCTGCGCAGTTCTGTTGATATCTGCTGAGCAGAATCGCGTTAGCTGACACGACTAACTCAGAAGAGACCTACCGTACCAGCTTTGATTAACTCTGATTTGATAATTTTAGGCTGCATCGAATGCACGAGATGCAGACTATTGTTACCAATGTGGATGTGCATAGTGTCTGTCCGTCTGTCTGTCACGCGGCTCAACTGTGTGTGGTGAATTCGTACAGCCTTTGCCAAATTACTTTGGTCTCGTGTTGTCGTAGATTTGGACTAATTTATGGTGTAGTATTAAATACGTAAGTAAGTAATTAAGTAAGAAATCTATTCAAATGTGACGAACGCACACTGAAACAGCACACCTCAATATATATTTGCCGCCAGCAAAACTTTGCCGGGGGCTATATGTTTTACCCGTAAATTTTCTTTTTCTTCTCCTTTTTTCAGTTATCCGCACTAAATGTGACCAAACCGCCGATCGCTGCTGGGTAAAAAGTATATCGGTGCTTAGAACCGAGGTGTGGCACGAATAATCTCTACAGACCTCTCCACCAGCCCTCCCCTAGTTTTTACAGGGGGTCAAAAATGCAAAATTTTTCCCCGATTTTCGATCCCACTCGCATTCTGAGCACTGTGATTTAAAAACAGGGCAAAAATTCAAAAATCTAAATATCTAGCGCCGATGTCTGGGCTCTCATCTGCGGCAGACCCCGCGCAGCTAGGGCCCCCTAACTCTGAGGTCCATTGTCCCAATTTGGGCCCCTAAAGCGCGACAATTAGAAAAACGGTCACATTGCTCTAACTCAGCCGCACGTGGACGGATTGCGTTCAAATTTCACAAGATGGTACTCTGTGGCTCCGTGAAAGAAGCAGAATTGTGAAAACCCACTTACGGTCGAATCCAAGATGGCGGACGACGTTGAAATTTTTAACATACGGATCCCGACATTTGTGGAACGGCTAAAGCTAGAGACTTTAAATTTGGTCCGCGCATTGGTTACGAGGTGTAATTTTGATGGCATGCAAAAACTAGGTCAAAGGGCGCGTGGCCTAGTTTACGTGACCTAGATTTTAAATTTACAGACCCCTGTGAATATATCTCGAACGGCTGAAGCTATAGGCTTTTATTTTAGCAATGGAGAGACTGTAAGGAGTAGAAAATAAGCATTACAAAAGTAAGTCAAAAAAACACATAATCTAGATCACGTGACATACTGTTAAATTTTGCAAATTTCTAATTTTTTGCAACTTTTGAAGCTAGAAACTTTAAGTTCGGTGCGTTTACTCTCTACGAAGAGTACTATCTACTACAAAACTAGGTCAAGGGGGCATAACCTAAGTCACGTGACCTGTCTTTAAATTTTGGGATGGCGATTATAGTGGTTATGGCCTAAAGAAAGTTTTAGGGGCTGGCGACGTGTGCATGGTTTGGTCACGTGACAGACGATGCATCATAAAGGTTGAAGGTCATGAGTCAGGGTCATGACTCACTGATACGCCATAATGTTACTTACTTTTCTTACTTTTAACTTGTGATGGATCTCGTTTTTATGAGATCCATCACAAGTTAAAAGTAAGTAACATTGTGGCGTATCACTGAGTCACGCTTCATAGCGCATTATATCGCATGAGCACGTGCGTAATGTTTATGATACCTTGTGAGCGACTTCAGGCAGTGGAGTTGGCGTCGCCGTCTGCAGTCGAGGCAGTAGTTGTTGATGCCTGCTGATATGAATGCAGTCACTACGAACGATTGTCGTCAATTAGAGTGTCGTGTTGCTGCCGTGATGGCGTACTGCGATTTAGGACGTCGTATGTGTTCGGGCGCCCGGAGCCAGCGGCTATAAGTGGCAATAGATTTAAATTGCCACATTTTCTAGTTATTTCATATTTACACTTAACCCAGGTTGCGATATAATTATGTCCGAATGTGTTTCTCAGTTTCCGTTTCGTCGTAATCTTCTGCGTCGGCTGTGGTCTGATTAGCGTAAAGGAAAGACGGAGATGTCTGAGGCTCGTACGTTCTATCACTACCAATACGACAACTGGAAAGACAAAAACGTGCCGACGCCGGCCGCCGCTGCTCACGTGCTACAGTTCGTGCAGGACGTCGACAGTCAGTGGCGGCAGACGCGATTCTCCGGACCAATAATTGTCCATTGCAGGTTATTGATGTACTCTGATTATACCAGACAGTACACCACGAGAATACATGCGTAAATAATGTGAATGTGAAACGTCTGCAGACGTAGAAAAATTGTAAATTGTCTAGAAGATGTGTTGATAAAAAGTTTCGTTTTGGGGCTATCAGTAACGACTGTTGTTGAAGGAATCTAATATATGAGTTTGAGTCAGTTGCCGTCAAACCTCGAGACTAGAGAGTCGAGAGTATCACTATATACGAGAACCAAAAATCTGAGGCATAAGGTTTCGTGTATGGATGGATACAAGAGAGTGTATTGTTGCAATGTAGAATATTAAGCTGGTATATTTGTAACTTGCAATTTTTTAAAGCTAGAAACACTATGATCGAATCGTAATAATTTTTCTTTTTTGTACAATTTTATGTTTGTGCAGTGCTGGAATTGGTCGGACAGGGACGTTTATTGTTATCGACATTATCATCAACGAAATTCTCCAGCGAGGTTTTTATTTTCTATTGCCGTCGTTTTTAATCTTAATCTCCGTTTTTGAAACGTTTATCACTATTGTATCTCACTGAAAATGTAGCTTGTTGAGCGTGACTTTAAGTTAGTGTGTATGATTCAATTCTCTATTACACTTATTTAGTTGCCAGTGGCTAAATGTTTACCGCCAGTTCTTCTTCTTCTTCTTCTTCTTAGCCAACCGTCCAGCGTGTGACCAGAACGCCGATCGCCGCCGAGGAAAAAGTATACCGGTGCTTAGAACCTATGTGTTACACGTATAGACATCTCCAGCAGCCCTCCCCTATTTTTCACAGGGGGTCAAAAAGTGCGAAATTTTGCCCCGTTTTTCGACCCCACTCGCATTCCAAACGCTCTGATTTAAAAATCTAAAACAATAGTGTATAGCATCGATGTCTGGGCTCTCATCTGCCGAAGACCCCGCGCAGTTAGGGCCCCCAACTTTGATATCGATTTGCCCAATTGGGGCTCTTAAAGTGCGACAATTGGAAAAACAGCTACACCGCTCTAACTCAGCCGCACGTGGACATATATTCGTTTAAATTTCACAAATTGGTACTCTGTTTCTCCAGAAAAGCTGCTGAATTGTCAAAGCCAACTAAGGGTCGAATCCAAGATGGCGAACGACGCCAAAATTTGTTAATGTACGGACCCCTATATCTCTGGAACGGCTAAAGCTAGAGACTTATAATTTGTTGTGTTCTTCGACTACGAGGAGTAAATTTGACAGCATGCAAAAACTAGGTCAGAGGGGACGTGACCCAGTATAGATGACCTAGATACAAATTGACGGAGCCTGTGAATATCTCTCGAACGGCTAAAAATACAGGGTGCAAGTTTAGCATGTAGATAGATCGTAAGGAGTGGAAAATAAGCTGTTTAGAAATAGGTCAAAAGCGGTCATAATCTAGGTCACCTTGACTTACTTTTAAATTTTGCAAATTTTTCATTATCTTTGCAACGTTCGAAGCTAGAAACTTCAAGTTTGGTGCGCTTACTGTCTATGAAGAGTAGAATCTCCAACTGCAAAAATGGGTCATAGGGGCGTAGCCTAAGTCACGTGACCTGTTTATAAATTTCGGGATGGCTATTATGGCGGTTATGGCCTAAAGAAAGTTTTAGGGGGCTGGCGACGTGTGCATTGTTTGGTCATGTGACAGCCGATGCGCTACAAAATATGAAGGTCAAAGGTCGAGGTCATGACGTAAAAACGATATCCATCCAAGTTAAGTAAGTAATATTATGGCGTATCAGTAAGTCACGCTCCACCGCGCATCATAGCAGTCGAGTCAGTAGCTGTGGATGCTTCTTGATATTAGTTCAGTCACTACGAACGATTGTCGTCAATTAAAGGTGTCGTGTTGCTGTCATGCTAGCGTACTGCGATTTAGGACGCCGTGTGTTTTGGGGCGACAGAGCTTGCGGCTATAAGTGGCAATAAATCTTAAGTGCCACATTTTTAGTTTAATTTAATAAAGGTTATTCACAAACTAATACTTCAGCCTCTTTCAGCGTTCGTCCGTCGTGAAGTTACCAATATAGTGCCTAACCTCTGTTCTCTGTTGACTGGTTAAGTCTAACAGACCATATATACAGAGTGGTCCATAAAGTTAGAACCGGTCACTTCCTCAAATAGTAACTGATTGTCAAAATTCTTTCACTGCTGGAAAGAGTAAGAAATTTTCAACAAGCGACACGCAACAGGTTTTGCAACACCTCAGATGAGAAATGTTAGTAATCCATTCTCGTGCTTTATTACAAAAGATGCTACTTAAAAGCGTATCATGTATGTTAAAGAAATTAAACGTTTCATGTCATATGGCTGAATAGATATTGATACTGTCACTACAGTGAGTCACAGTATCCATTATATGCCGCAGACGTAGTTAAACATGCCAAATGTTACTCATCAAATGCACCGTCAATAATGCTTTAGTGCGTGTGTGCCACGCCATACGCGCACTTCAGTTTATTGACTTATACAGCTGTGGCTGATAAACTGGCTGTTGGATGCCATAAATTGCATTGGACCAGACTGACTTCCGATGTTGGATGTGGTAGAGTGAAAATGGCGTTGGCCCTCGAAAAGTTGTACAGTGATGCATACTCTGTGCGCAGGGGACAGCTGTCAACATTTAAGCCTGTTTAAATAAAATGTCTGCTATTTCAAAGAATATTTAACAGGAACCAGAAAATGAAGTAATATGTTAGTCAGCAATAAGTAACTAAGCGAAATAAATTGTATTCTGTACATGCAAAATTAATGCATTCTGTTTTTTCTTTTCTACCAGATTTGCATCATATTTGAACGTATCAGTAATTTCACAAGGTAGTGCATATTTATGGTTGGCGAAATATATTATGTGACTGTTGTTGCAAATTTTTTCCTCTTTCAAACAGTGAACGAATTTGGAAAATCGTAAAATTTGACACAGTTAGAGGAAAAATGAGACCGGTTCTCACTTTTTATATCACTCTCTGTAGGCCTACTAGGTCACTCATAACATTGATGACGTTTTTCGTATCTGTTTCATTCATTCGTTGTGGCGCGAAATATTATACGTACTTCGCCGATTTCACACAAATTTTATACGTTTAACGGCAGTAAATTTTGATCGTTGGTAGAAATTTGACCAAGTCAGAGAAAAGTATAAATGGGACGTTTGTTAAGACACTGTGGCTATAGAAGCAACATGCAACATGCTAAAAAGACGAGGTAAGTGTTTGCCGTTATACTACACTTAACCTAGGCTACGTGTTACATGTGTGCGTGCGGACAGGTTTGGAGACAGAGATCGACATCTTCAACACGATACTGCGCCTTCGTCAACAGCGATCGGGCTTCGTGCAGACTCCGCACCAGTACAAGTACATCTACGTCGCCGTCAGGCGCTTCGTCGAGTTGCAGAAAACTCCGCCGCCGGCGGCCGTAAGTTTAACAAGACACAGTGTTCATAAAAATCTTCTTCTTTCCTTCTTTTCTTCGCCGTTGGGGATCTGGACCCGCATTTAATACAGTGTAGATATGGGTCCCCAAGTGTCTCACACCGAACAAGACCTCGATCCGTTTAGCCATTTTTACACAACGCAGCACTGGCAGACTATTCGATCATGATGAAAAAAGTGAACCAGGATCAGATTTGAAATGTCTTGCACAAACATAAACCAATTCAAATCGCTACCAGCAAAGCTATAACATTGCTAAATTGCTAATCTTATCGCCACTGTTTTGATTGAACTTTAAGAAAAGTTAACTTAGTTACTTTTTTGTTGACAGCAGATAACCAATAATGATTGCTGTTGTGTGTATTAGCGAAGTGATTCGGTCGCAAACAATTACGATTATCAGATCTACGAAAACGCAAACGTGGAACCAGTTCCCAGGTCTCCAGATCCTCCAGCGAAACCGAAGCAACCAGGTCCAGGTCCTGTCAAGCCCAAGCCGCAGACGATGCGCAAGCCGTCGAAAGAATACGTCGCCAGCTGCAACAGCAGCAGCAGCAGCAGTGAGGCTGATGCAGGACATCACGTCGATTCCAACAGCTTGTATCAGAACTTGGATGCCGTCCGTCGAAAATGACTGAAAGCTAGAGCGCTGGTTAATTTCGACGTACTCTCTACATATAGACAACTGTGTACATAGGGTGGGCCAAATAAAACTGAGCCACCTAACATTTTTGCCTATAACAAGTGAATGCATGTACAGAAGTTTTTTCTGTTTAGCACACGTAAACTACGTAAAACAAGAGTTGGTGTGATAGCGGTGAAAACTTTGCCGGAGCCTATATGTTTTACCTCTGGATTATCTTATTTTTTTAGTCGACCGCACTTAATGTGACGAAACCGCCCATTGCCGCCAGGTAAAAAGTATACCAACGCTTAGAACCGAGGTGTGGCACGAATAATCCCTATAGACCTCTCCACCAGCTCTCCATTATTTTGGCAGGGGGTCAAAAAGTACGAATTTTGCTTCGAATTTTGACCCTACTCGCATTCCGAGCGCTATGATTTAAAAGCAGAGTAGAAAGTCAAAAATCTAAAACAATAGTGTATAGCACCGATGTCTACATCTAGGGCCTCCAACTCTGAAAACATTTGCTTAAAACCTGCCCCTAAAGTGCTACAATTGGAACTAGAAAATGTGGAAATTACTGTTGTATTGCCACGTGCAGCCTCGCGATGCGCTCAAACTCGCTCATCCTCTCACACACGCTCGCACTTGCTCCCCGCCCGTTGGCTCGCACTGTCTCGCACTCGACACTCGATAGAACTCGCGCACACTCACAAGCACTTGCTCGCGCTCGCCAGAAGTTTTTTACACTCGCTTGCCTTCGCTGGTCCACCTGTTGGCTCGCACTCTCTCTATCTCGCTAAAACTCGCTAACACGTTCACACACTCTCACTCGCTTGCCTGCCCGCGTTGGCTCGCTCGAACTCGCTCACTTATATATTGTTGGTTTATTGGAAAAAAACTATCTGAACCGTTTAGTTCACTGTTCATGGTGTTCGTCGTTTTATTATCATTTCTTGAGTTTTATTGTAAATATCATTGTACAAAGTTGGCTCAGTGTGTTTGTTCAACCACCAGGCATGCACGCAACAGTCACTATGGTTCCATCTTTAGCCATTTTAGAGTTATTCCCATGCGAATATCCCATTTTCTGTTTGCGCATTTTAGGTGACTCCTTTAAGCCACAGGATCTCAGAGTTGGGTGGACCGATCTGTACCAGGTTTCTTTCGAGGTTCCGAAACATTGCATTGTCTCGAAGCGGCGGTCGTCCAATCGGGTATGAGGTAGGAAAAACGGATCAAAATTGTAAATTTCAGGGGCACATCTGGCAGATTTTTAAATGGAAGCTAATGTTCACAGCGAGTTCTGATCTACTGGCATAAGAATGACAAAGATCGGTCCAGCGAGTGCGGAGATGTCGGCTTGCGAATAACAAAAACTATCACTTGCTCGCTTTCGCCAGAACTCCTTTACACTCGCTCGCCCTCGTTCGTCCACTTGTTGGCTCGCATTCGCTCGCCCGCATTCTGTGGATCTCGCTAGAACTCGCTCACATCCACTCTCACTTGTTTCCCTGTCGCGTTGGCTCGCACTCGCTCGAATTCGCTTACTGTCTCTCGAACTCTCTCAAACTCGCTTGCCCGCTGCTGCCCAAACGATTCATTTTCACTGTCTTCCTTCGTGCTATTCCTCTAATAAATCCATTTGCTACGTAACCACCAAATTTTGTAAAAAAAATATTTTGACTGGTTTGGAGATATGACCGAAAAACGAAATTTAAAACTAGAAAATGTGTCAATTAAGATGTATTGCCACTTATAACCGCCGACTCGGGGCGCCTCAAAACATCCGACATCTTATGTCGCAGTACGCAGCAACACGACACGGCTAATTGACGACAATCGTAGTGACTGAATCCATGTCAGCGCGCATCAATAACTACTGCCTCCATTCCAGACAGCGAGACTGACCACACTGCCTGAGGAGGCTAATAAAGTGTTATAATCATAGCCACGCGTCATCAACACACAGACGGACGTGCTCAAAGCGGCTGCACCTGCCCAAATCGCATGTCTTAAGCCTGTTTGGCGTAGTAACCCCCGAAACCTGCCGCTTTCTACGAAAAAAAACAGCTCAAAACGCTCAATACTTTTCAAGGTCATTCAAGGTTACTGATTTTAGTACGAACTGAAAGCCCGTGCAACGTTCTACAGTTTAGTTGTACATACGTACACATATATCCTACGGTCCTACCATTTTCCAGATATATGTATAGCAGTTTGTTGTCCAGATTGTCGCTGTCGGTATGGGGGTACCTCAAATGAACGCGCTATTTTGGAGTAACCCCTGAACGGGCAATTGCGAAATGGTACGACGAAAAAAGCAACCGTTTTTAGCCGTTTTAGAGTAATTAGCTTCCGAATCTAGCACTTTTTGGGGACCCATTTGGACTAACGGTTCCAAGAGTTGGGTGGACCAATCTGTATCTAGTTTGGTAGAGAAGATAGCGCAAACTTCGGTACAGAATGAGTTATTTCGAGTTTAAAAAATTGCACAGTTTCGATGCGGTGGTCGATCGATCGTGACTGGGGTGGAGAAATAATGCACAAACTTGTGCAATTTTTCACCCTGTGTAAAATTTATGGGCCACATCTACCAGACTGTTGAACGGAAACTAAAATTCGCAGCAAGTTTCGATTAAATGACACAAGAATGGCGAAGATCCGTGCACACGTCGCTAGCCCCCTAAAACTTTCTTTACGCCATAACCGCTATAGTCGCTATGCCAAAATTTAAAGAAGGATCACATGACCTAGATCACGTCCCTCTGGCCTATTTTTGTAGAAAATGCGTCAACTAAGATGTATTTCCACTTATAACCGCCGGCTCGGAGCGCCCCAAAACATCCGTTATCCTAAATCGCAGTATGCGGCCGGCAACACGACACGTCTTATTCACGACAATCGTTCATATTGACTGAATTCACGTCAGCAAGCATCAACAACCACTGCCTCGATTCCAGACGGCAAGACTCCACTGCCTGTCATCAACATAGCCACGTGTCATCAACACACGCACGTACTCAAGCGCTATGATGTGCAGTGAAGCGTGACTCACTCACACACCATAATATTACTTACTTAGCTCGTGATAGATCTCGTTTTTGTGTCATGAGCTTGACCTTTGACCTCATAACCTGCAACGTTTGTAGTGCATCGGCCGTCACGTGACCAAACCAGGCACACATCCACAGCCCCCTAAAACTTTCTTTACGCCAAAACCGCCATAATATCTACGCCAAAATTTAAAGACAGATCACGTGACTTAAGTCACGCCCCTCTTACCTAGTTTTGTAGTTGCAGATAGTACTCTTCGTAGACAGTATGCGCACCAAATTTGAAGTTTCTAGCTTTAAACGTTGCAAAAAAAATTAAAAAAAATTGCAAAATTTAAGAGTAAGTCACATGACCTAGATTACGTCCCGTTTTAGTCGAATTTTCTTTTGCTTACTTCTTACTCATTGCAATTTATCTACAGAGATCTATAAATTTAAAATGCAGTCACGTGATTTAGTTTTCGACCCCTGTGACCTAGTTTTGCAGTAGAATGTGCGCACCAAATTTGAGGTCTGTAGCTGTAGTCATTACAGCAATATAGACTAAATTCCAAAATTTAAAAGTAGGTCAATGTAAAATGTCAAATTTTGTCTCCTTTTGACCTACTTTTGTATTGCTTATTTTTCACTCCTTGCAGTCTATCTGCGTGATAACTTTGAACGCTGTAGCTTTAGCCGTTCACGATGGGTCCGTACATTTAATTCTAGGTAACTTAAACTGTGTCACGTTTTCTCTGAGCTTGTTTTTGCATGCCGTCAAAACTAGCCTACTCCTCGTAGTCGATGCACACACGAAATTTTAAGTCACTATCTTTAGCCGTTCCAGAGATATGGGGGTCCGTATATTAAAAGTTTGGGCGTCGTCCGCCATCTTTGATTCGACCCTAAGTGAGTTTTGACGATTCCGCAGCTTTCCTGGAGCCATAGAGTACTATATTGTGAAATTTGAACGCAATCTGTCTACGTGCGGCTGAGGCTAAAAAACGGTTATGTCACCGCTTTAACTCAGCCGCACGTGGACAGATTGCGTTCAGATTTCACAATATGGTACTCCATGGCATGAGCAGAATTTACCAGGGGCTGGGGGCTAAGCCCACCATGAGCCCAAGTGGCAGTGAAAATTTAGACTCAAAAATTTAGACTTTATGGTGCTGTGCTTGCGTGCACACGCCGATAATAAAGTCAAGTCTTGGCATTTATTAGGCAACGAGCCATAATCACGTTAACAGTCTGTGTGAGTAATGTTGTGGCAATCAAAGTCCTGAGTCCAAGACCGGGGCGTGGCAGCGTAGACTCTAACTCATCAGCAGCTAGAACATAATATCTGCAGTGAGGCTTGTGTAGGCCTATATAGGGCTTGTAGGCTTAGGCCTATAGCTAGCCATCTCACAGTCGTTAACGTCCCGTACAATTTTATCTCAAAACACTGGGAAGAAGTGATTTTGCGCCTTATTTTTGTCATTTGATACCTAAAAAGGCTTTCAACTTCGGGGGGGGGGGGCTTCGCCCCCTTGACCACCCACCAGGGGCTCTGCCCCTGGACCCCACTGGGGGCTTCGCCCCTAGACCCCCGTTATAGGCTCGCGCTACCTCGCCCCCTAGCCTCTCAAGCCCTTGCGGCAAACTCCGACCATGCTCCATAGCTCCCTTCATGACACTTTGTGAGCGACTTCAGGCAGTTGGTTTCGCCGTCTGCAGTCGAGGCAATAGTTGTAGTTGCCTGTTGATATAAATTCAGTCACTACGAACGACTGTCGTCAATTAGAGGTGTCGTGTTGTTGCTGCGCTGGCGTACTGCGATTTAGGATGTCGGGTGTTTGGAGGCGCCCCTGAGCCGGCGGCTATAAGTGGCAATTTATCTTAATTTGCCACATTATCTAGTTTTTGCTGTTTAGATATGGCATTTAACCATTACACATTTATTACAAAACGACAGTTTTGTACACTAGGCCTAGTGTTTGCAGTTATTCTAACATATTTATGTACATTCTCGCATTAATACATGATTTTGTTACAACTAAACACTGAAGTCACTCCGACAGAAAGGTCAGAATCTTACGGCAAAGCAAAGACGCTTTGTGTTTGGTAACGTAACTCGTTAACAGAGCATGAACTCTTATGTGTATGCCAAATTTCGAAGTGATCGGCCAATTTACGGTTGATACAGCTACTTCCGGTTTCCGAATACAAACGGTCACCATATTGGATTTCTAATTCCGGTTTCCAGTCTGATTCGTCATCGGCATGTTATTCTGCGTCTGCCTACCAAATTTCATCCAAATCGGACCACCGCGAGTGCAGCTATGACGTCATATGCGCTTTTAAGATGGCAACCAGGGCACATTAACTTCCGGTTTCGAGTTTGGTGACATAAATCGTTTGTAGAGGTCCAGATCTATAGATCTGTGTGTACCAAATTTGGAAGTGATCGGCCAGGTTACGGCTGAGATGTAACTATTTCCGGTTTCGATTCTGACCACTCCATCTTCATCGTTATCAGCGTGCGATTCTGCGTCGGCCTACCAGGCCTGACTCGAATCTTGCATGATGACCTACATTGGCTCGATGTAGCAGATCGAGTAAGGTACAAACTTGGTGTCACCATGCACAGATGTCGGCATGGCAAGGCTCCGCAGTACCTCGTCGATTGTTGTACACCGGTCACCGATGTTGTCGGCAGGCAGCGTCTCAGGTCAGCCACACAGCAACTGATGGTAATTCCACGACATCGGCTATCCACTGTTGGACGCCGAGCTCTTGCTGTGCACGGCCCCATGGTCTGGAACTCCCTGCCGGATGACCTCCGCGCACGGCAGGACTATGAGTCCTTTAGACAGGGCCTGAAAACCTGGCTATTCTCCAGATACTAGCGTGCTCAGCGC
>Ga0126335_1001400_pt1 | contig 13433 bp, 6 predicted proteins | sample OlaspJWI45metaG_FD_108409 | JGI IMG/M metagenome (GOLD analysis project Ga0126335, IMG submission 108409) | Marine gutless worms symbiont microbial communities from Oahu, Hawaii - Olavius sp. 1 OAHU.JWI-45 metaG | ecosystem: Host-associated > Annelida > Digestive system > Unclassified | place... | reverse complement strand
GACTTACCGTATTTCACTCTAAGTCTATATGTCGGGGCAGTCTATGCTATCCTAAGCAGTGAGCATGAATTAGATGACAGCGCAGTCATGGTGATGTGTGACTTAATGTTCAGTTCATGCCACCATTGTTTACGGCCGTGCTACACCAGATACTTATGTTAACTTTTCCAATTAAGTTTATTTTTAAACGCGACACATTTTGTTCACTTTTGCTACGGCATTTATTTACATTGGCACTATACCGGAGAGTGCTGCAGCCAACCATATAACGTGGGTGTCAGAAAAGGATGGCATACATTTCTAGCAACCTCCAGAGATTTGGGGACTTCGGGAGGGCACTACCCAGGTGAATGTAAAAATTAACCACTGAGACGGTCTTGCGTTTGTATTATGTATTCTACAGGTGTTCGTGATTTTCCAGCCGAAAGTGAACACATCGTAACGATGTTTGCTGGCGATTGCGACATTCTGCCAGAAAATCGCGAAGTCAGTTACTCGTTGTCCGACATCCAGTTTGAGTTTATCGACCCGGATCGCCACTACACGCTTGACTCCGAGTCCAAGAACCGCGTCAGCAACAGCAGCAACAGCAGCGCCTTCGAAGTCAACTCGACCGGCGCCGTGACTCCCATGTTGATGTCCTACAGACCATACTCATTCGGACGTTTTGTTTTGAACGTCGTAGCAACCGACCACAAAGGTCGCACAGACACTTCAGAGCTCACAGTATGTGGCGCTAGTTGTACTTTGTATGTTTTCGTTTACTTTTCACTGCTCTGATACAGCCAGTCGTGTCGCAGGAAGATCATTTTAGCTCAGCTGGCTTTAGCCTAGCTGACCGAATCATATACATAATGTTCAGATAAATTAAGCACCCTTTTCTTTCTTCGCTATTTTAGTTACAAAATAACAAATTTAAAAGACTTTTTAGCGATTGTAGCTGAAAGAATACGGAGTCGAAATATTTTAACAAATTATTGCGGTTCATTAAATGTTTTTGGCTAGCCGTTACGTAATTGTGACGTCATCGATGTGTTATAACGAAAATTTTTCCGATGCTATGTACCACATGGGCCCGCTTGGATCAGTCCATCATTGCAATGCAATGGCGCATTCGACTTAGGGCGTTCGTAAAAGCAGCCGGAGGACACTTCGAGCACAAACTGTAGCTGAACGGTCGGCGATGTAAAACTTCAATTACGAGTTTTGACTGCGTTTTTACCGGTTTCATAAGTTGACGACATTGCTGTATTTGCCAGTTACTTACGTTCGTTGTTTAAGGGTGTTGTCATAACTCCTATTTGTTTCCAAGTTTCCAACAAACACCTTCAGAGCTAAAACTCTGACAAAATGCACGCGAATCGCTTAAGGGTGCGTTGAGTTATAGCGCAAAAAGGGGATGCCTAATTTATCTGAAGACCGTGTGGACTGTTTGAACCATGTCTGCGTGTCTGTCTGTTAACCAAAATCGTAGCCGCTGGACATAGAGACTTGTAATCTTACACATATTGACCAATTCTGATCACAACCCAAAACTAGGTCACCGTGACTTGCTTAAGCCAGCCGAGCGTCACTGCCAATGGGCGGCGTGTCCTGTAAACATTCGTATTCAGCAACCCCACTTGTCTTTGCGTGACATGACACGGTTCGCGTTGTAATATGCTGGCTGATGTCGCTCCTCCCGTAGAACAAAAAAAACGAACTTCCGAAAATTTATCGTCGGGGAACGTTTGGCGATGCAGCCTAAAGCGTAACAGAATACACCTGTAATGCGTTCCCTACAACAATTATAAGTAGAGAGTTAGCATTTCACAGTCACCAGGTCTAATCAAGTACTCATTGGCGACTCGGAATAAAGAAAGTTAATATGTATGATTTTGTTAAGGAACCCAAGTAATTTTCGTCGTTTAGTTTGAAACATGTTAACGCATGTATTTTTGTTCTGATATTTTCTACACTTTGTGGATAAAATATGTTGTATATTTGCTGCTTGTCAGTTATACGTGGTGAAAGAAAGTGATGAACTACGCTACACATTCAACGCAAGACCTGTCTACGTTCGACCCACGTCCGACGACTTCTTACAGTGAGCGCCGCAGCGAAAATTCTTATTCAGCAATCCTAAAATTAATTGGATTTTAGTTTGCTTTTGACCGAAATAATTGTGACAGTTTTCTCGGATTTTTTATGCTAATCGTTTTAATTTTTTTTGCTTTGTTTAATCTTTATATGCTGATTTCCTGTTTCCTGTGCTATAGGCCCACTGTACTAAGTCTGCTGAAGTCTTTACTGACTTACAGCATTAACAGACTCTTGCTGCCGCAGTCGTGTCTATCTTGACTGTCTCCCGCTGCAGCCTGTGCAGCTGCGTGCGGCATCACCTATTATATGGAACACTATTCATCAAACAATGACAGCAAAGAGTCAAAGACAGACAGGCAAAAAACTTTCAGCAGACAATACATGGGCACTATGTGTGTCCATGTTTATTTTAGGCTGCATCGAATGCACGAGATGCTGACTACTGTAACCGATGATCCCATGGAGTGGTGTGTCTGTCGCTAACGCGTTTGCGCTCTGCAAAAACAGCTGCACGGATCGAGGTCCTGTTTAGAATGAAGATTATTGGGGGAGCTGATTTAATGCGACTATCGCCAGATTACTTTGGCTACTGGTTTGTGTTTGTCATATCGTCTAAACAACAGTAAACTGCAAATAAAGATGCTGTTCGTGTGGTAGTTATTTGGAGAGAGAAGCGTCGAGGGCAGCAGACAGTGACAGTGTCATCGTCAGTGGATCAGGTGTCCACTATCACATCAACGGCAGCGAAACGTCCTGCTTCACATACAGAAAGTTCGTCGACAGACCTTACCTGGACAGGTAAGAATGAATAGTTCACCTGGTGTCGAAACAAGTATTTTTATTTTTTGTACGTGTAAAATTGCATATCAGCGTCGTATCGCGTAATCGGCGCTTTTATTACTATTATTATTATCGTTGGTATTATTTTTAGACCGCATAGAATGCATGAAGCCTTGACGAAGGTCCCGATTTCCTTCACGGATTCGATGCGGCCTTTGCCAAATTACTGTGACCACTTGTCATAGACTTAGTGTTAGCACAAGGTAATGGCGCAGTATAGGCCTACACCTATGGTTAGGCCTACTATACAGAATTGATATGCTTGTTTTTTTCAGTGCAGTGCACGTCCACAAAAACGTATACTTGTACCTGTGAAACTAAATTGGCTATAATCATCATTTCTGCTGACTTTCTGTATTATAGTGAAACTCGAGAATTTGTAAACGTTTTGTGTGATTTGCTGTCATTTGGTTATATGCCCTGTTCGTGAAAATCCATCTCTTCTGTCTGCACAGTTGTAGTCTCCGTGCGTGTACTGTGTTGCCAGATCTCACAGCGATTTGTGTTTCTACGCCATCAAAGACGGAGACGTCGTCAACGATGAGACTAAGGATAACTTGTTCAGTGCAGTCAACACATCGGACCAGTGCTCGGCCGAAGACTTGTCCTGTCCCACCAAACCAGTCTCCGTGAGTACTCAACAGTACAGTTTCAATAATAATAATTTGACTAGCTAATGTGGAGGTTGACGCTGGATTGCCATTTGAAGCCGCCATAAGCTTGTGTGACGTGTTTTGCTTATTTAACTCGTTACACATCTCATTCTGTACCCAAGCACAAAATATGATGCAAATATCTCGGCCAAGAATTGAAAATGGTGGCCATTGACGGCTTATTTTAACTTCCGGTTCTAGTTTTGACTCTGGTGTGTTTTGGAGACCCAAGGGTGCCCCTCAATGTACCATTTTCAGTCTTTCTATCCATACGAGTCCGCCAGCAACAGAGGCTAACGGACAATGTAATGTACAGTAATGTGCCTGCCGCATAACTGTATACAAGACACAGTAGAAATGCTTTGTGTGGTATGTTATTAGTGGCGTGGCGTAGTCGTTACACGTTGATCTAGTTCAGTGGAGTTAATCAACGTCAGCCCGGCTAGTACTTGGATGGCTGACAGTCATTGAGTAACATATTCTATGCTTTATGGATATCGTTAGTGACCGGTGTGTCACCAGCCAACTAAGTTAACTCAGCCTTCCATCCTTCGGGGTCGGTAAATGAGGACTAGGTTCGGCTGGGAAGGCAAAGGGATGGTTTATTCTGTTCGTGGATAAGCGCGTGAGTGTGTAGTGCAGGTAAAACTGTGAAATCCTTTGACAGCACGTGCCATACTTCCGCGTTCGGGGGTGAGGTTTTCACGAAATGGAGCTATATCAAATTTCACCTACTTTTACCTTTACCTTTACAATAGAAATGTCTTGTGTCGTTTGACGTTTGACAGCGCTGCTACCCGCCGCTGACAACACACTGGTGGTCGGGCTACTGGTGGGTCTGGTGGCTGCTCATAGCACTCGCTTTGCTCATCTTTCTGCTCGCTCTTATACTCACAATCATCATCTGCTGTCTCGGACTGAGGTAGACTGTTGACGGTTCCTACTAAAGCGACCAACGTCATATTTTCATTTTAACATCTTCGGCTCAGAAAATGTGTCGAATGGAATGTAAAACTTTTACATAAAACTCCATTCATGATTTAAGGCATAGAATTTTGTATAAAGGCCAAATGTATAAAAAAAACTGAAAACACGCACTCTTACGCGTTTGCATAAATTTTGATCGATTTTAAGTTTGTTCTCAAATGTTGCGCTTTCACCGTCAAACAATGGGTGTCTGAGGTCTATTTTGGTAATTTCTGAGGTACCCAATAATGTGAAAACTTGCCCAATTTATGTTGGAAAAGTTGTACACAGCGCGCATTTAGTTGAAACGTACATGTAATTATGACATAGCCCGAGCAGTTGTTACTCTGACTGAGTCTGTATTTATTACTTATCACGTTGCAGGTACCATAGACGACACATCAGTCGGATGTGTAAGTAAAATCACTTTGTTATTAAGCCAATATACATTATACATGTATTATGGCAGTTCAGTAGGCCTATATAAATATATGCTGATACAAACTCTAACAATGACATATGTCTAGGCTAGCTCAGTGTCCCGCTACAGTCTTAAAATGAATGTGTACCAGTAGTTCTCTTATAGGGCCTACAGTTAGTGAAGCCATTTGTTAAGCACTTAGTTTATGCTATTTCGTGTGACAGCTTGGCCCATGACTGCAGTTAGACCAGTGCTGGCGTTCTGTTTTTTTAATAATAGTTTAAAACAAATTTGTTATTGTGTCAAATTGTAAAATTAATTGTCAACTATTATTATGCTAATCTCTGTTAAATTTTTTGTAGATTTTTCACTAGACGAACCAAGAGCAGGGTAAGCATTCGATAGTTTGATAGTTTTGCACAGCATTATCTGTGTTTACAATACACGTTAATGAAAAATTTTGCTAAGAAATACGGCCTATCAGCGGAGTTACGACTATGACTATTAATAGGAGTTCTACTAATTATGGAAAACGTCAGTCATTCGTCATGTCGGCCTTTCACTACTCGATAGGTTGCATTTTGCTAGAGTCTATATGCAGCATACCTTGAAATAATCTCAGCTAAAATTTTGTAAGAAAATGCCGTTTGCTGCAAAAGTTTCACAGTGATAACTAAAGGGGTCTGCTAATTGTGTACGGCCGTGTGATGTACATACAGGGTTGCCCAAAATAAACTGCACATTTCCATTTGCTTGATGTTAAATTGATAGAGCTTTGTGAAACCTCAACCAAATTTTGTAATATTTTGGCTGAGAGAAGGACATATTAAGCATCACCTGTAAACTGATCAGTACAATTTTGTGTGATTGACACTATTTAGTTGTTTGCCAACATAATTTATGAGCAAATTTCACTTTGAGACAGCACAGAAAATGGACAATATTATTTCTACAAGGTAGTGTAGGAACAAGCAATAGGTTCTGTGGACAGTATATGCATCGTTTTGTTGGGAATCTATTTAGATGTTAGTCTGCCAAAAATTATAAAATTTGGTTGAGATTTCACAAGCTATATCAATTTAACATCAAGCATGGAAATGTGCAGCTTTTAGGGGCCATCCTGTAGTTCTGGCACTTGTAATATATGGGAATATTATTAGTTGTAACTGTATTCAATATTTCAAACTTATTTTGTGACTGTTTTTGTGCACTTGCTGAACTTGGCTTACAGGAGGTATTGATACAGGTACGATGTACTCGTGTGTCAATGTTACATTGTTCATTTATGCATCTGTTTGTAAATTTTAGCCCTATAGTAATGCGCTTTAATCGGTGAACGGTTTTTCACTGCGTTCTTCAAAACTGTAATGTTTTTTTATTTCTTTACAATAACTTTTACCTAACTTTCAGAATCAGTAACGGTGTTTGTAAAGTTTTAGGCGAATTTGAATGGATAGGGCATAGTTCCCCGAATTTTACCCCCAGTACGTGCCTTTTCATTGAACCGATGTGATTGCGTGTGCAGCGCAGTGCCTGTGTCGGAATACGAATATCAAGAAGCGTCGCATCAGCTCAGCTGAAAATGCTGCTGAAGATATCACACTGTGCCTGTCACATTTTGATATAAATAGTGTCTAAAATGCTTTACCTTTTTATGTGTGGCTTGTTTATGTTTAACACGAGTTACACATTTTAGTCATAACCAAGCTTGTCGAGACATATGTGCATTCAACTGTTTGGTTCAGACAAACTTGCCAAGGCCCTATGGCCCTTCTTCGTGCAGTCAATAGTACTGTTTGTGTACAGAATACAAATACAATAAGTAACTTATATAGTGCTGCTATACAAATTGTCCAGGGGCGCTGACAAAGTTATGAGTAAGCATCAGTGAACAAATGGGATTGTAAGTTACGTTGAAACACAGAAGTTTCAGATATAGCTTGAAGATGTGGTGGGAGACAGTTCCATGCTGCTGGACCGAAGTGACTAAAACCGCGTTCGGCAAACTTTGTTCTTGTGGTTCGTTTGATGTAGACCTATTTAGTCGTGTCAGTGGACCTAAATCGTCGACGGCTACCAGAAGAGGCTGACTGTACACTGTCCACCAGATACAATGACGAACAGGTTCAGAAATTAAGATTGATGACTGACTGAGTGAATGGACAGTGAATTATCATTGCAGGTCATTTGAGTTGACGCACTTAAGTAGTTAGCCGGTATATGTCAGTTTCTTATTAGCAGCCAGCAATAACTGTAGTTATAGACCCAAACGGCTTCGTTATGAGACGCAGGGACCACGGGCGGGCCTATATCGATGTTGCAGTGTGTTCACATTATGGGGCACTGCTTACCGCGTGCGTCTGCATTCAATGACAAGGGCAAGCATAAGGTACGCGGTCATAGGTGTGCAGCCATTGGACTTGAAGACCACATGCTGTAATTAGTTCACAGAAGTCCATCTGTCGTTCACGCCGTTTGTCCATAGGTAGTTCTTGAGTTTATCGATTGTGCATTAGCTACATCTATGATCTGTCCCAACGACAGGCCTATATAGGTTGCGGCGCAAAAACATCCCATGATATGAATGCATTTTACAGAAACTGCATATTTCGTCGTGGTATGTTTTTTTGTGCCGCACCCTGTATACAGCGCTGGGAAATGCAATGTTGTTCGTATGTCACCGCGGTTGTGACTTGTGACGTTCGCATACTGATATTCCGTTCAAGGTGTTCATAATTTTTACTCAAGGATTGCAACGTCCACATAGCATAGCAGAAGTGCAACAATCATTCTAGCTGATAGTTTTGTAACACGTGGGTAGAGTGTAAGGATTACACTGTAGAACGCCTTCAGCAACAGTCTTCCAACTAACGCTAATGCCTTCACTTTTAACTGCTGGCGATTTGTCATTGTCACATTATGCAGACTATTAGATAATTAGCGTGCATTTGTATTTGTATATTATGCAATATTTTTGTACACTGTTTGTGTAGAAAGGATGCTTAATGCGCCTAAAAGGTGTTTTAGTAAATTATGGACAGTTTTTAGATAATATCATAGACAACTTACTAGTGGTGTTTGTACTCACTACAATACTGTTAAAATGAGTAGGCCTAACTCATGACTTATGTAACACTGGAGTGAATAGCAAACATTCTGTTGTACTATTGACAATTCTGATTCCATGCTATGTTCATAGCACTTCTTCAATTGTGGTGTATTATGGTTCCCGTTATTGTAATCCCAACTCAACTCCAAATTCTAATATGTTTTTATTATTTAAGAAAATGCCACTAATGAAGTTATTAGCTGAAATGTGTGGCCCCATTTAATTTGGCCCACCATGTAGTAATGATTATTGTTTAGCTAAAATTGTTGACAGTGGGCAACATTTGTTGAACTTATTGGAAACTGTAACAGAGTGCATATTTGTGAGATAAGTATTACTGCTAGCACAACTTGATGTAATGATAAATGTTGTCCAAACCTTGAAGGAGACACAGATAAACAAAGCGTTTGTGCAGTCTGACAGCATTTTTATGAAATAAAAAGGTAACTGCTCACAAAATAGCGTTCACACTTCTACATAGTGCATAGTGCAGTTAGGTTTTAATGTTACTATGGCAAAACGTTGTTACACGAAAAATGTGTCATAAAAGACTTCAAGGACCATCATAGTACTTACCACCATAGTACTATTACAGTAACATAAAATGGCACTGTACATGTCTTCAGCAACATGATATAAATATGCACATCACGTGACTTTTACTAAGAATGAATTTTAATAAAGCAATAATATTAAAACTGCAGCAGCCATACATTACAGTATACTGATATTGATCTGAAATAAACTAGCGAGTCAGTGAAAGTCTAACATCAGACTCGACAGATTTTATAGCTCATTTCAGGGACCATTTTTACAGTCCAGATGACCAAACCAACTACACTGTGTCTCAAAAAAACGTCCCACGTGTTGTCAGCTATAACTTTGTCAAATCTTAACCGGTTTTCACAATTCTTTTACCACAGAAAAGTCTATGAAATTTGCTACAAACTGTATTAATACCTCCCACCACACCTTAAAGATCATTTCTAGAACAACTTAGGTACAAAAAACTCATGTGCATGATATATTCGTATAATTTCATTTTTTGTATCTGGGAACCAACTTCAATTGGGTAGACTTGGCGTAGACAAGGTTCTCAATTAAGATATATATGAAGCATGATGGCCATTTAGACATGCTAATATATATGTCCAGAAGTTGAAATGTCACACGGGGGTGGAGCCTAAGCGTTGACATTTCAACTGAAGGACATATATATTAGCATGTCTCACGTCAACATCATGCTTCATCTGTTTTGTCGTATCACTAACTAAAATAAAAGAAAATAATATTCACACAAATAGTGAACTAATCATTATATACATGGTACCTGTTGTCTTATTTCGGTAGACTATTTAAAAAATGCATCACCTCCATTTTCACGATTTTATAATAATAATAATCAAGCTTCTATAGCACCATAAGGCCGTGACTGCAGTAGGCCTTAAAGTATGTTGCTACACTACCTTGGGAAGTTAAAAGTTCAAATTTGCAGCAAATAAGGAGAGAAATACATCGATTTTTACATGCATCCATTTAATGTAACTCACTTCCTTATTACTTCACTTTCTGATTCCTATTAAATATTCTTTGAAAAAGCATCTTGTTTTATGTAAACAGGCCCAAAAGTTAACACAGCCCTGGACACACTGGGCATGTGACACTCTAAGACCTTTCGACTAGGCTACACCTCTTCCACCGAACCAGATCGGTAGCCATCGAGCACCCCCAATCTCACTCCGGTCTACTGAAAGATATGAGGCATTATCCATCAGCAAGTTTGTTGTTTAACATTTATGAATTGAAGTAGTGCTTCCTGAATGCTTATTGTGGCATTAACCACAGCATAGCTGACAATACAGTTGACAAGCGGCAAGGCCATATTTGATCGTGTGTACTGGCAAATTATGGATATGTAAGCAACTGGTGTGGCAGTATTAATATCCCTTTAGCCATATGACATGCAATGTCTCATTTTTATCACATATGCTACAATTTTTAGTTCATCTATTCTATTGTAATTTATAAAAAAGTTGGACTTTTGACTTCCCAAGGTAGTGCAACAACATACTTAAGGTGTGGTGGAAGATATTTCTGTCGCAAATTTCACAGGCTTTCTAGCAGCAAAAGAATTGTTAAAAATCAGTTAAGGTTTGACAAAGTTATAGCTGACAACACACAGGAAGTTTTGTAGTGTAGTTATGAACTGTAAATGTATGAAGCACCCATCATAAGCAGGACAAATTCAAGGATTAATTGAAGTAATTTCACAGACTTTTTAAAGGACTTTTCATGCTCTGAAAATTACAAAAAATTTCTTACACGACTCTTCATTGTCCACAGGAATATGGTGTACAACATATGTGGGCAAACAGAGAAAATGGAAAACAATAGACAGTTAGACAGGGCAGCCAGTGTGAGACAGTATCAGATTTGTTCAATAAAGCAGTTGCCTTCAATCACTCAACACCACAATCATATGCACACTGTCAAATATCCAATTAACCACTTAAAGAAAAATAATCTGTATAAAGAAACAATAACAATCAGCTGGATTAGTGGTTATTCCAACTAGATGCTCTTTTTATAATTTTTTAAACCCCAGGACTTGTGAGCGAGTGATTAGACTCTATAAGACTTAACATCGACACTACATAGGTCATTTTGGGGACGAGGACTTGTGAGCACAGGCAGAAAATTTAAAAGAAAACAAATAATAACAATAATGGTACTATTTATCCAGCAAATCTTAAAAAGCTGTTTAATCATTAACTGATGGAACTGATTAGTGTTGTTTCTTTTAAAGTAGAGGATCTCAGCATGTTCAGTGGTATACAGCTGTCTTGAATTTTACAACATAGCTTGAAAAACTTGACTGAAAGATGAAATCAGAAACAGACAATAAGCACATGGCTAAAAATATCACTGTACGATAGACAACTCAGTAACAGCAACAAAAACCTGTAAGTCAGACATTTGTTTTCAGATTGCAAGTAAGAAACGACAACTTAAAGCAGAGAGTTATGATACAATTTAACCCTTCTGGCAAAGAATTAAAGCTACAAGAATTCACATATTGATACCACACATACTGCGAGGCCACTACAGTCACGCAAACAAGTGCTAACTAAATTCACTAAAAACTACATATAATAACTAAAATTAGAAATAAACCCAATAGCGAACAGTAATGTAAACAACATGAGAAGTGTTGCAATGATTACAACATTCCCGTATATTACCATGCAGCATTTGTAAGATAAGATCTAAAACTATATAATTAATATACGAAGCTACTACAACTTGAAGAATCTATTTACACTATAAAACACTGTATAACTGTACATATCCAGCTACATACAATCTGCTACAGTGCTATAAACCATGTGAATTCTAAAGCTGCACCAACCAGATATATATGGATATTCTACTAATTAGTATTTGTTGATTCTTACAACTCTTATTGCTTTCGACATTCTAGCTATTCCTACACACACTAGCCTCAAAAATTTCAAAATTTAGTTATACATGTAACGAAATGCATTTTTTAAAATTCTGATACATTACAAATATCCTGTAAACTTGAGAACAAAAGTCAATCTCTATACCATCGAACCAAATTCAGTAAAAGACGATGCCTCACCATCAAATTAAACCTAGTATAATTATGACTCTGGCCGGAAATGTAGCCATCAATTTGCAGACACGAGGGAGGCAAAACTAACTACAATGGCATTACATGTATGTCTGTACAAATACAAAGTTCTTCAGCAAATAACACACACAGTTTATACATGCATGATAAAACTAAATAAACAGCAACCACAATATGATGCACATTAGCTGCGCTCAAGCCTTGTGACAATATTCAACGTTCAAGGACAGAAGTGCAACATTCTACCAGCTATCTATATCAAATTATCATTTATGTGACATTATGTTATAAAGTGAAGACTTAAAACTTCAAAACAACTTCAAAACATTTTACAGCACTTCTAGCACCTACACAAAACCAAATTTGTGATTTACTGTATTTCCTCTAATAGTAGATGGGGGTCTGACTATATGTTTTAATACAAGCCGGGTCTCTAATACAAGCATGACTGTGGTACACTGCATCATTATGACATACTAAGTATCGGTACGTGATTATGGCATCTGAAGGTCCAAAAAAGTGAATAAGTTTCGCTTTGCAGTAGTAAATATAAGAATCTTGGTGCTTTAAATACATGTTCCTCGGTGAACCAGGTGGTTCTAATAGAAGCCGGGGCTTCCATTAGAGGAAATACAGTATACCAATAATAATGACGATGATGACAACACTTTGAAAAAATAATATTATCAATAACAATCATAATCATAAGCAAATTTACTCCAGTAAAAACCAGCAACAATTCTTAACACCAGCAACAAGATCTACAGTTGCTATAATAACAACTACACTTCAAACTCAATTTCAACAACTCTGCTTCAATTTATAATGTAAAACCTTCATCACAACAAAGACTGAAACCTGTTGACTACAAGCTAATCACCAGCCTGCAGCTGTACGCATTCATGTCTCTACGATACACAAACGTCGGACTGCAAGTGACAATTCAAAGCAGTATGTAACGATGAATAAAATTAATTAACGTGAACGAGATGTTCAAATTATCGTTCAATGAAGACAAAGACCAACATTCATGGCACAACAAAACAACCATATGTAATTAATTAATCACTTCACAGTGCCACACACTGTTGCATATTTAATCTTGCTGGAAACTCTACGATAATGAAATGAATGCAAAACTTGTTTGCTCTCTGTGACCTCCTAACATAACGATACATATCTCAAATTTTTAAACACATACAACACTGCTGACAAACAAAACTACTATTATAACATACAGCCAAACATCAACGAGTAGTGACAATGTTTAACGACAAAAGATTCTGTCTTACTCTTATTCAATATCTGTCTTATGCAGTCTTTATACCGGGCGCCGCCCGGTTAGGCCGCAGGCCTACGGGCATAGCCCATAGTAAAATCACCCGTGTGCGTGTACTGAGTTGGCCATTGCCAGTGCTTACTAGTCTGTACTTTTTGACTGTCACAAAATCTTGTCACACGGTAACGAAATCTTGTCACAAAATCTGGTGACGAAAGTCGAGTTTTCGTTGTCGCGGAAGTAGTAAGTAATCAGTTTAAAGCGATAAAGAAAATATCGGTGTTTTCCGTAAATAATGGTAAAAAATACTTTATTCGTGTGTTTTAGATAGATAAATAACAAATATGCTGTAACATGTGCCTAAAGATTAGATCTGTGCTCACATTTTAATAAAAATGCTACAGGTACATAATATATTACTAAATATG
>Ga0126335_1001399_pt1 | contig 13434 bp, 8 predicted proteins | sample OlaspJWI45metaG_FD_108409 | JGI IMG/M metagenome (GOLD analysis project Ga0126335, IMG submission 108409) | Marine gutless worms symbiont microbial communities from Oahu, Hawaii - Olavius sp. 1 OAHU.JWI-45 metaG | ecosystem: Host-associated > Annelida > Digestive system > Unclassified | place... | reverse complement strand
TCAAAGACTTTTTAAAAGAGTCAAAGGTAAGTCCCGGCCGCCGTAATCCAGGTGGAAGGTCGTTCCATAGTCGGGGACCAGCGGCCGAGAAACTCCTATCACCGAGTTTGTTATGCGTTCTTACGGATGCGGTAGGCCTACTCATCTCCGTTTCCGAGGTCTTGAGCCGCCGGCGAGCAAACACTCACTGGGCGGTAGACCACACCTCTTCCCGGTTTTTACGTCGTACCAAATTATGCTGCTTTGTGACAGCCTAAGGTCGTTGCGCCTACCCGAGTGACAGTCGAACCCGCGACCTCTCATAAAAGGCAGCGCAGTAGCGCTGCATTGTTGTAACGAGCATTCAAAAATCAATAAGAAAATGGAAATGTCGCCCCCCCCCCACCGTAGAATCGCAACTGCTACTGCGCTGAATGTGATGGCGTGCGTGCATACCGATGCGAGTCGCAGTTGAGTTTCAGTGAGAGATGAGGCTGACCGCACTGTCCAGCGTAGTTCGAACTGGTCACTGTACTGACCTCTTGAATCACTCACGATCGTCAGCTGGTCCGGTATTCCTAAACGCATCCACTTCTAATCGTCGCCGTATACAATTCACGTTAATTATCACTAATAATTAGTACAGAAAATTGTCCCTGTATCCCCCGCCCCGCTGCAGGCCTCTACAATGAACGATATCGTAGATGGTGATGTTGTAACTATTAGCAATGGCTGCGATAAGCTGTCGACATTCAGCAGCAAGAATGTGCAATACAACATTGCTATGATAAAACATTTTTCTCGAAAACAAGATCTTACGCGCGTCGATCAGCACAGAAGCAGGCAAACATTTACAGTAGAATTGTAGCAGCTTCACACTGTCGTGCAAGTAACCATTAAACGATTGTTCCAGGCTACGCCAATAGATCTGGCATCAGTGTTGTTTAATCACCATATTTCACAACTGTACAGCAAGGAGGGAAGACGGTATGTTTTGACAAGATGCACAGCTAACATTTCGTTCTCTTCTACTGCCTAAACATTCAGAATGTTATTGAACGCTCCGTAAAACTTTACAACATAGCTTGAAGAATCAGCTTTGATTCTATTAGGCTACAACGAAAGTAGCAGCCAAGGTATTTGATGCGGTCTGACCATTTTATAAATTCACCTCCGATATTGATGCAATCGCAGACAGGGGATTTACTACCAAAAAAACAAGCAATCTGACTTTTGTCAGGGTTAAATCGAATATCCAACTGCAAACCGAATGTCACACATATATTAATTAGCTTCTGAAGACCAAGACAACTGCATGCTAACAACAAAATATCATCAGCATATGTTAATGTAGAGCCACTATACAATCCAAGACCACTTTGTCGTAATTCAACTATTAAGTCATCCACATAAACAGCGAATAGAAATGGTAATAAACCCCACCTTGTCGTACGCCGCAGTTAACTTCAAAAGGTGCACTTACTAGTGAATTCCATACAACAGAGCATTGCAATGAGCCGTACCATAAAACTAAAATCCGAATAAAAGCAAGAAGTGCTTGTCTTTTAATCAGTTTAGCTGTAAGACCAGATATTAGCACTTTATCGAACGCTTTGCTTGCATCTAGGAATGCACAATATACTTTGCTAACTCGTTTGTTATAAAAACGAACCGATTGCGTAAAATTAAACAACCCATGTGAACAGCTGCTATCTTTCTTGAAACCGTACTAAAGACAATCACTATGTACATGTAAGTATATTTGGCCAACATAACAGATTCAAATAGCCTGGAAATCGCTGGAGTAAGAGTAATCCCACGATACATATCTAGATTCGACAGATCACTATGCTTGTCTTTAGGAAGAGGTAGGCCTAAAATGATACCAAACTGGAAACTGCTTGGCACAAAGAAATGCCTTAACATAGTAGTGAACAGCAAACACAAATATGTAACAAGGTGAGGCCCACCAAACATAATATATTCATTTGTAATTCCATCCTGACCAGCAGACTTGCGGGGCTTTAGACAGTCATTAATTTCCTGCACTGTACTAAAAGTAATAAGTGAGCAGTCTACAGATCCTTCGCTACTTACATGATTTTCTAAGTAATCTGATACTAGAGTCTTGTAGGCCTATCTGTGATCAGCTCCCTTGGTGTTACACTCACCAACTTTACTGAAGTAGCTGCTGAATTCATCAAGAATGTTCTCATTATCAGACCGGTTGTTAAGGGACATATTGAAAAATTTAATGAAATGACTGTAATATGCGTTTGTAGTTCGCGTTTGAAGTTCTGTTTTGATTGAAAAATGAGCTGAGCCGTCGCGTGCATCGTTGCACTTAGATGTACACTAAAATACGACACGCACGTACAGTACATGTACGTCCAGGAAAGCCTACGGAAAGAGAAAGCAGCGACATACAAAAGCAAGCAGATAAATAGGCAAAAACTTTTGATGCAACGAGGCTGAATCAAGCCATTTTTGTTGCTTTTGTTTCTCGTCTGCTGTCTTTTTGCGTGGCTGTGGTCCTTTTGTTCTCAATAGTGACTCTTTAGCAGTTTTTAAGTCCAGGCTAAAGACTTTTTTCTTCTCCCAGGCTTTCCCTTCTTTCTCCGCTCACTAACACGCTGCCTGCCCCCAGCGCCTCTGAAGTTACGACCTTATGGCGCTATACAAATCTGTTTATTATTATTATTATTTTGTTTTGGGGCCATGTCGCCCAGCTGATTCAAAATTTCGAATGCATAATAATACGCAACGAGCAGAGCACCAGTGAACTGCGACTGTAAACGTCGTCGATGTGTTTGAAGGTCACCTATACTCTGACCCCCGACGCCCAATAAAAGGGCATCATGTCTACTAGCATGCCGAGTTTCACTATTGTCAGAGCGTTGGGCAAAATCACGTGGCGAAATAATCTATGAGAAATCTTACAGTAATAGCGTTATACGTTTCCATTCGTTACTATTCGGTATATCAAAGGGTTCACAGACCGGTGACAGTGACGTTTTCCACTGAGCGACCCAGTCGATTCTCCGCTTCACAGCTATACTCCCCCACATCGCTGACGTCACAACGATCCACCCGCAGAACGCTTAGGTCATCACCTTCCGCCGTCCCCTGACTGTCTGCACAATACACAAGACCAGCTAACCACCTTATTGCAGGTCCGTTTACCGTACCATTATTACCATAATTATCTTCACTGCGTGTAATATTACATAAACCGCAGATATTATGTAGTATCAGCTGACATCCTTCCTCGCCATTAGATTAACTTTAATAACACTCTCTCTCAGTTTTCCAATTTCCACTATACTCGTCGTTTTTTGTTCGAGTTTCATATTTCTCATTATTTTAGTAGTAAGACAAAAACCAGGGAATTAGGTATACTCAGCTTCGCTGGGAATGCTTACTCTACGGCGAATCAAGATTAACGTTGTGTATTTCTAGCCGCAAGATGGCGCTGCTGTCGATGGTATTACATTTAGGCTAAACTTACAAAGTTGTCAAAGTATTGCTAACGTTAAAGCGTAATTGCTGACGTCATAAGTGAAAATGTTTTAAGTCAGAGTTTTTGCACATAGAACATGAAAATCTTGAGTAATATCTGCCACATAACGAAACACCAACTTGTTACGCAAGTATGTAACTTGATACTTTTTGCTTAGTTTGCTTCACAACCGCTAGGGGCAAGATGTACACAAAAAACGGCGAGTTTGCAGTCCCTGTTGCATTTCTTTGTGTTAACAGTGTCATAGTAACGAAATGACGCACTGACGACGACGTTGCTGCGGCTGCCGATGACGTCAGCTGCGTTGTGTTTCCATGACAACCGAGCACGTGGTCTAGCATCAACTCGACATTCGAGAGTCAGCGACTGATGGAGACCAATATGACGCTGTCTTTGACCCACAGATACCCGCGGCCGGTCTACGAAGTCAAAATATTATGACTTTTAAAGGTTAAACCCATTCGCAACTTGCTTAAACTTTACAAAGGCAAATTCAACTGCATCCTATTAGTTTAATTTTAAGAATGTCACTCGAAATCATAAATTCAGGTAATTTACAGGTGATCAGTAATATTGCAAGATAAAAGTACATCAGTTTTATGCTTCGTGCTTTGTAAGAGTCCCCACTTCGTAGAGAAAAGGGAACATGAAAAGACGCCGATATTGCTATCGCAATTCTGTCCGTCCGTCCGTCTCTCCGTCGGTATCACTGGTGAGCCACACCTAAACGGTTTTAAACATGGAAATACGGTTTGCACCACGCGACACGCTGATAATGCTTGAGGGCTGTTATGGCGATTTTACCCACTCTTCGCGAAATGGGATGTGTAAAGCCAGCGGCTATCTTGTTTCGGAAAAAAACAAGCAATAGCAGTAGTTTTTGTACGTCGTTATTACGTGATGATAGCACATAAGCTTCTAAAGATTACCAAGTAAAAGATATAGAGGAGATTGTGATGTGAGTTGATAAATAAGTAAGAAAACAAGCAACTACTGACAGAGAACGTTGACAGTGATTCTGCGTTTTGCGGCTCTTCCGACGCCGTTGTCAGCAATGCACTCGTATATTCCAGCTTCACTTGAAGTCACTTCAGTCACCTCGTAGAGCGAAAACCGGCTCACTGCCGCCCCCTAGCGAACAGCAACATAATACCGTTAGAATAAAAAATGAACTCTTGGCAAGAATAATTTGAAGCTCAGCTGGCTACAGTCTAGCTGAGCAGAGTTAATCATATATAGGCTATATACTGTTGGAAGCGCATCTGTGTGGACTGCGCGTGCGCGCGTCTGTCTGTTAACTAGGGTGTCGTACGTCGTCCAACAACCAAACATAAAAACTAATTGTAGGCCTATAGGAGGAACATTCACGGCCACTTATAACCCACTTCACTTTTATTATATTCGCCAGGTGGCGTCACCTGCCAGCCGAGCTTCACTGCCCAGTAGTGTCTAGTCATTACCGGTACTTGCTCACATTACTTCTCCATTCTCTATTTCTAGCTTGGTTGTAAGTGATCTTGACTTCTGACTTGCAAAATAGAGGGACTTGTCGAATTAAACAGAACAATAAGCCAAAGTAATTTGGCTTCGGCTGCACCGAATGACCTCTCGTGACAGACAGACACTGCGCTCATCGGTAACAATAGTCTGCATCTCATGCACTCGATGCAGCCTAAAAACAACATTTTCGCTACGTTTAAAGACTGAGCAGTCGGATACCGCAGTGTTTCCCGCCTCGAAGTTCTGCATTATCGAAGACATTCGGCAGTGGCGCCATCTGGCGTATAACACTGAATTCGTCAATGCAAACCCTCTAATAAAACTGCAACCAAAGAATGTTTACAACTTTAACTTCGCTGCTTGTTTCTAAGCCCTCTTTCCTTTTGGAGACAAAAATTGGCATCATCATACCGTGTGGATCCACGTGACATTGGGAGGTGGTCGGCCACTTGCTAGGCACTCCAGTTGGAGCGTATCACCGACGCGTATGTCGACGCTGGATCTGTTCGGGTAGAACAGCGAGATACTCGGCGGAACTGCATGTGTACACAACACACCAGCAACCACCAGTTTATGTATCACGACGTATTGGTACTTTCACCTGTTCTCTGAGCAAAGACGAAGTATTTACTGTCACGCGCATTACGCCGTGAAAAACAGCTGCACGGATCAACGTCCTGTTTGGGGCGGAGACTCTCGGGAGCCCAAGTAACACTGTGTTATGTGGGAGTTCCAATATCCCTACCGCGAGAAGAGGAAAGTCGGGAAACCTTGTCCACTGTACGTTCTGACTCATTCGCCAGGTGGCGCCATCTTTGAGGCCGCCATCGCCAAATTACTTTAGCCATTTAATAAAGTAGTTGACGTCTACCAGCGACCACATGCAGTAACTAACAGTTGGTGGCACTGTTATAGTTAGAAAATAATATAACTATGTATCTCTACAGCAGCGACACTCTATGTAGCCTACGACAGATAAGACTGCTGTCGTTACAACACCACCTCTTAATGTCACGAGGACACCGCTATGATAATACCAATTTTTGTCACAAGAGATTGAAAAGAAAAGGGGGGGGGCTTCGAAATAGTCGACGGTATCCGAAACTTATAAAGTTGTAAATATTCTTTGATCGAGAGACTGCAGATTCGACCATTTGGTGAATTATAGTTCAGTGGATTCGACAGCTCGATTCCCAGTCGGGCACTGCTGAATAATAGGGCTTAACCTTGAACAAGTGCACGTAGTTCAGAATCTTGTACATCTATCACCGGATATAATCGGTGATGGTGTAGAAACCGGGAAGAAAACAGAAGCTGAATAGGTGTTTAGTTTAGTACTGACTGAAAACGGAGATAGGTACCGTATGTCACATATCATATAATTTTGAGAAAATATAATGTTCAGCATTTACCCTCACTTTTAGTTATATGTAGCATTGTAGCTTAAAAGCTAAGTACTAAGTGTCCTTTCCCAATCTACCAATACCATAGCCGTTCTCGGCACTAAAAGTATAAGCGTCTCGTCTCTTGCCATGCAGTGAAGGACTAGTGTGTGTGTGTATGTGTGTGTGTTACTGTAACATAATGGTGATGATTTTTGCCTGACTGATAACGCATCGTACACTGGTGTGTAGGCCTGCTGTGATCCACGGATGAACGCATCAATTTACTCGGCATAAAACTCGGCCAAACAGTCTCTCGTCAGATTACAAACACGTCAGCACGAGGCAACGCAACGCAACCGATCGTCGCGCCACCAGCTGAGAAGATAAACAACTGTCGCAAGCAGACCGAATACTCGCCAAATGAATTTATAGACGTTTCACAACAGACTACAGAAACTCTGTACTGTCCACTGCCAGTATGATGCATAAAAAGGACAAACCATGCCTCTCTGCCTAAAACAGTAGCGCTACGGTATCATGCCAAAGTTCCTGTAATCCTATCAACTGACTTTTAAACATTTTTGATAACATTTTCGGAATGCCACCTCATCTGAGACACCCGCATTTTGATCCGTTTGCCCACTCACTCGATAAATTTTCAGTTAGGTCTATTAACCCTTTACCAGGCACAGGCGCCCAGAAAGGTCATTTTAAAAACTACTACATTTTTTACAATGTCTAACTACATATCATATATAACACATTTCTGTTCAAAATTTTCGAAAAATTGCATCAGCATGTGTCCCAGCCAGGCAGTGGCAAGATAGTTGCCACATAATGCAAAAATTACGCATTTCACATAAACTGGCAATATTTTGCAAATTGTAATTACAAAGTAGGATAAGCACATAAATAAACAAAGTTAGTCATCTAACACATATTCAGTCAACACGTTTTGCATATATTCAGTCTTTTTAATGGAAGTTCGCGAAGCATGGAATAACACACAGCGGCACTCGACGGGCGCCACACTGAACTTCTGATCTTTTGTTGTTCCTGCATTGTCGGCATCTGCGAAATTTGTCCGGAGGTTGAGGTTGTGGGTTCCGGGGCTTAGAATAGACCCACTCTGTCTCCTGGCCGGATGTCGTAAAAGGCGACTAAACCAGACACCCCTCAACTTTCGTGGCCTCATCTGATTGCTGATAATGGACTGGAGTAAAAGAGGGAACATTAACATAGCTGCTCTAGTTACTATAGTACAGTACAATACTCTTGCGCTATATTCTAGGCAGTTTATAGGTCCAGCAGATTGTTTTTGTCACACTGGGACCCTTACGCTGTGATTAGCCAACTCAGGTCAACTCATCCTTGCATCCCTTCGGGGTCGCTAAATCGAGTACCAGCTTCGGCTGGGGTAAAGGCGGGAAAGTCACCTCTGTCGGTTGGCAGGTAACACTGTGTGATCCCATATGGTAAGTGATTTCCCATAGCGGTGAAGGTGAAGTTTCACAAACTGCTATACGCTTACCTTTACCTTTTACCTTTTAGCCTAAAAGCGGTTGCCTACAGTTCATACTGTAACACAGTGGAGTGGTTCTGGTGGGATCGAAGTCTATCTCAGTGGCCAACTGCCTTCCTTCGGTGCTTTTACACTGTTGGTTGGGTCATCTGACCTGTACAAATCGCCCCCGAAATGACCTATAAAGTGTCGAGTGGGACGTTAAGCCTCTACTCATTACTCATTTGTGGCATACGCACTCCAACAGCCGTTGTTCTGGTGTTGTCTGGGACGCCGGTGCTTTTCTTCTGCTGCTTATGGCTTCGGCGTCTGCCAAGGAAGGCTGTCGACTGCAGACGTTTTCTTGAGACATATGTTCCCAGTAATCCTCTCATCAGCTGAATGCGAAACTTCATCTGGTTAAGTCTATCTGCATGGGCATTTGTCACAGAAGTATCGAATAGGCCTATCAAGTAAAAAAATCGCAGTCACAATCTCTTTGATCGCCCGCTTACAGTGTAAAATCGTCTTTTCTGGTGGAATCGATCTACGCCGCCCATGCGCTTGCATGCGTGCAGTGTTCTGTTCAATTAGTTTTAGACAACTGATGTTCATCGTCGTTCCATCTTTCTGCGGGACTTACAGTAACCGTATCAGTGGCGGAAAATGTAGTCGATAACACATGTACATGATTTGTGTTCATCCACTGTGCATACACTGTGTTGTTTCGGCTTCTCGTGAAAGAAATCACAAAGGTTGGGTATATTCACTGGTATATTTACTAAAATCATGCTGTAATCGTGATAAAATAGCGACGGCGGCTGACATTTTATCCAACTGGAGAGTGGAGAGTCATGCTGACCTTCTGAGAGAATTCGCCACTTTTTGGCGCGAGATGTAGCAAGAAGAAAGGGAAATGGGGTGAGGTATAAAACTGGGAAAAGGCGAGAATGATTATCACCAGCAAACATTAATTTTCTGAAAGTTAGCAGGTCAGTAAATTGACTGAGCCACATACCGTCGACCCAGAGATAGGTGATGGCTCGAAAACCGGACGGGAGGGCCTGGCACTCGTACAGTCCTTGATCTGCCTCCGTAGCACGCTCAATGATAACGTCATACGTGACGTCATCTGTCTTTGCGTGGATGCGCGGGGGGTAGAAGGACCGATCTACGGAAATTACTGTGCCGTCGTGTATCCAGAAGACATGCTGCTTGTCGTCGCCGTTGACTGTATAGCAAAACACGCAAATTAGTGAATTTCAGCAAAGCTTTGTTATCGGAATACGAACAAGTAGTCCAACTAATTTGGCGAAGGCTGCATCGTTATCGCGATCCGGTCAGCCGTTTATGTGTTGTGCACTTGACGAAATTTCTCCCCATTTTAACTCCTCCTCACAGTAGGGAGATCGCGACCCCATCATTTGTCGGAATCATGTTTAACGTAGCACCCGACATCCCGTTTAGAAAGAGTGTTCAAGGCTCAACGCCAACTCTTGTCTACAAACTTTGGGGGATAAATCACAGGCAGCGCAGTAGAAGACATGCTGCTTGACCATTCAGAAATCAATAGAAAAATCGAAATTTCGACCCCCGGTAGAATCACAACCCCTCAAAATTTCATTTTGAAATTCGGCACACGTGATTATGTTCGAGACATCATCCCATATACAAATTTTGTGGTACTGGTAGATCGGTTTGGCGAGGGGTTCTCCCCAAATACGTGAAATATAACACTTTTGTGACTTTTTATATCGTGTTTGCTTTTTTCTAAATTCTCACCACAGGTCAAACTGCGGCACTGGCGCACACGCTTAATAGCTCAAACGACATGTCTCCGTGCAAGGAGTTGCCTTTTGGCGGTCAGAATGACGAGTGACGCCATTTGGGGGAAAATATGTCCCAAAAACCAACCCCAAATGGGCGGAAATAAGCAATTTTAAGCCAAATTAGCGAGATGGTAAAAGCGCAATATCTCAGTCACATTAGAGCCGATCATGGCGCCATTTTTGTACATATTGAGGGCTCGGAGTCCTAACCAAAAATATGCAAATTCGGTCAAATGGAGTCAAGGGGCAAAATCACGTGACCTACTTTCGTATTTTGGGACCTCGTTTATTTCTCAGAAACCGGAAGTAGTTGTATCGCAGCCATAGATTGACCAGTCACTTCGAAATTTGGCAACACATTAACGAGTTACGTCAACAAACTAAAAACATTTTTTCTTTGCCTTAGATTTTGACCTTCCTGTCCGAGTGAATTCAGTATTTAGTTCTAACAAAATTATGTACTAATGCGAGCATGTAGATAAATATTGTAGAAAAACTGCAAATATTAATGTACAAAAACTGTCGTTTTTTATTAGCTGTGTAATGGCCACTATTAAATGACACATCTAAAGCAGCAAACATTAATTTCGTCACCTCAAGGGCCGTGGACATAACAATAGGCAATTCAGACATCCGTTTAGGCTCGTATTTACTAACACAAGAGACTGCTATAGAAATCATCAGTCAGATATGACAAAACAGGCTGTCATTGGTACAGTGAATGACCACACACCAAGTGACTGTACTGGACATTTGAGTCTGACAGCGTCTCCACTGACCACTCGCTGGACATGGTCGATATCTTCACGAAATATCGACGATTCTCCTGCAGCATAAACATGGAGCAACCATCTTAATATTAATAACAATATTGTTTTTTAAATCAGCTTTTTGGCGTCATCATGGGTGGTCGGGTCGGGTCACAAACAAGAGGCCAAAGTAATTTGGCAAAGGCTGCACCGAATGACCCCGCACACACTGCGCGCGCCGCCGAATTCAGCCGCGTGACACAGACAGACAGACAGACACCGCGCACATCGATAACAATAGTCTGCATCTCATGCATTCGATGCAGCCTAAAATTGGGGACGGAAATCTCTGTAACGCCCCATATGTCGTTGCGTTTCACACGCTTTATACAGTGACTCCACTGAGGCTGTCGACTGACTATATGACTGATATGTATGCAGTTGCTAACAACACCAACACATCGGCATCGGAAAACAGTACAGAAAAATATTCAATTAATTAACCGTAACAGCGGGTAGCTGAAAAAAAACTTGTCCACACCCTGACGCCAGATGGAGTCATAATGTGGCCATATTTACACGTATCGGTTTACCGTACCATCAGAATTACACACAGCGGCCTCCCGGCATTCGGTGTCGTGTGAACAAGCAAGAGCAGCATAGGCCTACTAGGCTACTCCAGTGCAAACAGAATGCTCAGGATTCCAAAACACAGCTGTTTCATGCGTGCACGAACGTTAAATACGAAGAATACGATATTGCTAAACATTTGCGAACAACGCGAGTTTAATATTTCTACTTCGTGCCGTATTGTTTTAGGCCAAGCTGCATAGAATGCATGAGATGTGGCCTATTGCGATCGATGATCCTGTAGCGTGATGTGTCTTCTCTTAGTCTGTCAGTATTCAGTCTGTCATACGTCGGCGGCCTGCAAAAACAGCTGAACGGATCGAGGTCCTGTTTGAGATAGAGACTCTTGGGACTCTAGGAACATTGTATTCGTTCTTGAGCCTCATCATCTGAGTTGCATGGAGAGTTAGCGATCTTATGGATGGTTGCAGCTCCTGATGTGTTTGTTTTCCTCACAGTGGGACGGTTAGGCCTAATTGTCTTAAATACTGAACTCATTCGGTTAGACAAGAGATCAGCTTCTGCTTCATGGATTATCTTTGTTAACTATGCTTCACCGTATAATACAAAGGTATTGTATATCAATATGTCTGTTCCAACTCATTCGCCAGGAGGTGCTACATTCGATGCGGCCATCGCTAAATTACAACAGCCACTTGTCTTGTTTTTGAACGTTCACACTTCTGCAACATCTCGGGACAATGTAATGCTCAAACCAATGCCGTTCACTCTCAAAATCTATGCAACAAACGCAAGAAATGTTTAAGAAGTGCTGCCTGTTCTAGTCGTAGTAAATTATTATTATTACGATCATTATTATTACGATTTTTAGCCTAAACTTCTGAGAAAACGCATGAGTTAAATATTCAAAATGTACGTATGACGGCGACTGAGTGCCAACATAGAGGCTTCGGCCTGCGCCTTCGTCTAAATCTCTTTTGCTTTGCTTTGCTTTATCACAACCATTGGCCGTCGATCGGACGACTTCGATCGTCCAACGTCGCTACGTTCCCAGAACCCGCACAATTCAGGGCGATCGATCCTTCACCGCTGCTGGTCCACGTCTGTGGAACAATCTACCACTTCATCCACGCGACTCAGAACTAACACTTACTGAGTTCGCCTGTTAATGGATACACATTTAGCTGAAGACGGCGGCGCTTGCTGTGACTGGTCTCAGAGCACTCGGAAATATACTTAGGCCTACTGACTTCAAACGTTCACACAACTCAAGTCATAAATAGGTCTGACACATACGTTACTAACCTGTACATGAGTACCACAGAAATAACAGAACGTCGATGTAGTATAAAAAGAAGTGGCGCCGCATCACCAGCTGCATGGGTGGTCCACGGTCTGGCGCTTGTATAGGTCTATTCCTGGATCATATAGATAACTGCGTTTGCAGGTAAATTTCTTTTGCCGCCGGTGACTACTGCAAAACCGTCATAGTGTCATTCATAATGTTACAATTTCACAACAAATAGCTATACAGGCTATATCAAATTTTTTCCCAAACGTCAAGAAGACATTTTAAGAGATAAAAAGCCTACATCGATCTTACCGGCATTTGACATATGATATTATTTGTCAGATTAAATATATGCACAGGCCTAGTCTGTCAAATAGTCAGGTTTTTTGATTAGGGGTATTCTCTAGTTGATCTATTAGTTATGACATATTATGGCTTTTTTGAGATCGCAGAATTTCTCTTCTGGGTTACGTCTATTGTGATTTAAAGACGGTTTTGGAGGGCATGTAGTAATGCACGGCAAATTTGGTCTCTTACAACATAACTTTTGGCCGTGTGTTTTAACGAGAAAGCTTGCTGTTTTAACGCCCTTCTGGCGTCGTTGGAAGAAAAACAGAAACCCACGAAAGATGCGGAGCGACAGCAGCCAATAAAGCACAGATGTCTGCGGCAGCATCAAGCATTCCTACCTACCTGCGTCGCTAAACCAACTGCCAAATACTCTTCAGACTCGCTCGGAACTTGAACTAGTAAAGAGATGTGCGGTATATCGAAAAGATACTTTTAACAATAATACATTAGTCCGTGAGCCACCATAGAATGATGCACATTTGTTTTGACTCGAAGTTCTCCAAGTTTGTCGCATTTAACCGATCTTCAAATTTTTATGCTGATTAGCGTATTAAATTACCAACAAAATTCAAATACTTTCCGCCACACTTTAAGCATGTAACCGCTTTTAAAGCAAAATTTCATCCCACCCGAAAACCATCCTTATGTTGTACGTTACCGCGGTATTTTACAGTTTATGTATTAACCATCTCTACTGTCGAGTAACCAAGACCCGCCTTCGCCAATTACCAATACGGC
>Ga0126335_1001398_pt1 | contig 13438 bp, 6 predicted proteins | sample OlaspJWI45metaG_FD_108409 | JGI IMG/M metagenome (GOLD analysis project Ga0126335, IMG submission 108409) | Marine gutless worms symbiont microbial communities from Oahu, Hawaii - Olavius sp. 1 OAHU.JWI-45 metaG | ecosystem: Host-associated > Annelida > Digestive system > Unclassified | place... | reverse complement strand
TATACATATACATATATATATATATATATATACAACTTTATTCACACCAAAGTGTAGCAAATTATAAATGAAAAAGGTAAACGGTGGATCATTGTCGTTCACTGACTTTCGGACGCACGTGGTCGGCCCGAACGCGTGTGTGCTCTACGATTTGTTTACAAAAGAAAGTGGCATGCCAATAACAAAAAAATTTGTGCACTAAAGTTAATGACTAATTTGTAACTCACTCATACAAAGCTCGAAAACGAACTCATATTCTTCTTACGACTATTTAAAGTTCTATACGTGACCTTGATGACGGATGACATTATTATTAGAAATTAGCAAAACCAAGTTTTTTTCCACGATAAGCCTATCGATAACTTCAGATGTCTAGTAAAAGCCTACATGGTAGGCCTATCGAAACTTAAACGGACATTTTCTCTCAACAACTCGGACAGTGCACAGTTTATGCGAAATGAGGAACAGATGATGATGAGCTAAACGTTGGCGTGCGGTCAGTGTCAGTAGCGTGCGTGGCCACGTGCTCAGGTGTCAGTCGCTGTACCTCTATACAGACGCGTCTTGTGACACTCCTCGCGGTCTCCTGTGATTGATGACCTACGCACCATGCGATGAGCTGCTGCCGCTGCAGCTTCTGATGATGTATCGTTCATTGTCAGACATTAGGGTACTAGTTAACTGTCAACTATGTGCAAACGGCGAAAAAGACAAATACAATTACACAATGCAGAAAGAATCCGACTTAACTGTACAGAAAGATCCTTGGATAAACTCATCTGTTAAAACGAGAAACGCTAATTACGAACTAATCATTATAACTACCGTAACAGTTACTCGCAAATCCAGTCACGTTTCGACAGCAACTGCTTCTTTCTCGAACTGTGAAAAAGGAAAAAGCCAGTCGTTAAAACAACAGTTTTTTTTATAAATGTGAGCGTAAAAAGCCATGGAGCCTAAAGACATATGCTCACAGTGCACTGAGAGTTGTTGTTTGCGATGAAACCAAAAAGTAAAATACGAATATAATTAGTTTCTTTTTTTCTTTTCTGCGCAGCGTTTTACCAGTTCTGGACAACGAACTCCTTCAGATGTTTCAACCATGATCTTTCCTCTTAAATTGAAGCTGCAATGTACTTCTGTACTTGGGCAGCTGTTAGTGCTGGTCTCAGCCTTGTTGTCCTGCTCGCAATTGAATTGCCTTATATGTGTATCTCTGGACATTTTGAGCAAATAAAACTGATTGATTGATTGATTGATTGAATGTGCACAAGCGTGACCGATGCAGACGTAAGAAAAGAGAAGTAATCTACTGTTCCTAAACTAAAGATTTCCTGCTATGTCCACTCACACAAACTTTTCTGTCTTCTTACTATTATCCTGCTGCCATTTGTGGCGAATGACGTGTTCATAAGTTTACTGCACATTGTCTTACATTTGTCTCCGATTAAAAAAAACTTTATTTTGTTATTCACCGAAATTTTAAAATTTGAAATGTTAAGCTATGCCGCAGAAACAGTTTTTCTGAAACACATTAACTAGAGCTTTTTGATAAAAAAAAGTCTGTCCGAAGAGCAGATACAGACATCACCATAAAGCATGCAGCCATTACGCTAGGCTACATACAATCCAATAAGCAGTGTATCAGTTGTGATAAAGGTGAACAGTTTAGTGATTTAATATACGTAATGTCCGTGTTATATTTTTTGATACGAGACATACACGAATGTACCAATGTATAGGGTCGGCAATAGCATAATGGGTATAGTGTTTTATGAGAATCAATGGTCGTGCCCGTAAGATGGGGTGAATTTTTTTGTCCGAATGCATTCGTTTTGTGCAATGCTCAGTTGAGAGCCGTTGTGTGCAGTCTGCACACGTCGTTGGACAATGCTCGTAAAGTATATGCGTCAATGACGGCAAAGCGCCGTGCTTTCACGAAGCAGCGGGTGCGGGAAAATAGATAGGGTCATCCGTCTTTCAGTGCGTCGGCGAGCCGCGCCGACAAAAACTTGCCGAACAAAGTATACCGCTATACCGATACTGGGGCTAGGAAACTCGCTCGCGATGACAGCTTGCCGCCCACACTCGGAGCCGCTTTGTGTTCGCAAGACGAGCCACCACAACGTGGGTGGTCTGACGCGTCGACGGCGACAACGACGTAGAGTTTATAACGATCGTGCCGGCGCGAAATTGATTCTATCATCGTTATTGTAATTGAATGACCCCACGGCAAGGTCTCTTATACGCGAGACAGCAATAGGATTTAGTATAACAAAACACGCCAGAAGTTAAGAAAGGTGCGGTGACGGACAACGTGCTTTTGTTATTTCAGATTTTACGGCGCAAATGCGAAACGGACATTTTTTTACTCCAAGCAGAGCAGCAGGAGATTTATCGCGCAAGCAAGTTATTCTGTTCTTCGCCACGGCGAAGCTACATTATGCACGGCCTAAAATGGTAGCAAACAAAAAGTAAAACCACAAATAGCTTCTAAAAACATTTGAAAACTGTACTTTTTAATGGCATAAACCGTGGTCATTAAAACATACATTACAGAGTAAGCCCGCGGTAAACCTATCACAAACCAAGTTCTGCCAGATGCATTGCCAGTGACATCATCACCAATACAACCTTGGACGTGACGCTTGCTGAAGTTAAACGTTTAATATGTAATGCGACATTTTCAAACAAAATCTATGCCGAGTTATAATGTGCACTTGAGTTTTAAATACAGCCTATTATAGGCCAATCTGCAAGGTTAGATTATCCGGCGCGTGCATCTGCGACATTATTATTACAGGCGATCAGTCGTCACCGACTACTCTGACGGCCATGCTGTTTCCGGTTTGATGAAGGCTAGCGCAAGGTGGCTGACACACGCGCCCAAACTGACGTTCGGTCGTCGGCGCCGCGTGCCACTTGAAGCGCTTTCTCCCACCGATAATATACACAATGTTCGCGGCCGAGACAAACTGAGTTTTGGCATCGCATGTCATGATCAGCACTTGACTTCTGACCTTCTGACGACCAGCGCAGGACATGCCTTGTTGACCAAGTCGCCGCACACACAACGCTACCGACGTCGCACAAAGAATTACCGACAGTCATTTAGTGCAGGTTTCCAACATGTTCGCGGACCCCTGAGTGTCCGTGACGGCCCGTGTCCGCGAGCAAGCAAAAAACTTCAATAATATGACCTGTTACAAAGATGTAACTCCCGTTTTTTATTATTTAGATAGGTAATAGACCTATCTATTCTATTAGTTATGGACGACAATCTTAGGCGTTCCTCGTATGCGCTTAATATCGACTGTCTGATTTCCTGTGCCATGCGGATGTATTCGGGTTACGCAGTCGAAAAAGAATGCAGAAAACTGGCATCATGTACTTCACCGTTTAACGCACATTTTATGGCGTCCGTGTGTGTACACCAGTTTACCATTATATCTACGTAATGATCTTAAAGACATCCACTTAATCTGATAATAATAATAATAATAATAATAATAATAATAATAGGCAAATGGCATTATAGAGAAAGTCAAAAAAGAAATTGGGAGTGCCATTGACACATTTGAAGGGCTGCAACGACAACTGACGGAAATTAAAACTACAGCAATAACTGGACAACAAACAAATGTTTTTTCGTTAGCATCAACCGTTTCTTCGATAAATGTAAGAATTTTGTTATAGTAAATACGACATGATGACGACGATGACGTATTGTCTTGTTTAATATATTAGCTGGCGGCTGTCGTCCAATTTGGCTGATTTACACTGTCTGCTGACACTGACAGGCGTCGTGCAGTCGCCTGCATGACGACAGAGACGACCCAATAATCAGCCGAGACCGCCCAACCTGAACAACAACAGCGAAGTAGGCTATTCGGTCGTCACATATGACTTCAATGTATGCGCTGTTGTTGTGACACATCGCGCCGCGCTGGCCAGCACTGAGCAGTGATATTATACAACGACGATCTATCTCCTTATACTGCATACATGCACCCTGTGGTGTCTCCTCTTTTGTCGTTTGTAAAATCAAGTATATGCAGCGCCGCCATGAGCAAGCCACATGGGTCGCAAAGCGCACTGCATGGAGTACCGATCTCCCAACGGCGATGGAGAGGGGAGTGAGAAAATGTTGCCCACTATGGAGTGTATAGACAAACGACAATCACGTTGCCAGCCGGCAAATAATAATGAAGCCTGGCCAATTGCTAACTGAATTCCACTATTTGAGTACAAATGCTAATACTGTGTTGATAACTACAGCAAAAAAATAGTTACCACTCGTTTAACATACCACGTAGAAAAGAATAATATTCTAAATAACACCCAGTGTGGTTTCCGTAGAGGTCGTAGTACAGTGGACCACTTGATCAGATTATAGGATACTATAAATAAATACAACAACAACCGGGGTTACACAGTAGGGGTTTTCATAGATTTTCAGTCCGCATTTGATATGATGTGGAGGTCCGGTCTATTAATTAAACTAATAAAACCTGGATTTGACAGGTAACGTCTTTAATTTCATAAATAATTTTCTAACTGATAGATCGATACAGGTTAAAGTCGGAAATGCAGTATCCCAGAAATACATCTTAGATAACGGTACAGCACAGGGTTCCATAATATCACAAAGCTTTATTCACCAAAGATGGTAATACAAATACAACAAAAAATAAACATATACATATAACATAACTACAATATCATCCTCTTATAATAAACAAATTGTAATTTTCAACCTGAGCATATTTACATAGAAATGTATTTGTCCTTTTTGTTACACAATCAACTACAGAGTAACAATTAAAGTAAAATTGGCAATCGTTAATTACATCTTTAGATCTACCGATTTAGTGTTAAATTTTTTTTGCAAAACAAGTGTTAACCACAAACTGCAGGGAAGCAATATGATATTTTTTCATAGGACATGCCTCAGTGCCATAGAGCAATGATGCTAAACATTTCTTTTTGAACAACTCAATAATAACTTCATCACTAGCTATCCTACCAACCTTACCAAATATAGCATTAAGCAGCGATAGACAGCTTGCTTAGAATGTCTAAAGCAACAAGAAAACCACTTCTGTTTTTAATTATGATAAACGATCTACCAAACTTCCTTCAAGATGTCGAATCTTCGCTGTTTGCAGATGATAGTTGTATATTTAAATCAGGTAAGAATCTAAAGCATATAAATAAATTACTTCAAAATAATCTAGATCGGTTATCTGACTGGTGTGATACATGGGGCTTTAAGATATCATTAGAGAAAACAGTCGCTGTGTTTTCTCACACCGAGAAAACAAACACATAGATTTAACGCTAAGTAACCACTCTGTTAGAATAAAAATCAAGTTAAATTTCTACGTTTGATATTTGATTCAAAACTTAATTGGAAAGAGCATATTCAGTACATAGAACAGAAATGTAAGAAACGTTTAAATTTAATGCGTGCAGTAGCAGGTAGCACATGGGGAGCAAATAAGAAATTAAGAATACTCTCTTGATCATTTATACTCTGATCCGGTCAGTAATAGACTACGGCTCAGTAGCCTACAACTCTGCACCAGAAACAACTAAAAAATAGATTAGATGTAATTCAGCATAAGGCTCTTCGTATAGCTTGCGGTGCTTTCTGTTCCACAGCTGCCTCGGTTATGCAGGTGGACACCAGAAAGCTACCTCTAGCTCTACGTCGTAGCCAACAAGAAATAAAATACTCAGTCAAAGTCAAATCTACTGATGGCCATCCAGCTAAATCTGTAACTAATTTCCACTGGACTACACTCAGTAAAAAATTTCATGTCAGTACTGCTCCAACATACTGCAAAACTCTACAGTATTTTTCGGAAACTAATAACCAACTAACTACTCCACAAACTCTTCCAGAGCTACCACCACGGCATCTGAAACCTTGTAATGTGGACACATCACTAATAGATTGTTGTTGCAAACACGAAAACCCAGAACTACTCAAAAACTTAGCATTAGCAAAAATAGAAAGCTACAGTAGTTCAGTTCACATATACACTGATGCATCTAAAACATCGGATAATAAAACCTCATCAGCATTTTTCATTCCTTGCTTAAACGTTCAGCACGGCTCACGAACTACTGATCACATGACAATCTTTGCAGCGGAACTTCGGCAATAAAACTAGCCCTTCAGTGGGCCATTGATAACATAAATCATGACGTCAGCATCTTCAGCGATTCATACAACTCTTGACAAGCAATAACAGCGGGTAAGAGTAACCGCAGACAAAATCTACTTACGGAAGTAGATGGGATGGGTTAGTCAATAAATATAATAGAAGTGTTACTTTTATCTGGCTACCAAGCCACATTGGCATCAAAGGAAATGAATCTGCTGACAGACTAGCAAACCTTGCTACAGCAAAGTGTACTATTGATTTAGACATAGGACTAGAACTTTCTGACGCATACTCTGTAGTTGATAATTATATAATAAATAAATGGCAGAAAATCTGGGACTGGATAACGGTAACACCGGGTCAATAATAAAATCTGTCTCTACTAAAGTTAAATACCTGCATACGTCTCGGCATCGGGCAGTAGTTATAACTAGGCTACGGTTAGTGTCAATTAAATGCCTATCTCTATCAGATTGGTAAGCATGCAGATGGTCTCTGTGTACCTTGTAATAAACCAGAAACAGTGTCACATTTTCTCATAGAATGTCCGAAGAATGTGGTATCAGCTGTTCATGCGGCGTGCAGTAAATTTGATCTAATTCCTACATTTGATATCATACTGTCAGATAATCGGTTGCATTATGTTATAATCGCTTCACTTGATAGAAAGATTTAATCGACATTAAGATATAGGCATAAATAGGTATCAATAAAATAATTGTATAAATTAGTTCTTGATTGTCGCTGATCATCTATGTCACGTTAAGCGACGTTAAACTAAAATAACCGTAACAGTAACCGTAACTACAGCAATCTTTAAAATCGTTTCTGATCCAAATTTTCAGTACAGTGTGCATGTGCGCCGGTTTGTTAGTTTGCACCCATCCATGATGTTTTTGACACCGTGCACTGGCCATCTATCATCACGGGTGTTGGTGTCTTATTAAGAGATTTATATATTAGCTCGTTTTTATTACACGTTATTGATAATCGAACAATGGCAAAAAGCAATAAAATATTTTTTGCATTTTAGGAACATATATACTTTGCGGTGTTGTGCCACGCTGCACCCTGGACCAGTGCACTGACCACGATCTATTCATTAACTACATGTATATAGCTTGCCTCGCTTTTCTACGGCGCGTACATTTCGTCACGTCGTCCTTAGCGCCGCGTAACTTGCGCCGGCGCCAATCGCCAACGAAATCATTTCAATGCTTTACGACGCCAGTTCGTGCTCGCTCGCCATGTGTGTGGTCTAATGCCACTTCAATTTGCAGGTTCTTTTTATGCAGTGATTACGGCCAGCAGGCCGCCCGCAGCATTTGACGGTATTTTATGCATTTCGAGCACTCGCCTCCGGTTAGTTGCTTCATGCGTGTGTTGTATACTAATAGTATTATCATAATTATATAGTTCGATGGCATGCAATAAAACGACACATGCTTGAATTGACTGCATGAGGCCAATTGTAATACGTTATTATAGAGCTGTGTATTTCTGTGGACGCCAATGACGACGGTCAAAAGTCAAGTGATGCCACGTAAGTATTACACTTGAGTACACATATGCGCTGGCGGCAATGACAAATTTATGACGTCGATATACGTCATTGAGGGTCACGCTATCCGACATTCCGACACAGCTGCTGCTGCTGTCGATGCGTCTACGACTGACATATTAACATCGTTATTTGAGCGGCCGCACGAGGCAATGACAGCAGAAATTTATTTCAAGTGCAGCTATATGGAGCGAAGGAAAAGGTGATCGCTACTAAGATAACTGACCGCGATCGCTGATGATATGATCACATGCCAGCGTCGTCTGAGGCAGAACTCTTTGATTTCTAAACTGCCACGGGCCAGTTAGCGTGGATGCTTGCGGCCGCTATACATGTAGTATGCGGGTTCAATGTGAATGTACGCTAAAGCACATCAAAGAAGTGAGGACGCGAAGAGTTTCATGCAAATAAATGCGATCTCATGTACAGTAGAATGTTAGATGATATTAAATGGTAGGCCCACATGACACGTACATGTGTAGCCTATAGGTAATTCATTTGGATGAATGATTGTTAACTTAATCATTTAATTCTCACATGTCTACATTTATCAGCTTTCCCGAAATTGCTTTCGTGTGTCTTGGTTTGTCGTAGTGTGAACTGCAGATCGCATGAACCGTTCCGACAGTCCCGGACTTCGTTAAGAGAGCTATCAGTGCTCTGAGCTGCTTTCGCAGACCTCCGAGTTGCCGTTGTATAACTGTTGTCTGAACTTGTCTAGGCTTTCTGGTCTCGTCTCAGTTTCTCTCGATCTCGTAATCCTGATATCAAAGTTCTTAATGCTCCCACGCTTAGTAATTTTATATACGTATAAGCTATATGTCAATACCTAAAAGTATTCGTCTTTCCAGTCTTTTGCATAAGAATTTTTAAATACTTTTGTTAAACTGTGAAACTTCATCGCTTTGTGTATAAGGTAAATACCCAATTTCTAACAACTTACTAAAACAAACAATATTGGGCACAGGCTGGTAACAAAGCATACAGCACATAAATATGGCGCACCATACACCATACAGTTGTCTCGTTAAGGTGGTTATTGGCGGTAATCAGCCGTACATCTGTTAGCGCGATGTAAATCAAATGTGAATTACCGTCGTTCGATGTTATCGGAGTCTCATGATGCGAGTGAACGTGTTGCTTTGTTGCGCACCTGCTTGCCGCCCGGCGCATCCCAAACAAGTCGCTGCGGGTGGCTACAGGAAACCCGCGTAAACGACACCGAGTCATAGCCGGCACAGCTCGAGGGTCGTTAGCGTCGCCTCAGGTCATTAACTGAAGGTGGCGTATTGTGTCGGCGGGGCGGAGCCGCTTTGAAGCCGGCCACTTGACGACCCGATTATGCTGAGGACGTCGGTCGGGCCTGGCCTGGCCGGGTCTGCTGGCGTCGACAGCACATCGATTATCAGTGATAATTGATTGTGGTGTCAGCGACGCCGGCCGCCATAGACTGTGTCGTCTTCTGCGTAGACGAACGCGTCACGCTCGCCTGAAAGTGAATGACTGCCGTTTGACAGTACCTCGCCTTTCATTGTTTATACTCATGCTGTCAACTTCTTGCCGACTTGCCGGTTGCTAGACTAATCGTGTTATTTGTCGCATACTCAGCACTGCTTATAAAACACTTTCAATTGCACCCCAGCACTGACGTAGGATGCACGTCGATTATAAATGAAATATGTGACCCGTCGCCGACAATGACTCAGTTTTGAGCGCTCTTGGACACTGTGCTATTCTGCAGAGCTTATGAATAGCGACTTCATGACAGTTTTAGCTGCGAAGACTGCTCTCCGAACTCAAATTTACTTACTTACTTGCTTACTTAACTATACAGGCATTACAGCCAATACGTGTACGTGTAGTCGACTTCTCCACTTTGGCTTATTGCCCATAGCAGATATGCGACTTATGTTTCATTCTTTGATGATGCTAGTGAAAATGTCTCCATTTTAATATTAATGCACTGTCTGCATACGCTTGTGTTACTGGTTTAATAACCTTAATTCATATAAAGCGCTTTAAAAATAGCAGATTGAATATTTTGTTAACGAGGTACGTCAATAAATTCAAAAGTTACAGAAATGTAAAATGAACTCGTCGCAGTATAAACTTTTAATTAAAAATGTTAGCTTAAAAGTTGGGTTTAATATATATTTACATAATTAGGTTAAAAAACAACGCTGATGAACTAACTAAGTTCCACATGATATTAAAAATGTTCTGTTATAATTTTACAGAATGTTGCACGCATGTTGCACAGAAATACTCAGTAAAGTCGCAATCATCATATCCCTATACACATTATGTCCACGACATTGTTACTGAGTTAACAAAGAATGACTGACGTCTCGTCTAATCCAGCTACCAGATAGGCATGCTTCGAACATGTGGCGCTTGAACGCCGGCGGACACCTGTCCCATCGTGCTCAGCGCACGAAACGCCGGCGATGTTGGGTATGACGCAAACGCACTGGGGCCAGTCGTCACGTGGTGATAAGATGGCGGCGGCATCACGTGACCGGAAGCGCCGCTCGGCTGCGACCCGTCGACACTGACGAATAGCGGAAGTGGAACACGACGAGCTGAATGGAGCGCTGCTAGTTCGAGTGTCTTGTCGGCAGTTTGACGTTTCATCTTGTATCGGCGATTTTGAAACCAAATCTTTACCTGCACAACATCCATATGAATGAGTCTAAATGTGTGTACGATATTCCGATTTTTAAGAAGTCCCTAGTACTGCGAATTACGAGATAAAAAAACACGTCAGCACCGGCAGTTTATTCATAAAATAATAAAATACAACTGATACTAAGTAAACATCAGCATACAGTATATCATGAGGCAAATATTTTTACTTGTTAATACAAACTTGGTGTTAAACTAAACATTGGTGCTTTTCGTTGAACCTAATATTTGTGTCCAGAAGAAAATCCTACATATACTGTAACTGTAAAGTTCTACTATACTTTGCAGCCTTGTAGGCCTGTCTGACTCTGAAACAATCCCAAATGCTACAAGATTACAACAAAATAAAATAAATTGCGAGTGTTTGCGTAGCAGCAAACTTACTGATGTAATGGATTCGTGCTATACCTGTTGCGATGAGAGCTTGAGCGCTCGGGCCATCTGGTCACGTTCGGGAGCAGACAAATAGCGCTGCTGTTTAAAGCGTCGCTCCAGCTCGTAAACCTGCGCCTGTGAGAACAAGATGCGCGGCTTTCGCTTGGTGCGCTGTCGTAGAAGATGGCACTCGGTATCAGGCAACGCTAATCGGTTTCCGCCTGTAGCACTTCCGGTTCCGCCATCTTTGATGCGGGCGCGATCGCATCCTGCAGACGTGGACTTCCGCTTGGAAGATGAGTTACAGGACCGATCTGAACAGATCAGCGAGATTACACAGTAACGCTCTTTCCGCTAATGTATATACACTATGTAAAACAAGTGCGATAGTGTACAGAAAATGACACAAGAGATGAACCGAACCATCTTCGTGTGTGTATATTTACTAGCGCGTGTGACATTTTGACCACTTAGATATCACGAAGATGTACCGACATTCAAAAATTTGAACCCGAACAGGCAAAGCATATAGACAGACAGATGCGAACGAACACATGATATACCAGACTTTACCAGTTTATCATCATCATCATCATCATAGAATCGTACGCAATGTACATAAAAGCAGAAAAAATTAAAACTACAAGAAAAATACAATAGTACATGTACACATAAAATTTAACGAACTAGGCTAACATCACACCAATCAGTACACCCCCACGAATTCCATTATTATGGTTTGTGTCTGTTCGATGGCATAACTGTCGTTTGCACTGCCATGCCATCACTATACAAGCATGCATGATACAAACTGAAAAGTGGTGAAAACGTGTCAGAATAAATCAAGAGCAAGCTTCAAATCGTTAATGAGCAACTTCAATATAATCGGATGTTTGGTATGTTAAATCCTTCATTTTAAAATTAAATATCATTTGCAGTAAGTTTATTTCGTGCATGCGTAATCTGGATTCAATGGCACAGACCGGTGAGATGTGCACGATAGTTTCCGGATGACGACGTCTTCACTTTTTCGTTTGTCGACGTTCTGGATGGATTCGCTGGAAACGACGTAACACCGTCTCCCACTCCGACGTTCGTTTTCGTCAAGGCACCGCTGCTGTCTTGACTGCAGACAGATTTGGCGACGCCGGAAACAGCGGTCTTGGCGGTGTCGGAGTACAAACAAGACGACCGAGTTGTTGCCGAAGCCGTCGTCAGGGAGTCGGTCGCTGATGACTCGTCGACGCGCGGCCATTGTACACTTGGCCGCTGAGACACTACACTCGGCAGTGAATAACGACTGCTCGCTGTCGACGCATTGCCACTGGGCATCAGTCTGTCACCACGAAACACGAAATCGTTCAACTCAATGAGCGCCGCAGACGACGACGACGACGACTGCGTCAGTGGAGGTACGAATCCTTCTGTGCCACACAAATCTGACTGATGATCATGCAGTACCCGGTCACTGACGCACGCCAAGTACCGCGAAGTCATGTCGCTCGTCCCGCCGCCGTCGACAAACCCAGCTGACGCACACAGACGCTCACTGCCGCCATCAACACCGTACGTTCCGTATGGCGGATACCTGTACAGCGGTCCACAGTGTCCGTCGCCTGCCGGACCCATCAGTCCAGTCGACTCTCGGACGCAGAACGTCGACGCGGCGTCGTGGCATGATCTTCCATAGTTGACCATGCCGCTGCCGCCGACGTCGGCGACCGCAGAATGTTGGCGGTACGCGGCCGCCGCTGCCGCCGCCGCAGCGTAGACACGACACGACATCGAGTAGCTTCCGGTATCGGGAGACTGCTGCGTTCACACGAACACACATCACGACATGTACACATTTATAACATCCATTGATCATCGTCTCATCAGCACCTCTCCCGTCCGTCATTCACCATGTGGATCTCCATCTGGCTGCTGACGATGGGGCTGGATGAAAATAGTTCATTTCTGACGAATCTTCCATGGCGTGATGTTGCTGTTGTCTATTTAATGATGGGCACTGCTTAATGAAGCAAGACGAAAATTGCTCTTTCTGTTCATGGTGCTACGCCGTATGGGGCATTATGGCCTCGTCTCAGTCATCTTATAAAAAGCTATATAATAGGCCTATAAATAAGTGCATTTGAGTATGATTTGACTTATCTTTCTACGACATAATGCAGTAAATATGAAGTGCAACCGTCGCGGCGATCGTTGCAGTGACAATTGCTGGATTTGCTGCAGTGAGTGAGTAGAGGCTTAACGTTCCACTCGACACTTTATAGGTCATTTCGGGGACGATTTTTACAGGTCAGATGACCCAACCAACAGTGTCAAAGCACTGAAGGAAGCCAGTTGGCCGCTGAGATAGGCTTCAATCCCATGCACCAAAACCACTCCACTGTGTTACAATATAACCTGTAGGCAACCGCCTCTAGGCTAATTACAGCGTAAGGGTTCCAGTGTGACAAAAACCCAATCTGCCGGACCTATAAGCTGCCTAGAACATAGCACCACAAGAGTATTGCACTGTACTATAGTAACTAGAGCAGCTATGTTAATGCACAGTGCAATACTCTTGTTGCACGATGTTCTAGGCAGCTTATAGGTCCAGCAGATTGGGTTTTTGTCACACTGGGACCCTTACGCTGTG
>Ga0126335_1001397_pt1 | contig 13438 bp, 13 predicted proteins | sample OlaspJWI45metaG_FD_108409 | JGI IMG/M metagenome (GOLD analysis project Ga0126335, IMG submission 108409) | Marine gutless worms symbiont microbial communities from Oahu, Hawaii - Olavius sp. 1 OAHU.JWI-45 metaG | ecosystem: Host-associated > Annelida > Digestive system > Unclassified | place... | reverse complement strand
GATACGCTGATTGAGCAAATCCAGTGGATACAGGATAGGAATCACCGCTCCTATCTATCGCATAGAAAAAAAAGAGAAAAACAATTTTTAAAAGAACCATAAGTTACGTTGTAGGGTTAGAATTAAGCACATGCTGGAAGCCGCAAGGGAAGCGTTGGCATTCAGTGAAGGTAACAAAAGAGAGGATCTTGAAAACAATCGCATGCTCGTTCTGGCGATAGTTAAAAGTCTCGAAATCATCGGAGAAGCCGCTTCCAAAGTTTCAGAATCTTACAAAACGAGTGCTGACGCTATTCCATGGCCTGAAATTATCAACATGCGAAACCGAATGATTCACGCTTATTACGACGTAAACTTGGATATCGTGTGGGCAACAGTCACCCGAGACCTTCCTGTACTCATCAAATATTTAGAAGATATTATTTCAAACGAGGCCGATCTTAAATAAAGCCAAAATGGATCTCTCTTCTATAGTATTAGTTGATCCAGTCAGAATCGACTGTGCCTAAATTGTGCCCGCCAAGGTCAAATCTTTCCTAATTTTTCAATTCAAACCAAAAACGCTCTACATTTTTTGTATTGATTTAAAGCACTAATAAAGCGGACATTTTTAATCACTGCAAGTGTGCTTTAGGAATTCATTGCTCTATCCACTAAGCTACGGGGGCATCGGCAAGACATGGCGGTCAGCGGTAAATCCCTTCTATTGATCGCTGAGAATGAATCACATGAGATGAGCACGTCAAACCTATGGCGAATTTACAGCCGGATGTAAACAGATAGATTTCCGGTTTGTTCCACAGATCGAAGTACGCCGGTAGATTGGCCGGCTGATCGCTGGATTGTGATGAAACCGTCAAAGCCGGCCGTGACCATCTGCTTGTATTTCGGTTGATTGCCAAAACCCACCTATGGTATAAGTCACAGCATGTATCCAAGACCCAAAGGCTTGGACATCAACCGAAAAGGATACGGCATGCACTATCGAAAACGGGTACTGGTTACCGGCGGGGCCGGGTTTCTCGGCTCTTTTTTGTGTGAACGGCTTCTTGACGAGGGCTGCGATGTCATCTGCGTGGATAATTTTTACACCGGCACCAAGCGCAACATCGTGCATCTGCTCGACAATCCATATTTCGAGTTGCTGCGCCACGATATTACCTATCCGCTCTATCTGGAGGTCGACGACATCTACAACCTGGCCTGCCCGGCGTCACCGATTCACTATCAAAACGATCCGGTCCAGACCACCAAGGTGAACGTTCACGGCTCCATCAACATGCTGGGGCTGGCCAAACGTTTAGGGGCCAGGATTCTGCAGGCGTCCACCTCGGAGGTCTACGGCGATCCCACCGTTCATCCTCAGCCTGAGGACTACTGGGGCAACGTCAACTGTGTCGGGCCGCGTTCCTGCTATGACGAAGGCAAGCGCTGTGCCGAAACCCTTTTTTTTGACTACCATCGCCAGCACCGGTTAAAGATAAAAGTCGTTCGCATTTTCAACACTTACGGTCCCCGCATGCATCCCCGGGACGGCCGGGTTGTCAGCAATTTCATCATGCAGGCCCTGAACGGCAAGGATATCACCATTTACGGCGATGGCAGTCAGACCCGTTCATTTTGTTTCGTGGATGATATGATCGATGGGTTTATCCGCATGATGGACAGCCCGGATGATTTTACCGGACCGGTAAACATTGGCAATCCGGGGGAATTTACCATTCTGGAACTGGCCCGCAAGGTTATCGAGATGACCGGTTCCAAATCAAAGATCATACACCAACCGTTGCCCGCCGACGATCCCCTGAAGCGTAAACCGGACATTGGGTTGGCTAAAAAAGTGCTGGGCTGGAACCCCAAAACGAACCTGGATGACGGCTTGCAAAAGACCATCGAATATTTCAAAATTATGAAGGAAAATACCAAAGGATTGGAGCACGAATGAAAATTGCGTTGATTACCGGTGTCACCGGACAGGATGGTGCCTACCTGGCGCAATTTCTGCTCGATAAAAACTACCAGGTCCACGGCATCAAACGCCGGGCCTCTTCATTCAATACCGGCCGTATCGATCATCTGTATCAGGATCCGCATGACAAAGATGTACGCTTCAGCCTGCACTACGGCGATCTGACCGATTCGACCAACCTGATTCGCATTATCCAGGAAGTCCAACCCGATGAGATTTACAATTTAGGGGCCCAGAGCCACGTCAAAGTCTCTTTTGAAACACCGGAGTATACGGCCAATGTCGATGGGCTGGGCGCCCTGCGAATCTTGGAGGCGATCCGTATTCTGGGGCTCGAGAAAAAGACCCGCTTTTATCAGGCATCCACATCGGAATTGTTCGGCAAAGTCCAGCAGATGCCCCAGACCGAACTGACACCGTTCTACCCGCGTTCACCTTACGGGGTTGCCAAACTCTATGCATACTGGATTACGCTGAATTATCGTGAGGCCTACGACATGTACGCCTGCAACGGGATCCTGTTCAATCATGAATCGCCCATTCGCGGTGAAACATTCGTGACCCGCAAGATTACCCGCGGTATCGCACGCATCAAAATGGGACTGCAACAGTGTCTGTATGTCGGTAATCTGAACGCCCGGCGTGACTGGGGTCATGCCGCTGACTACGTTGAAATGCAGTGGCTCATGCTGCAACAGGACGAACCGGATGATTACGTCATTGCCACCGGTATGCAGCATTCGGTTCGGAAAGCCATCGAGTTGGCCACCGCCGAAGTGGATCTGCAGATCCGCTGGGAAGGGCAGGGGGTCGACGAAAAAGGGATCGACGATCAGACCGGCAAGGTCGTGGTGGCTGTGGACCCGCGCTATTTTCGGCCCACCGAAGTCGATACGCTCCTGGGAGATCCATCCAAAGCAAAAGAGAAGCTGGGATGGCAGCCGAAGACCACCTTCAAAGAACTGATCACCGAAATGGTCGCCAATGATCTGGAGGAAGCGCGCATGGAACAACTTTGCCGCCAAAGCGGCTTCCAGACACACGATCATCATGAGTGAATATAAAATAGCTGATAGCAAGTGCCTTCGGCACGGTCCGTTGTCAGTCGTCCGTAGTCTGTTGCAAGAAAGGATCAATGCGTGATCCTTGATGACACGCTAACGGCGCTAGCTCATAGAAACAGGATTGAAATCATTTTACTATGAGCTATCAGCTATGAGCTAAGCGCTTTACTCTATCAGCTATGAGCTATGAGCTTTACTCTATCAGCTATGAGCCATGAGCTATGAGCTGTTACATGAGCTATGAGCTGTTACATGAGCTATGAGCTGTTACATGAGCTATGAGCTCTACTCTATCAGCTTTAAACTGATGGATATGCCATGAATGAAACGCTACTGAATAAAAATACATCCATTTTCATTGCCGGGCACCGCGGTATGGTCGGTTCGGCCATCCTGCGTTGTTTGAGCGCAGCTGGATTCAGTCGACTGATTACCCGCACCCGTGAAGAACTCGATCTGACCGATCAAGCCGCCGTGAGACGATTTTTCGAATCCGTAAAGGTGGAGTGCCTGGTGCTGGCAGCGGCCCGGGTGGGCGGTATTTACGCCAACAATACGTTTCCGGCTGAATTTATCTACCAGAACCTGATGATCCAGGCCAATGTAATCCAGGCCGCTTATCTGGCGGGGGTCAAGCGCCTGGTGTTTCTGGGCAGTTCCTGCATCTATCCCAAGTATACATCCCAGCCCATGAAGGAGACAGCCCTTCTTTCCGGCGTTTTGGAGCCGACCAACGAACCCTATGCCGTGGCCAAAATTGCCGGCATCAAACTTTGTGAAGCCTATAATCGCCAGTACGACGCGGACTATCGATCCATTATGCCCACCAATCTGTACGGACCCAATGATAATTTCGATCTGCTCAATTCCCATGTGCTGCCGGCTATGATACGCAAATTCCATCTTGCAAAACTGGCCATTGCAGCCGACCGCGAAGCCATCGCTGCCGATGAAGCGCTCTACGGGCCTATTCCGCAGGATATTCGCGCCGGATTGCAGATAATCGATCAGAACGGGCACCCGCAGGCGGAAAGCGGCAGGGTAGAAGTCCGACTGTGGGGATCCGGCAATTCAAGGCGGGAATTTTTACACGTGGATGATCTGGCCGATGCCTGTTTGCGGATACTGACACTGCCGCAGGCGGAATTTAGCCAGATCTTGACCGAACCGGTAAAATCCGAAAACGGTGCCCGGCAGAAAACTGTGTCCTCCCCCGTATCTTTTGTGAATATCGGCACCGGCGAGGATTTGACCATCCGGCATCTGGCTGAAATGGTCAGATCGGTGGTCGGCTTTAACGGCCGGGTTATATGGGATCGATCGCAACCGGATGGCACACCGCGTAAATTGCTCGATGTCACCCGATTGAAGAGAACCGGCTGGATGCCGTCCATCGCTCTGGAACAAGGAATCAAAGATGTCTACGGCTGGTATCAGCGGAATGTAAACCGGGATCAAACCTGAAAAATTGACGCTCTAATGAATCAACCGTATATTATTGATAGCCACGAATTAACACGAATCAGCACGAATTAATATTGCCTGAAATAATCACACCAAAGCGAGTTTGCATATTCAGTGCCCCCATCGGGGATGATTGATAACCCTCGCCTAACGGCGAAGAGAAAGATGGCGATCCGACCGCGAGCCAATTTAAATTAGATGACATGTTGTTAACCTTCAGTCGGTTTCAAGCGACCGTTTTTTAGGACGGCGGTCGATTGGTTTTGACATGAAAACCTGGTTTACCCATCCGGGTCAGAGATCCACAGCTGTGCCGACTATTAAATGGTGAGGAGATTTTGCCATGGGTTTTGCACGACAGAGGAAAGGGGCGCTTATCTGGATTGGTGTGCTGGTGCTTTTTTGTATTTTTGCGGCTGGTTGTTCAACGCTTGAAAAGAAGAATATCGGTGAGGCCGCATCCTCGTCGGACCCAAAGCCGGACAAAAAAGAAAATAAAAACAGGCCGCTGTATTATGAATTTTCGGACGTATTGATCCCGGCCCAGTTAACACCGATTCAGGACAGCTCTTTTGTCTATCAAACGGCCGGCCTTTCTGCCGGTGTGATGACTTTCAAGGGCCGGGTCGAGATGAATTCACTGGTGACCTTTTTTGAAAGAAATATGCGCAAAGACAACTGGCGGCGGGTCAGTGTGTTTAAATCACCACGGACGATTCTTTTATTTCAAAAGGATAATCGCTGGTGTGTCATTCACATTACCGCAGGGTACAAAACCGACGTGACCGTCTGGGTTGCACCGACGCTGGCTGATCCGGGCAATCAGTAAAGCGTTAGCGCCCTCCAGTAATTTCAATATTTGCTGGATGCCGGACGTGTCACGGCGAAGCTGAAAAGCGAAGACTGATCGGGCCCGGCGAGATGGAATATGACTTTTTACGCATATACTAATGCGGCAATAATTATATAGACATTCTTTCTTAGGATTTATATTCACCGCAGAGCCGCAGAGTACGCAGAGAATACTTTTTAATGTTTGCCGCGAAAAGAAAGAAGAAAAATACCCTCTGTGCTCTTTGTGTCTCGAGCGGCTTGTCGGGTCGTCTTGTGCGGCGTAGCTTCAGCGAAGACGTAAGCTCGAAGAGCGAAGCCTGAAGCGGGCGGTGAATCCATGTCTAAACATTAATGAACTCCTTAGTATCAATATTGGATCATTTAACTGAACGCTACAGGCTGACCGCGATCGATCCGAGTTCAAAAATAAATTTTACCATCAATGGTACCCACAATGAGTTACGATCTTAAAGACAAGCACATGGTGTTGGGCGTTAGCGGCGGTATTGCCGCTTACAAGAGTGTCGAATTGCTGCGCTTGCTGACCAAACAGGGTGCCAGCGTGCGCGTGATCATGACTGCCAATGCGCAGCATTTTGTCGGCTGGATGACATTTGAAGCGTTGACCGGAATTCCGGTGATGACCGATCTGTTCGATCAGGGCACCGATGCGTCCATAAAGCACATCGATTATGCCCAGGCAGCCGACGCGGCCGTGATCGCGCCGGCCACCGCCAACATCATCGGCAAACTGGCCAACGGAATAGCCGATGATGCCCTGACGACCTTCATGCTGGCCGTGACCGCTCCTAAAATCATCTGCCCCTCGATGAATACCCACATGTTCGAAAGCCCGGCTGTACAGCGCAATTTGGAACTTCTCCGAAAAGACGGCTGCCTGATTATCGAACCGGGTGCCGGAGAATTGGCCTGCGGGACCGTGGGACCGGGTCGTTTGCCGGAGCCGGAAGAAATCGTGGCAGGGATTACCCGGCATCTTGCTCCCAAAGATTTGAGCGGCAAGCGGGTGCTGGTTTCAGCCGGACCCACCCGCGAAACCATCGATCCGGTGCGCTTTATAAGCAATCCTTCCAGCGGCAAAATGGGTTTTGCCGTCGCCAGAGCTGCGAGCCTGCGCGGTGCCGAGGTCACTCTGGTAACCGGCCCGACCGATTTGCAGCCTCTATTCGGAGTGCACATCGTGCATGTCACAACTGCCGCCGAGATGGCCCGGGCAATTTTTGAACAGGCCGACAGCTGTGACATCATCGTCAAAACCGCCGCGGTGGCCGATTATCGCCCCGACCGGCAGGAATCTCATAAGATAAAAAAAGACAGTGCGGCGCTGACCCTCAAACTGGAAAAAACGACCGACATATTAAAAGAATTGGGCCGCAGAAAAAAGAATCAGGTCCTGGTGGGTTTTGCCGCCGAGACCCGGGACCTTGAACAAAATGCGACCCAGAAACTGCGCCACAAAAACCTGGACATAATTGTGGGAAACCTGATAGGTCCACCATCTTCCGGATTCGGTGCCGACACCAACATCGTGACCTTTTTTTATCGCGACGGTACCAGTGAACAGGTACCTATGATGGAAAAAGAAGCCCTGGCCCACCTTCTGCTGGATCGCATTTGTTCGCATGTGACAGCCGGGGCAGAACCCAATTAGGGTCCATCCATATCTTATAGATGCCGGATCCGTCATCCCGGACTTGATCCGGGACCGGCATGACGAAATCGGACTTTATACGGTTTTATCAACATTAGAATCTATTGTAATGACCAGCCGAGAAGAAATAGCCGCCTTTATGGACCAGGTCCACCGATCGCTGGAACATCTGGCGCAATGCGGATGGGTCGGCTTTGACTGTTCTGCCGAGAGTCTGATACTCGCGGATCAATGGGGCAAACGTCCGGCTGCTCTGGTCGAAACCCTGGATACGATCCGTGCGGACCTTGGCGACTGCCAGCGTTGCCGCCTCAGCAGCGGTCGCACGCATATCGTATTTGGCGCAGGCAATCCTGAGGCCCGTTTGATGTTTGTCGGCGAAGGCCCGGGCTACGATGAGGATCAGCAGGGCGAGCCTTTCGTCGGGGCTGCCGGTAAGTTGCTGACCCGCATCATCCAGGCCATGAAAATGACCCGCGCAGAAGTGTATATCTGTAACATTGTTAAATGCCGGCCGCCGCGCAACCGGAACCCAGAGCCGGACGAAATCCAAACCTGTATCCCGTTTTTGGAGCGCCAGATCGCGACCGTCGCGCCGGAATATATCTGTGCCCTGGGCGCCTGCGCCGCCCGATCGCTGCTGAAGACAAAAACGCCCATATCCAGACTGCGAGGACGGTTTCACGACTTTAACGGAATCAAGGTGCTGCCCACCTATCACCCGGCCTACCTGCTGCGCAATCCTGACAAAAAAAGAGACGTGTGGGATGATATGAAGATGTTGATGCAGGCAATGGGCATCGATTTACCTTGAAACTATTGTGCGAATTCGAATACCGTGTTTATATTCAGGCATGATAATAGTATTTATCAAAAATGTGTTCCGTTTAAATAGACCGTACGCCAGTTGAAAAGCAAGCCGGAACAATTAATGATAATGAACTTTTAGAGCGTTTGGATAATTAGACGTTATCGACAATCCACACAAAACTCAAAAAACTGCCCATATCGGAACGTTATTCTGACAAACGTTCTAAACCAAGCGGTCTTGCGGGTCGCTTCAGTCAGGTCAGGCGGCTGGAGCGCGAAGGTCAATCGGAACAGATATAATGGTTATCCCTATCCACAATCACTTGCACACCCGGAATTTAATATGAGCACTAAGATCAAGTTTATATCCTTTGTAACGGCATTTTGCCTGATTGCATTCGCACCGGTCGAGCAGGTTTCGGCAAACGGTGCCGGTCGACAGGTCTACATCGTAAAAGTAGCTGATGCCATCGGGCCGGGAATAGCCGATTACCTGAATTGGGCGATCAAGACAGCCAATCAGGACAACGCTTTATGTCTGATCATCGAACTGGACACCCCCGGTGGGCTGGCCGAAGCGATGCGCGATATTATCAAGGACATTCTCGGCAGCAGCGTTCCGGTGGTGGTTTATGTTGCACCCAGCGGGGCCCGGGCTGCTTCTGCAGGTGTGATGATTGCCATGGCCGCCGATGTGGCCGCCATGGCACCTGGAACCAACATCGGTGCCGCGCATCCGGTGGGTGCCGGAGGACAGGAAATCAATAAGACCATGACCGACAAGGTGGTTAATGACATGGTGGCTCACGCCAAAAGTGTGGCTGAAAGACGCGGCCGAAACGCGGAGTGGGTCGAAAAGGCGATTCGCGAAAGCGTTTCAGTCACCGAAACCGAAGCACTCAAGGAAAACGTCATCGATATCATCGCCGACGATACCCAGGCGCTATTGCGCCTGCTGGATGGACGCGAGGTTGCGGGAAAAGGAACGTTGCGAACTGCGAAGGCTTCCATCCGGATATTAGAGGAAACCATTCGTACCAAGATTCTAAAAACCATCAGCGATCCGAACATCGCCTATCTCCTGCTCATGCTCGGACTGGCCGGTTTGTACTTCGAACTGTCTCATCCCGGGGCGATTTTCCCGGGTGTCATCGGGGGGATCTGTATTATTTTGGCCACTTTTGCGCTGCAGGCCCTGCCCATCAACTATGCCGGTGTCCTGCTGATTCTGCTGGCAATTGTGCTTTTTGTGCTGGAGATGAAAATTACCAGCTACGGGATGCTCAGCATCGGCGGTATCATTTGTCTGTCGCTGGGATCACTGATGATGTTCGAGGCTGACGGTTCAGGTATGAAGCTCTCCCTTTCCGTGCTGATACCCACCATTGTGCTGGTTTCCGGATTTTTCGTGGCCGTGGCCGGCCTGGTATTCCGGGCCCACCTGAGCCAACCCAGAACCGGAGCCACCGGACTGATCGGTGAAATCGGGATCGTCAAGCAAACCATAAGTCCCGAAGGAAAAATATTTGTACACGGCGAACTCTGGAAGGCCAGATCCCGGGAATCAATTGAGATTGGCTCAAAAGTCCGCGTGATTAACCTGGAGAACCTGCAGCTGGAAGTCGAGCCGTTGAATGACGATCCGGCCGGTGAGCCGGAGACGTCCTGAGAGCATCGCGGCGCTATCTTTCGCACCCGGATCGTTGGAAACCGCGATTAAAGTACCCTCCAACCAAAGGAGTTAACCATGCTTTATCCGACAATAGCCATCATTGTGCTCGTTGTTTTATTTCTTTCGGCCGCGTTGCGCATTTTGAACGAATACGAACGCGGTGTCATTTTCAGACTTGGACGGGTGATTGCCGCCAAAGGGCCCGGTTTGATAATTTTGATTCCCGTAGTCGATAAGATGACAAAGGTCAGTTTAAGGCTGGTGGCTATGGATGTGGATCCCCAGGACGTCATCACGCGTGATAATGTTTCGGTTAAGGTCAATGCGGTCATTTATTTCAGGGTGGTCGAACCCATCAAAGCCATCGTTGAAGTAGAAAATTACAGTTATGCCATGTCGCAGCTGGCCCAGACGACGATTCGCAGCGTCTGCGGACAGGCCGAGCTGGATGATCTACTGGCCGAAAGGGAAAAGCTGAACAACGAATTACAGGAAATTCTGGATACCCATACCGATCCGTGGGGCATCAAGGTGGCCACGGTTGAATTGAAACACATCGACCTGCCTCAGGAAATGCAGCGTGCCATGGCGCGTCAGGCAGAGGCCGAGCGTGATCGCCGGGCAAAAGTAATCAATGCCGAGGGCGAATTTCAGGCCGCGACCAAACTGGCCGAAGCTTCCGTTATCATCGAGAAACATCCCACGGCCCTGCAGCTGAGGTATCTGCAGACGGTTAACGAAATGTCCGCCGAGACCAATACAACTACCATTTTTCCGATACCGATCGAACTGTTCAAGCCCTTTGCCAGGCTGGCCGAGACCATGAACAAAGACGAGGAAACATAAATCCGGGTATCGAGCCCAAAAGGTTGTTGACACGTTTTAAAAAAATGGTTTATCTATATTAATTTTGGATCAGAGGGGTTTAAACTCTAAAAAATGTATTTATTATAAACCGTTAGAACTGACTGACGGAATATCAATGAACCAGAATGACCCAGCGGAGGCTATGTCGGCCTCCGCTTGTGCTTTCAAGTTTGGGGCAGAAAGGAGAACTGTAAACGATGGCGAAAGCAGAAAAAAAGGCCGCAAGCAAACCCATTGAAAAGATGACGGCCACCGAATTGCGCGAAGTTACCAAAGACATCCCCGAGATAACGGGTGCCCATGGCATGAATAAAGAAGAGTTGCTGGCGGCGATCAAAAAAGCCAAAGGCATCGTAGACAAAGTCCCTAAAAAGACAAGCGGCAATACCAGAGAGCTTAAAAAGAAAATAAAGGAACTGAAGGGGCATCAGGCAGCGGCGATCGAGGCCAAGGACAAAAAGATGGCCGTGATCTACCGGCGTCGCATATCCCGTCTGAAGAAGAAGACCCGTAAAGTCGCCTGATTCTGTTTTTTGCCAGTAATTTTTAAAACAAAGAGTGGCTGGTATTTACTTTGCCAACTGACCGGTAAGCATGAAAATCGATCAGAATACACTGGCCTTTGATATTGACGGTGTCCTGGCCGATACCATGACCCTGTTTCTGGATATCGCCCGGGATGAGTTTGGTATCAACGGTATCAACACCGAAGATATCACCCGCTATGAATTGCAGGAATGCCTTGACATCGAACCTGAAATTCTCGCCGCGATTACCGATCGGCTGTTAAATGGCGATCATTCGGCAACCCTGGAACCGATCGACGGTGCGGCCACAGTTCTGCAGCATCTGGCAACGGTCAGCCGGCCGTTGCTGTTCGTAACAGCCCGGCCTTTTGTCGGCCCGATCGAAAACTGGATCCTGGAAACCTGTGGGTTGCAATCAGACGCCATCAAAGTGGTGGCTACCGGTTCGTTCTCGGCCAAAGCACAGGTGCTGCTGGACCAGGGGATGCGCCATTTTGTCGAAGATCGGCTGGAAACTTGCTTCGACCTTTACAAAGTCGGCGTTGAACCGGTTCTTTTCCGTCAGCCCTGGAACCGGGAAAACCACCCTTTTGTCGAAGTGGGCGACTGGCGCGAACTGGCATCTCTCATAGATTTTGCCAAATAGCCCGGGTTGGTGTGATGTGGATCAACGACTGAGGACATATCTGGATGCCCTTGCCACCCAGCGGGGGTTTTCCGAAAACACCTTCCGGGCCTATGAAAACGATCTGGACGAATTTTTTGCATTTATCCAAAAAGATGCCCGGAAGCCGAACGCCGATCTGGTAAAACAGGTGGATCCACTCGGTATCAGGGCCTATCTGGGGTATCTGCACAAATTAAACAAGAAAAGTACCATCGCTCGCAAACTGTCGGCAATCCGGACTTTTTTCAAGTTCCTGGTCAAGCAGGGCCTGCTTGAAACCAATCCGGCCGAGACGATTCAGACACCCAAACAGGAAAAAGCGATTCCGGCCTATCTGTCGGTCGACGACATGTTTCGGCTGCTCGATTCCATTACCACCAATACCCTGGCCGGGCTTCGCAACCGGGCGATATTCGAGACGATCTATTCCAGCGGCCTGCGGGTTTCGGAGCTGGCCGGACTCAACTGCGGCAGCATCGACGCCGGGCGCGGTATGCTGCGTGTCCTGGGAAAAGGATCCAGGGAACGAATCGTGCCCGTTGGCCGCCGGGCCCTGGCGTCGATCAAATCCTATCGCGTACGACTGATGAAAGAAAAGGGTATCTGCAGCGATTATGACAGCGCTGTTTTTTTGAACTACCGCAACGGTAGACTGACACCGCGTTCCATTGCGCGTATCCTGGATCAGCTGGTTTTGCAATGCAGTTTGATGGTGCCGGTATCTCCGCATGCCTTACGGCACAGCTTTGCCACCCACATGCTGGATGCGGGTGTCGATTTGCGGGTGGTTCAGGAATTGCTGGGACATAAAAGTCTGTCGACCACCCAAAAATATACCCATGTCAGCATCGACCGGCTGATGGAAACTTACGACAAGGCGCATCCTAGAAAATGAAGCTCGCCGCATCAAGACGCTGGAAATCAAAGGATAATTGCGCCGCAGCCTAACCCGCCTTCGCGCAAGCGAGGCCCGTCAACCTTGCCAATCGCCCCTGCAGCGACTCGCCTGAGCTCACCGAGAGCAAGCTGCGGGAAGTCAGGCGAAGGCGAACAATGGAGCTAATTTAAAATGAAGATCAGAAGCACGACTATCCTGGCAGTTCGCCGCGGCGGCAAAATTGCGGTTGCCGGCGACGGACAGGTAACGATGAACGACTCTGTGATCAAGCATCACGCCCGGAAAGTCCGGCGTATTTACCATGACAAAATAATTGTCGGATTTGCCGGGGGAGCGGCCGATGCGCTCAACCTGTCTGAACGGCTGGAAGCAAAACTCGAGCGCCACAACGGCAATTTGACCCGGGCAGCGGTTGAACTGGCGCGTGACTGGCGCACGGACAAATACCTTCGACGCCTGGAAGCCGTAATGATAGCGGCTGATGAGCAACGCATGTTCCTGGTTTCGGGCAGTGGTGATGTGATCGAACCGGACAAAGGCATTCTCGGAATCGGTTCCGGCGGCCTGGCCGCCCAGGCGGCGGCCAGGGCGCTGGTGGAACACTCCGAACTGGACGCCCGGGCCATAGTGGAGGCGGCCATGAACATCGCGGCTTCCATTTGCGTGTATACGAATCATGATGTGACCGTGGAAGAAATGTGATAACCGTTTAGACAGTTTAGGCAGTTTAGACAGTTTAGTCAGTTGGGTCTGTTCTTTCAGCTGAAAATCAAACCAAAGTAACTGAAGTAAAATCGATTTCGGCAAAACTTTGGAAATTTCAGCGCTGACGAAACCGACTTGACCGACTAAACCGACTGAATCTCGCCAGGGCAGATATTTTTTCAAGCAAATTTATTTGACATAGTACGATTTTGTTAGCAAAGTTTGGCCGATTTTCCCTCATTGCTATACCCAGAATTTTCAAACCGATTTAGTCAACAGCTAATTTGCT
>Ga0126335_1001396_pt1 | contig 13442 bp, 8 predicted proteins | sample OlaspJWI45metaG_FD_108409 | JGI IMG/M metagenome (GOLD analysis project Ga0126335, IMG submission 108409) | Marine gutless worms symbiont microbial communities from Oahu, Hawaii - Olavius sp. 1 OAHU.JWI-45 metaG | ecosystem: Host-associated > Annelida > Digestive system > Unclassified | place... | reverse complement strand
GACTGACTCTGATCGACCGACTGACGGACCGACTCTGTATATAAAGCAGCAGCAGCAGCCTTGCCTAAAGACTGCCTACAAACATTACTGTCAACCAATAGACAATCAGAAACATAAAGTGACGTCAGAGATTTGTTGTCTAACCAATCATAACATTTGCTTACAATATCTGTTTACATCAGGGCACGCACGTCGAACCAACAAGCCTTACCACACATTTCCCTCGTAAAAAAAGAGAACGTCCTCGTTCTATCAATATAATAATAAATATAGCCAAATGCTTAAAATGTATAAAGTGACGTAACAAACAGACAACTTAACCAAGCAATACCCACGGTACAACTTGTGTCCACTCGCGCTAGGACCTGCAGCTGTTCAGTGTAAAATCAGCTGCTAGAGTTAGAGCGACTCGATACCCGCACGCTGAAATTCGTCGACCGATGTCGACAGCCGAGCAGGCGCCAACACCGACCGACAATATTCAGCGCCTGCTCTCATAGTCGTGGTGCCTAACAGACAGTGGCATCTGTAAATTCCGTAGGCCAAGGCCTTATGCGTTTATTCAGCATCCAGGTAATTGTTACCGATAGGTCCGGACCCAGAAACACCCATTTTCCATCATTATGATGGAGAACGAATATAACTCTTCATCCTTACATTATGGTGGGGATTCCGCTTCACGTCAGATCGGGGAAATCCTCATCATAATAGTAAGCAAAACAAATCTTAAGCTGGTACCTGGTTTTCTATTTTACAGACATCTTGAAACATGTATGAAATAGAAAACTGATCGAGGTACACGTATACCAAAAAAATCAAACTAGAGCCTGGCCCATTATGTAGTTACACCGATGCAGCCGGAAGAGAGTGAAAGATGACGAAGCCAATCGGAAGCATGGCAACTTACTATCAGCTGACGTTGTGTCTGACAATTGATCGATTATACTGTCTGGTCATCCCAATAAACAAAAATAACACCAGGTACAGCGGTATCTACAACTGGTAAAAAGTTCTAAAAGATTTAAAGCAGACGTGAAAGTACTATTAATAAGAAGGAAGGCGGTGGATTTAAAGGAGAACTGGGGGCAAATGTGGGGTTGGAGCGGTAAACCAACAACAAAATGAAGTGGGAGTGCAATGAGGAAGAAATGTGAAATGGCGAAAAAAGCATGGGTAGCATTTACAGTAATCACCATGTTAGCAAGAACTCAGCTGTTGCTGACATGGCAGCGCAACATTGCACAACTTTCTTCACAATTCTTGCATGTTATGGCTTCCTAAATAAAAGTCATATATTGCAAATAAATAGCTTTTTAAGCGCGCATTTAAGTATGGTTATGTGAAATTTGTTATCAGTCTTGAACAGTTATTGCAAGATTACGATGATAAATTGTTTCACAAAGCAACTTATGGGAACCATGCCATGCATCATCTTTTACCATGTTTTGAGTTCTCTGGTTATAATTTACGAACTCTAGGCCATGGTTTGTGTGTAAATTTTATTAAACCTCAACTTCACAAAAAGACATTCATTAATAGAGCAATATTCAACGACTGTTATTAATTCATTATGTATTGTTTTTATTGTGTTGTGTATTTTCTGTACCGGTACTGACTTAGCTGGCCTACAGTCATTGTTGAGTTGCCGTGTCATGCGCTTGTTGTGATTATGTTATACATAGTAATAAATAAATAATAAATAGGTATTTGTCACATTTTCGCATCCGACTGGCTTATGTATATTTTACCGTCTGTTATTTATCGGCCTGTTGCAAGTCTTTATTGCCATGATAAATGTTTGCAGTTATGTCTTGTGACGCGTACAGTGAAAACTTTTTATAGTCAAAAGCCTATACACAGTACACCCTATGAAAGTCCGACCAGCGTTGATGTATACGCAGCTTCCGCAGCCCAGCGGGTACGCGCGTGACTAACGTAGCCAAGTAGGCACCGTATAATCGTCAAATTACTATATATAGGCCACTAATGGCCGTAGATCGTTCAGACAGAGACGACTACTGTCGTCGCCGACTAGCTAGAGAAAGAGGAATGCGTTGATATGGGTGGACTAGCAGCGCATAGCTCAGCAAACACTGTACTGGGAGGTTCCGGGATTCAGGAGAGGACCAGATCATCCAAGGACAAGCTGGGGAGATACAGTCAAGAAAACCTACAAGGATTGGGACTCACCTGGAAAAGGGGAGAAGCAGCTGCGCTTGATAGGCAAGGGTGGCGTCGACTTGTGGCTCATTGCGTTTACATGGACTCGGATTTAATCAACGTCAAAGTAAGACCTAAATATTATGAGAATGTACCAGCACACCAACAAAAACTCAGCTATTACTAACATGGCCGAGCAACGTTCCACATACATGGTAACGTATTGTTCACATTATCGCCTGCGTGGTGTGGTGCCTCTAAGTCTCATTAACGCACTCGTTTGGGGTCAGCTCCGCGAATATCGCCACCACATGTAAATAACACAAACTAGTCTTTGAGCTATATTTTTATCGCATTGTGACGCGATTTTGTTCTGGCTGGCATCCGTTGCTGTCGTTCAGAATGCAGCTCTTCATCTCGCTGAGATGAGCATGGCTGCAGCTGTGACTGGACGCTTTTTGTCATAAGCTTCTTTACTCGCGACTGCAGCAGCTGCAGCTGATTATCGATGAAGCAATTAGCTGCCGCCGGGAGATGACGTACTGGCAATACGAATACGTCGCATCGCCAATGTATCGTTTACGATGATTTATGTCATGAGATCTGATGTCAGCGTAGAAAGTCCGCCGCACTTTGAAGATTCACGGACGTGAATGGCCCATAAATTCCGTCTGATATAAATTTAATAACGGTAAAAATAACAGAGCAGGGCTTTAATGTGCGAGTCGTGTACATTATCACCATCATAATCACTTTATAGGCCGCATCGAATGCACAAGACGCATCATGCGGACTATTGCGATTGATGATACCGTAGCGTGATGTGTTAGTTTGTCAGTCTGTTTGTGTGCAAAAACGGCTGAACAGATTGAGGTCCAGTGTAGGGTAGAGACTCCGTGTGAACGGTTATACTGTTTAGCGTTCGCGCCGGCGAATAAAATTCAATTAAGCTAACAAACTACCTCGTGCCAGTAACTAAATAATTTTTCGTCAAGCTTGCACTGCCCCCTGAGCTTTGTAGGGATCAAGGCCTTGGCTTGCAGCTCCTTTAGCCCAATGGTTAATTCACGCTTGCCGGAGATGTAGGGACTGGTGAGCACTAGAAGCTGCCCAGTGAGATCCGGGCGTAGCCCCGGGGACCAAAGGATTTTGTGCATTTTTATGACGCAAATGCCGACAGGAAACCGCTTTAAGTGCATAAAAATGAGAAGACCATGGGCTAAGAAACAAAAAAATTAAGCCAGCCAGGGCTCCAGCCAGGTCTGGAGTCTTTCAGCAAGGTCACTTAATCCGGCGCGCCCTGGCGTAGCGCCGCCACTGCAAGTGACGCAGTATTTACTTTACCCGATAGATACATACAACACGGTCCTCGTGGAGGCCTGCACTCTCCCAGAGACGGTTCTTTTCAAATTCGCATCCTGAGCAGAACTAATTATGGAACGTGATAATTTTTTCAGACAAAGGATAACATAAATACACATGCATACATAGGTTTATTTAAATTAGGTGACACAGCCCATTTTCTTTCTTTTGAGAGAGTGGTAGGCCTATTATGTTTTCAAGTTTATTAGAATAGGTTTTATATATGTAAAGAATCTGAATTTTGGAGCATGTTAACATTTAGACAATGTGGTCGTAACTATAGGCCTACCATTGTTCGATGCAGCCGATCCGATAATTTGCGTGTAAACTCAATTTTACGCTTATTACTTGTGTTCCAGTCAAGGTGGCGATGCCCGTATTGTTTTGTCTCAGTCTGTCTGTTTGTCTGCGAAAAATCTCGAAACTATACTGATTAGCAATTGATGTAACCTGCATGATGAAAAGTGATTACCCATCCCGGTACTAGGTACTATCTTGTAGAGTAACTTCGTTGACGTGCGCACCAACATTGCGTCACTAAGCCACGCCGCCAGAAATAATGGAGGGATGAAATGGAGAGTTGCTTCACCTCTTCAATTCTACTTTGCTTTATCCCCTATATCTCAGGCCCAAATTATATCTTACTCTTTATGCCTGTGTGTCTACGCAATGATCCTTTCTTACTGCTGGCGCAAACGAGCACCTGTTCCAAATGGCTAATCAGTAAGTAACGAAAATAACAATAACATAATGACGACAGCCGGTTAAATTCGTTTTTATATAATAAAACGGAAAAGGCCATCGATATTTATTGATTTAGATAGAGATTATGTCTGCGTTTATAATTGGTATTATGCTAGTTATTCTTTATTTTTTCTTTTACATAGGCTTATTTGTTGCATCAATGTTTTGTTGATTTTGATGAATCTAGCAATTTTGCTTTTGATCGACGCCAGTTCATCAAATTCTTCGACTTCTTGTATACTCTGTCGTGATTCTTGCCATGAACTGTTCACAGTAATAAAAATTATCATTACGCATACCATCACTGCTTTCTGTAACTCAGCGGTCGCAGTTTTTTTACCCTGATTGTTGTAAGTATGTCACTTATAGACTGATTAATCGAATAATATTTTTTGGCATTTTAAGAGTATGTTGAAGCGTAAAGTGTTAACGAAGTATTACACTGATAAACAATACTAAAAATACCGACAACCGGTTGAGAAAACAATGCTGCAGTAGAAGACACGTACAACACGAAATGTACGTAATTGCCTCATACACACCAACAGCTGCGAGACAATCAGGGAGCGAAAAACGCAAAGAAGATCACAGCCTGGCGCGGTGGGCGCAGCCGTCATTTCCTGTAGGAGTCACCTACGTCGTGACTGATTACCAGCTGTTGCCATTGCTGACCGAATTCCTTGGCCCCAAGGCCAGTCCTCCTAACTGAAAAAGACACAGGAAAGTGGTCGAAGTGTTGCTTAGATAAATGTTTTGAGCTGGATAGTGGATACACGATTCATCTTTTATTCACTAAATCAGTAGCAGAAAACAAATATCATTCAGTCTGAGGGCAACGTTTTCCACACTTTTATCGCAATGTATAACATTTGGGAAATGCTCATATTGTCGGCGCTTAACAGTATTTTAAAAACGATTTTCGATGACTTCTTCCAATTCGGAAACGCAACTAGCCAAAAGCAGTTAAGGTCAACAAATTAATGTCGACAGTCACATTTTGCACTTTTTGGCCTCCTGAACAAATTAGGGAGCTATCTGTCAAATTATGTTATCATACAGACGGTATCAGCAGCGACATATAAGGTTCTTTTTCGGGCTGCCTAATACGCCTATACGTGGCCTCGTTACACCTTTCTTATTTTGACTACGAACGACGTTCGGACGTACAAGAAACTTGCATCAAAAATTTGATGCAAGTTTCTTGTACAAGTTTCTTGCACGTCTGTCACTGGCATAAGTAAGTTATATTATGGTGTATCAGTGACTCAAGCTTCACTGCGCATCATCGCGCAAGAACACGTGCGTGTGCTGATGGCACGTGGCTATGTTGATGACATCTTAGCGTCTTCAGGCGGTGGAGTCCGTGTCGCTGTCTGCTGTGGAAACAGTAGCTGTTGATGCTAGTTGTCGTATTGCTGCGTACTGCGATTTAGGATGGCGGATGTTTGGGGGCGCGGAACCTCTGAATTTTATTTTTTGCTCATCCGCTTTTAATGTGACCGAATGGCCAATCCGCGCCGGGTAAAATGTATACCGGCGCTTAGAACCTAGGTTTCGCATGAAAAATTCCCACAGACATTTCCACCAGCTTTTCCATACTTTTTACAGGGGGTCAAAAAGTGGGCAAATTTTTCCTCGATTTTCGACCCCACTCGCATTCCAAGCGCACTGGTTTCAAAACGGAGCAATATATCGAAAACCTGAAAATGCACATAATGCACAGATGATTGGCCTAAACAGCGGCCAAGATATTTCCTCTGTCTCTCCGGATTTTACAAGAGGGGTAAATTTTTGCAAAATTTTACCCTTCTAGGGGATCTGGTCACCAAACGGAACAACAGATCAAAAATCCAAAAGCATTTTTGATAAGTACGATGTATGGCCTATAACGCCGCCCAGACATCGTAAAGCTCGGTCCTCACAACTCCAAGATCCACGCGGTATAAATGCCCCCCCCCAAATGGTCAACTTGAATTGGGCATATTGCCCGCCTGCTGAGCAGCTCTACAGTCAAAGGCATTTCAGAGGTTTGGTCGTAGGATGTGCTTAAAATATCTACTTAGACTTTTTACCCATTTCTCCCCCAATTTTAACGTGAAAATGTTAAAAAAATTGACTTTATTTTTTGACAAAATTCGCATTTGAGTCACCCCTGTTTCGAAAGCGAGCAACATGTCGCAAATCTTAAACCTGCTCAGAAGCTCCAATGACTAGCCTATTATCGCTGAAAATTTGGGGCAGGTCTATTCACCCTACTCTGAGATTACGAGGCTAGAGTGGGGGCCGCGAAATTTGCTAAATCGACAATAACACTCAGCCGTGCGTCGCTGCGGAATTGTCAAAATCTACTTCCGGTCAAATTCATGATGGCAGACGTCGTCCAAACTTTTAATATTTGTATCCCTTATATCTCCAGAAAGGCTACAGTTAGAGACTTCAAATTTAGTGTGTACATCAACTATCAGAATTAATTTTGAAAACATGCAAAAACTAGGTCACAGGGGACGTGACCCAGTTTACACGATGTACAGTTTAAATTAACGGACCCCAGTGAATGTCTCTCAAATGGCTAAAGCTATAAGGTTCAAATTTAGCAAGTAGAAAAATTGTAAGGAGTAAAAGATAAGCAGCACAAAAGTAGATCAAAGGGGGTCACATGACCTACTTGTAAATTTCAGAGTTTTGCACATATGCCCGGAATGGCGGTAGCTACAGGCTTCAAATTTGGTGAGCAAAATGCTTACACAGAGAGTTATCCATAAGTGCAAAACTAGGTCGCAGGGGGTAAAAACTAGGTCACTTGGCTACATTTAAAATTTGCGGACCCCTGTAAATATAGCTCGAATGGCTAAAGCTATAGGGTTCAAATTTAGCACGCAGAGAGATTGTAAGGAGTAGAAGATATCCAGTAAAAAGATAGAGTCATAATCTAGGTCACCTTGACCTACATTTAAATTGTGGAATTTCGTTTATGTTTCCGCAATGGCTATAGCTGTAGACTTCAAATTTGGTGTTCATATTGTTTATGTAGACTACTACCCACAAGCGCAAAGCTAGGTCACAGGGGGCAAAAACTAGGTCACATGGCCACATTTTAATTTTTCGGACCGTCATGAATAACTCTGAAATGGCTAAAGCTATAGGATTCATATCTAACACATAGATAGATTGTAAGGAGTAGAAAATACACAAAAATAAGTCAAAAGAAGATTAATCTAGGTCACGCGACCTACTTTAACATATAGCAAATTTTTAAAAAAATATCTTATGGCTGAAGGTAGAGACTTCAATATTAGTGCACACACGAAGACTACATACTACAAATGCATAACTAGGTCAGAGGTGCGTGACTTAAGTCACGTGACATGACTTTAAATTAAACGTCATACATCACGAGTTAAGTAAGTAATATTACGGTGATCAGTGAGTCAAGCTTCACTGCGCATCATAGAACAAGAACACGTGCGTGTGCTGATGGCACGTGGCTATGTTGATGACAGTTTGTTAGCGTCTTTAGGCGGTGGAGTCCGCGTCGCCGTCTGCGGTCGAGACTGTAGTTATTGATGCTTGCTGACATGAATTCAGTTACTACGAACAATTGTCGTCAATTAGTCGTGTAGTGTTGCCACGTAGGCTTGCTGCGATTAGGATGGCAGATGTTTTGGGGCACCCCGAGCCGGCGGCCATAAGTGACAATACATCTTAGTTGCCGCATTTTCTAGTGTCAACAATATTTTGTGGACTACTGCATGACTCACTCTCTACAAATAATCAGTCTGCATTTGAGGGTGCGACGTTTGACGCACGCTGTTATGATATGACCTTAACCTTTAGTCCTAACCTCAAACCTAACCCTAATCCTTGGGAACGTGTTCATTTGGGGCCGAGTTGACTTGAGGACGAGTTAACTGCCACCCCTGATAATAATGCAAACAACGAAGGCCATATTCATTCACCGATTCGTCACGTGCTTTTGCGTGTCATTAAGATAACATTAGTATTTCGCCACCTGTTGCTTTGTATAGTTTACAACTTTTGGTGTAATAGAATTATTAAATTTTCTAGGTGCATTTTGTCAGAATGAAAGGTGACGTCGTTAGCACACTCTGCATGTAAACCTACATGCAGGGTGAAGGGTGAAGGGATCAGGTGAGTACGATACGTTCAATACGTTATGGCATGAGTATTGATGCTATATATGCAGCAGTCCACCGAATAAGCTGACGGATATGACCATCGGGCCACCAACATCGAATTAGGGTGAGGTGGGGTATATTGTTTGGACTAGAGGAGACAGCTGGGCGAAGCGCCAGCTTGATAGTTAATGATCGATGGAGCACGGCGGCGCACGCATGTTCCCTGGCGGCCGTTTTATTACCTGCCCATTACAGCCTCCGCAGTCCGCAAAAGTCGGGACATTGCTTGCGTTGACTTTGACGTCATTTCTGCTGACGTTATGACTTATTCGTATTTCACGCATGATCCATTCTTTGGTCGTTTAGCTGATAAAGACGTTTGTTATTGAGACCTGACCTCCAGCAAGAGTGTGAGCAAAGGAAATATCAAGGTAGTTTACATTCTACACATTGTGTCGATTGTATCTCATGTGTGAAATCATTTTGTGCTATCCTAACTGCTGGAGACGCAGTGTAGATGTCAAATTATTATTTGCATGCATCAATTTGCAGTTAATTATGCAGTATTACTTCAAATATGAACCAAATGTTACCAAAATTGATGTAGGCTTACCTAAAAGTGTCGCAACACACTCGTAGGCCAAAACTACTTTTTTATGAAATTTTTATATTTTATTTTTAATTTTGTATATTTTTGACAAGAAGAAGGAAGTTTTTATTGAATTTTTTAAGACGTCCGTATCTGGATCCTGATCGAGAAATTTTTGAAGGATTTTTCCATATCGCGAGATAGGACATTTTGTATTACGTCAAACAGCATCACATTATTCGCTAGAAAGCTAGCCTAAATTTAATGAGAAATGTCAATGCAAGTGACACAGCGTAACATAAAACACGGTCCTTATCGAGGTATGCGCGCTCCTAGAGACTACTCTTGTCAAATTCGAATCCTGGGCAGAAACAATTACGAAAAGTGCTGATTTTTCCAGACAGTTCAGACAAAGGATTGACATACATACACGCATACACATGTTGCATAGGCTACATACGTTTATTTAAGTTTGGTAACACAGCCCATTATTTTCTTTTGAGAAAGCGGTAGGCCTATTCTGTTTTCGAGTTTTTAGAATAGGTTTTATATAATTATGTGAAGAATCTGAACTCAGCAGAATGTTAACATTCAGACAACATGGTCGTAGCTATACTATTGTTCGATGCCGCCGATAACTTGCGTGTAAATTCAGTTTTTACGCTTGTTAGGCCTACTTGCGTTCCATTCATGCTGGCGATGCCCATATTGTTTTGTCGGCGTAGCCTATCTCAGTCTGTCTGTTCGTCTGCTGAAAAACTCGAAACTAATCAAACTATACTGAGCAGCAATTGATGTTATCTGATGACAGTTATGTTTTATAAACAATTGAGTAGCAAGGTTTGAATGGGCCCTTGTGCAAAGATTCCAGAACGGCCTCCTGACCCGTCCCTCTTTCAGAACTTGTAGGCAATTCCCACATTTTCAGTAGGCCTAAAGCTGTAGTTGCACACGCAAAAGCCATATTTCTTAAAGGGATGAATTTGGATCTTGAAAGGTGGGGTCTCTTTGTCCCTCTCATTTTTTCTTCCCCTCCCGCTAATCTCCTGCCCCTTCCCCGTTCTCTATATATCCCCATTCACTCTCATTCTGTTAGAAATAAGCCCACTTAATCCAGCTAGGGATCCGGGAAGCGCTGTAAGCAAAATTTAACACTGATTTTTGACGTTGAGAGCTACAAATATTTCGTCGAAATACGTCGATATCCTTTTGCTAAGCAACCTAATGCTCTTAGCCGACCAGCTAAATCAGTCTTTAAGCGAACCACATATTAATCTTCGCCATTGAGAGTTGCATTATTCATGTTGTACATGCTTGGCACGGCCGAGCGATTAGTCTACTTTATCCGACTTCTAAGTCTAACCTGCACGATAGCAATAATACCTTCTGCCCGGCTCCTACGTCCATGATTATATGCCTGGGAAACAGTTGACAATGGTTTCGTTTTCATTATTAGTTATTTAATAATTTCAAAACTGATGGAATATAAACCGAATATTTCTCATTCGTCCCAATAATTTCGCGTGCAGACAACAGACACGGAGGCTGCTCCAAGTGTTCCGATAATCTTATACTACTGCTTCCTGTCAGCCTCGAACCATTTGATGCTGATTGTCTCTTATTTATAACTACAGGGTGGACCAAAAACTGCACAGCTTAAAAATGGTAACTCTTTTATACGGTGACATAGTAATGTGTTCTATTAAATCTAAATGTTCAGCTCATTATCAGTAGTAATATAAAGCTGTTGAATATATCCATATTTAAATATTCTTTGCGCAATTGAGAGAGAATCCATTTTGTACCACAAATACTAAATAATTCAAAGCATAAAGTTCACTTATCACGCACGTTACGAATTTCAAGCTCTTCAATTATTAGATTAGTACTGTACAGTGCAATCTTCAAGTTCATATAATTACGTTCAATGTGTCCGCCTTGCTGCTAGACGACGCAATCCAGCCGTCGACGCCACCGACCAATGGCGCATTTTAGGGTAGTATCGTTTCATTATATATGTGCAAAAAATATATAACCGTAATAAGCTTAAAACACTGCTTTTACTCCTGATAAATTATTGAATATTTTGTTGTACGGATCTCCTTTTTCTGTCATCATATACCGGAGTTACAAACTTTTAATATGGCGCAGTTTTATGCATTGTGCAAATGGCCCACCCTGTATAATTTTATATTTCGTCAGAGAGACCACATATGCTGCAAGTGTACAAAACTACGACTACCTGAGAAGTGAAGTATATCTATCGACGTACAATTATTGCTGTTTGAATAACAAAAGTGTAGTAGGATATTGAATCTCGGTGATCGGCAACAGCAAACAAGTCGGCCTGTGACCCGGATGAGTTGTATTAAATGATAGGATTAGATCTACGCTTAAACCATTTCGTCACTGAGAGATCGCTAACTCAATTACAACTGTTTCCAGGTTTCACAGTTCAAACTTTTACTGAACTCACTGACTGAATGATAAGCAAGTGGACATCGAATCATAATATAGCCACACGTCAAGAGTTTAGACGCTAAATTGGACAAATGTAAACTTCACAGGCTCAACATTTAATATTAGCGTTCTAATTCCGAGGTACTTGGTTTGTCTGCTGTAGAAGAAATGGAAAGAAACGGCACGGCAGTTCCACGACGCAACCCGATGTTCGCAATTCTCGGCCTGTCGCACATCGGTAACGGATACCCCGGCGTCTCTAGACGATCTTCTTCTCTGTCGGTCAGCTGCTTCGGCCGATTCAAGTCGAAATTCGAGAACCAGGACGATGAAAAAACTGACGTCAGACCTCCGCGGCTGACGCAGCATTCATCGGACGACGCCGTTATCCGCAAGCACTCCACCACGGCGGGTCGGCGGCACATCGATACCAGCGTAGATCGCCGTCCGTCCAAGCTGCCTCCTCCAACCTCAACTAATTCTCTTTCTTCCTTGGAGGTCCCTACAGTCAGTTGCGACAAGGTAAGCAGACGACCGTCCTGTGGCGACCCGACATGCAGCTCACTGGCATCCGAGTCCCTGATTATCCGTCCTCTGCGCGGCAGTGCCTGTTCCAACTCATTTGACTGGCAGTCGATGAGACCGGAAGCGGCCGGATCGAAGTCACGAGTCAAGACAGCTTGTGAGCCATCAGCTCATCAAGATGTGCGTTTCACGGGATACAGCGAACTGCGTGAAACCAGTTCAACCGCAGGACGCCACCTCAACGTCTTCTTGCCTTCGCTCATGGCGAGGCAGATCGTAGAATTAGACGATTAAGTTTCAATAATTGATTTATTTATATCCAACACTGTAAGTCGTGGTTTTTTTCTAAAGTGTCGATCGGCTTCTCGAGTAATACCCGGTACTACAGATAGGCCTATAATAGAAGAAGTCGGAGAAAGGTATTATAACAGAAGGCAGATTATAGTATTTTATTTATCGATATAGTGACATAGAGAATGTTGTGGACTTAATTACCGTACTAAGCCATACACTATAGAATGAAAAACTCGCCATTGTAATTATCGAAAAAGTATGTATATCCAACTGCGCTCTAACTCGAATGACATGCGGAAGCTGTTCGTGCCAAGAACGCATAACAAACTCGGTGATAGGAGTTTCTCGGCCGCCGGTCCCCGACTATGGAACGACCTTCCACCTAGATTACGGCGGCCGGGACTTACCTTTGACTCTTTTAAAAAGTCTTTGAGAACACATCTGTTTGGCGACCGAAGCGCTTAGAAACTCAATTGAGTATATAGGCGCTATATAAATAAGTTTATCTATCTATCTATCTAACTAGCTGAGTTTAATTTTTGCCTCGAAAATTGAAAAACGGCTCTCTCGCCACAACCCTTACGACTCAAAAATAATTTTATATGTTTGAAACCATTACTGGAGAGTCCTGGGTGCGACTGTGTTGTCGATTTTCGAGCTACGAGAAGACAGGCAAACAGAGACAGACAGACAAAGCGGCTTATTTTATAAGATGGCATTTGCTAAGCTTCATGCTACTGCCAACACATGCAGAGTGATTTTATAGTCCGCGTAGTGTCTGACCTTCTGCTATTATTAGTAACTGACGTAATTTCCGTCGACATGCTGTCGTTGTCCACGTTTTTACTTCCTTCATATTCTCTATTCTGCATCCGGTCTGCTCGCATCACGTAACTATGCCGACAGGACTTGTTATGAGTATACTCACTATACTGTTAGTTAGTAGCGGCCTCGAGCCCTGGGTCGGTCTTCGTTCATTGATCTTCAAGCCATGTGCTACCCTGCACGGATTTTCTATTGTTGTGATTTATTTTTAATTCGCTTTTGAATTACTCAGGCACCTTGTCTACTGCCAGCATTGTAGTCAGTGGTTTTTAAATTAGGCACTAACGTCGTTTGGTTTTATGTCTGTTTAGCTAAATCAAGAAATCTACACCGTGGTCCAAAAAATG
>Ga0126335_1001395_pt1 | contig 13445 bp, 8 predicted proteins | sample OlaspJWI45metaG_FD_108409 | JGI IMG/M metagenome (GOLD analysis project Ga0126335, IMG submission 108409) | Marine gutless worms symbiont microbial communities from Oahu, Hawaii - Olavius sp. 1 OAHU.JWI-45 metaG | ecosystem: Host-associated > Annelida > Digestive system > Unclassified | place... | reverse complement strand
GGGAAGGGGAAGGGAGGGAGGAGGCAAGGGAAGGGAGGCCCCCCAATTCACATTCCTGGCTACGCCGCTGCTTCTGAGTGTGCAGAGTTGTCCAAAAAGTGGGAAAACAGTAAATTTTTGGCTTTAACTTGGTCAAATCTTTACTTATTTTCCAAATTCCTATACCATACTGGAGTAGAAATTTCTAATAAGAATCACATACCTTGTGTTGCTGCACTATCTTAGTAAGTAGGCCTATTAGAAATGCATTTTATGCGGTATTACAAAAGATTCTACTTAAAGGGTTTCATGTGTGTCACAAAATTAAACTCTTCATATTGATCCCGTCACAATAGTTGCTCAGAGCGAAGACGTCCATTAAATTCCGCATATAAAGATGCTAATGCCACTCATCAATTGCGGTGTGAATGATGCTTTAATCAGTGCACTTCACTTTCTCGGCGACAACTGTGACTGCTGGATAACACCCCATATCTTACAGTCAACCATATAAGGTCCCAGAAGTTAGATACGCGCTGCCTGCTCAAAAAGTCGTATTGTGACGTGCTGGGTGTGCGTCGCTGTGCAGTAAGGGCCTCCGTCGGTTAAGAAAATAGTCGAAAACGTTTAGCCAAAAAGAGACATGTTCTCATTTTTTGGACCACTCTGTATGCTCATGTTGCCGAATTAGTAATTGTAAATAAAAGGCAGTTTCGCTTGCCATACGAGCAGCCTAGGTCGTGTTTTTTTCATTTAACTCGTGATTCAGCCTATACATATTCATGACTTATTGGATGATACCGCTGCCATCCAATAGAATGTTTACGCCACTATAACCACGCCCACAACATGATGTGGGCCATTAGGCGTGGGTGTCACGCCGCTGCTGTATGTCGTAGAAAGTAAACAGACGAAAATGATTGCCAGTCGAGTTGTTAAATGCGGTTATATTACTGGAAGTAAAATGTTTATACTATGGATGTTGATTTCTTTCTTAGACGTAAGTTGTGTAATTTCAGCGCATTAATTATAGAACTATACTATACCGTGTGGTCGATACGCGATGCCGGGCCCGGACGTTTTAGCTGTGGTCACTGACGGCCTCCTGTAAATGCGCACGTATATGCCGTTTTTCTTTAGTCACCTGTCGCTAAGTCTAACCTAATTCTGTGCCTAACCCTAACACTAACACTGGCGCCACGGTATCTTTCCAACTACACCCAGAGCGTCGCCGATTCCAACCGCCGCCGTCTCCGGTCGTCGTCATCTTCGCAGAGTAGTGATCCGACGTACACGGCTGTCCACTGTTGGTGATCGTGCATTTCTGGTTGTCGGATGGCGCCTCTGGAACAGTCTGCCGCGCGACGTCACCGCAGCTTCAGCGCTGTTTTTCGAAACCGCCTCAAAACTTATCTCTTTTCCCGATCATTTCCTTCCTAACTGTTTTCGGTTTCTAGTTCTGCACACCATGTATAGTAGTAGTTTAGCAGTATTTGTACTTTAGGCCACTCTAAATAACTCTAATGTAATGTAATGTAACTAACCCCAACCTAAACCCGGTGCGCTGCTGCAGTGCAGTGTACTTAATTTCATACGTCACTACACGATGGCCTAATGCTAAATATAACCCTAACCCTTAAACCTATACCCAAACCAAAATAACAGTGTAACATGCTTAATAACGTGATATTTTTGCATTTTCGTAATTTGGGACTGCCGTTTGGAGGATTACCATTATGGGTCCCACGTCAGACCCGTCGACCCGTCATCTTTTATTACGACCGGATTCGCACCGTGGTGATACCCTCGGTTCTCCAGTGCAAATAGGGGACGACATGGGGAAGGGTTTGCCTCCGTGATGTATTTTTGCCCTGGGCCCACAAATGTCTTCTGGCCCTGAACGTTGCAAGGTCTTAGGTTTTCTGTCTTCGAGTGAGTCTGTGTTTTTACCCGTGCAACCAGCTGTACTTTGAGCAGGTATTGTTTTTGGCGGCGTCTGCGTGCGTGCATCTGTCCACACAAAATCTTGAAAACTGTTGATCAGAAATTGATGTAACTTGGTGGAAATATGAACCACGGTGAAGTGGTTATGAGTCGGTGACATTTGACCTTAACCTTTGACCTGGAGAGCTGTGTTTGTATTTTTTCATTTACCATGTACATATCTCATCCACCATTCAAGATTTTCGAATGCCTTAACCTAGCAACTTCATGTTCAGTGTGAAGGTACATTTTCAGAATACCTAGGTCACCTTTGCATTTCACGATCCTTGGATTAATATCAAGGTGACAAAAGTGGCTGCACGCAGGTATGTACTCCCCTCGGACACAGTTTAAGTAATGCTTTAATCTGTCAGAGAGATTCACTTTGCAGTAAAGATCTTGTTTCTTGCTAACAGCTGCTGTGGTATTCATCGTGTAACATTTATGGGCGGACTGTTTACTCACTATCGTGATGCCAAGGCCAACTCAGCCTTTCATCCTTTCGGAGTTGGCAACTGTTGGCCAGATTATGGCTCGGAAGGCAAAGGCAGATATGGTTCATTCCGTTCGTGGATAAACATATGAGTGTGCAGGTGAAACTGTGAGATCCATTGACAATGCGTGCCATACCTGAGTTCTTCTGTGATGAAGAGGTGTCAAGCGCTGAGGCCTTTAACTTTATGTTCCTTTGATGATGTTTTTATCGGCGGTAATTAACTACGGTGTGTTACATGAGCAAAAATAGAACACTTATACAGTTCGCTGAACAGTTTGTTGCATTCTTCCCATTGTATTCAAGTGTTAAATGTTCAAATTCTTATTGTCATTATTTTCTCGTTTTGTCATATGAGCTCAAGAGCTTGTTTACATGTAAACAAGCTCTTGAGTTGGGCTGATGATGCCTTGCGGCTATTTTTCGTTAATTTATTACTGTAATTAATTAAGAATGGCAACGTCCTGGGCCGGATGATAAAGCCACAGAGTGCGTGTAAACCCGGGTTGTTGTGTGCTGGGTGCATGATGGAGCCTAGTAAGTCACAAGCCCACCCACATGCACAGTGCCTGGCCAGCTCCAGCCTCTAGGCCAGTGGTCATGGTTCAGCCACCTTGTGACTCATGTGATGTGTACGGGCTACAGATGCTGCTTTGCCACCACCAGCACTGCTGCTGCAGCTCAACAGTACACAGATCAGCTGTACAGTGTCTCGTTACTAGCACAGTGACTTGATGATAGTGTTTATTCAAACCGTAAAGTCCCAATTTGCAGGAATTTGCCCTGCAAATTGTTACACGTTAACTGAATTTAGTGCTATGATTAACTAGATACATTTGAACAGCTGACAGGCGACATAATAGGAAAATATGGGAAATGTGCCTTTGTCAGATATGCAAAAGTACCTGATTAATTAAAGCATGCCATTTAGCCCATCCAGTACCCGACACGGATTGCCCACATGTGGCTGTATTTGCTTGATGTGTAACACGTGATCTTTTCTGACCCTTCAGACAGATGATTACTGTATAAGCTTTTCTCCGACATCTTGTGTGGTTTGCTGAGTGCATATTAAACGAATATTAATACGACACTTTTGAATCATTAGTTATGTCGTAGTCAGTTAAGCAAACGTTGAATCGATTACTGGTACCGTATTTCGTACAGTTTAAACGCACAATTTTGAGTGGAGCGTGTGAATAGAATACAGTAAGTCGATTACTTGTACAATTTCTAGCACATAATATTACTTGCACCTCAGGTGTACACAATTTTAGTTTCTAATATTAGTAATATTAGAAACTAGCGGCTCTGCATGTGTGTTCAGGTATTACATAGACAGCCCACTTCCCTGCCTTTCGTCTGTCCACGGCCCATCGCTTTCCGTGTCCATGTGTCTGGTGCTGGCCAATCAGCACCAACTTATCTCAGGTTCAGGATTCCCAACTCTCGTCTGCGCCGATATGCCCAGCTGCCAAGTGCCTCTCTGGACGGGCATTACGTACATGCCAATTTTAAGCCCCGCCCCATCTCTCTCTCGCCCATTCTACACTGCTGCACGTACTATTGGGCCGTCAGCACAACGCCTCCTGGGACCAGGCCTGTCACCGTACCGCTTCACTCCGCACTCACATGGCACCTGGCACGTTTGTGCCGCGAGACATGGAAATTTTCTGGCTCCCTCCTTCCCACGACCCTCAAATTTTTGCATTTAAAACCATCCCTGGGACTCCCTGGAGCTACCCTAAAAATTTGGAGGCACCTGTTCCCGTATAAGAAAACAACTAAACAAACAGACATACATGCACAAAAAGAGATTTGTTATATTAGATGGAATTTTGGACTCAGGTGGAAGTAGAATGGTTCTTAAACGAGCTGCCGATGTACGGCTTCTTATGATAGCACCCCTCAACCTCCGCAGCCTCATCTGATTACTGATGATGGTCTGGAGTAAAGAGGGAACATTAACACAGCTGCTGTAGTTACTATAGCACAGTGCAATACTCTTGTTGCACGATGTTCTAGGCAGCTTATAGGTCCAGCAGATTGGGTATTTATCACAATGAGGCCCTTGCACTGTGATTAGCCTAGAGGTGGTTATCTACAGTTCATATTGTAACACAGTGGAGTGGTTCTGGTGGGATTAAGGCCTATCTCAGCGACCAACTGGCTTCATTCAGTGCTTTGACGCTGTTGATTGGGTCATCTGGCCTCTAGAAATCGTCCCAGAAATGACCTGTAGAGTGTCGAGTGGGACGTTAAGCCTCTACTCACTCACGTATGATTAGCCCAACTATGCTGTAGTTAGCTGAGTTAAAACCGCATGTATTTGTATTTCTGTATTTTGTGTAATTTAATGCAGGTGCTAGCAGCGAGTGATGGACACTGTGTCTGGTACGGAGAATGTGCAGAGGGTGACAGCAAACTGAATTGCTATTACGATGGCCTGGCTAAACAGCTAAATGCCCATGCTGCTGAAGTTTTGATGGACCTCTGCCCAATGTTGCAGCTCAACCGTAGTAAGTAAAGCCTGTTGACGATAAAATTGTGCACTAGTTATGCCGTTTAACGAGAGGGTTTGCTTCTAATACTCTGGGCTAAAAGAAATCTGAAGACAATTAATATAAAAATGAGTTGTCGGCTCTTTTTTCGGTAGCTGTGGCGTCAGCTTGGTATCAGCTGCACTGAGGCCGCTCTAAGGCTAGGCCCAGAGCACGAATATGTTGAATCTGTACTTGTCACTTTCTGATAAACTGGGTTAAATTGCCTTAATATGCATGCCGTTATTTGCCTCATTCCGTTTGCGTGTGACTTTTCATGGAGAAACCAGGGTAACTATGGAAAAGCGTTTCTTGCGGCTAGCAGTGGGTGTAGAGGTCATAAAACCATGGTCAGAAGGTCACCGTGTTAGGTTTTGAGCCCATGTCAAGGACAAATCCTCTCTACTGGTGCAGCTCAAAGTACTTTTCATTTCTTATTTTATTAATCAGTATGAAGTCACTAACATACTGCTTTGCAGGAACTGCAAACTGATCGATTTTTTGTGTGTATCTTGCCCCCTGGCGGTTGTGAAGCGAACTAAGCAACAAGTATCAAGTTACATACTTGCGTAACAAGTGGGTGTTTCGTTATGTGGCAGATATTACTCAAGATTTTCATGTTCCACGAGCAAAAACTCAGATTTAAAGCATTTTCACTTATGATGTCAGCGGTTACACTTTGACGTTAGCAATATTTTGACAACTTTGTAAACTTAGCCTATATGTAATACCAGCGACAGCATTGCCATCTTGCTGCAAAGAGGTACATCTGGTATTACACAATGTTAAGCTCGATTCGCCATAGAGTAGGCATCCCCATAGAAGCTGAGTATACTTTCCTGGTCACTAATCAGTAGTCATAGTATTAATATATTAATAGGTCTGTGCAATACTTTGATAATAATAATAGTAATAATAATGGTTTTATTCGTATGGCAGCGTGAATGCTGGATTACACAATATCTGCCACGCAGGACAGTGCATATAATATAGCACAAATCATCATATGAACATAACATTACATACGCAGTTTAGCACAGTAATAATATACACGCTGCCAAATAGCGGTGCAAGGCTTACTCAGTGCCGTAAATTCAGTTGTACAAACCGAAACAACAATCAAACACATAATATAACGTAAGCCACAACTCAATAGTGGTAAATATTTACAAACATGCATTCACTTTTTGGATCGAACCCGGGAGCTTTCAATCCCAAGTTGGACACTCTAACCACTACTCCACCGCCCCCATGTATTCTATTTTCAGATTTTGTGAAGTGAAGTGGAAAAGCTTGTTGTTTGTAATGGTGCTGTTATATTTTATATGTGTGATGACTGTGACAAAGCTCTGTATTTGTCCAGGCGATCCTCGTACGTGTTGTGATGGGAATCAGGTCAACACACTTTATACTAACATGAAGATTCCCCATCAGGTAAACTACTGCTCTCTTTCGTGAAAGTTGAACATTTGGGGGGGGGGAGCTGAACTAGATGTGGAATGGTGAGTGGTGACTATGATATTTTTGTATTTTCAGATTATAAATTCGTGGTATTTCTGGGCATTGACTTAGATGTGTTAATGTGTGCATAAATCTGCCCGATATGCAGACTATTGTTACTGATGTGCACAGTGTCTGTCTGTCTGTTTGTCAGTCTGCCTGTCTGTCTGTCACGCGGTTCAACTCGGCGGCACGTGCAGTGTGTGTATCTCATTCGCTGCAGCCTTTGCCAAATCACTTTGGCCTCTTGTTTTTAAACTCATTTGCTGTAATGTTCTTGTGCAGGCTTGTTAGTGCTGTGAGTGTTCTGCCCCTCTTGACCTCTGTGGCCTTATCTAATCAATGATGTTGGTCTGGAGTTATAGTATTGTGCAGCAAACCGTCCTTGAAATGACCTATAATGTGTCGAGTGAGACGTTAAACCTTCCCTCGCTGTGAATTCTGTGAGGATTGTATCATTTGTAGTCTTACCCCCCCCCCCTCGACCTTTGTGGCCTCATCTAATCAGTGACGTTGGTCTGGAGTTATAGAGGAGATGCTGCTTATTTTGTAGTGTTGTGCAGCAAACCGTCGTTTAAATGTGTCGAGTGGCAACTGTGAATTCGATGAGGATGGTATTGCCTTTGTGGTCTTTTCAGATCTTGTCGCGATGTCCAGCCTGTTCACATAACTTCGTCTCTCTGTTCTGTCGTATGACGTGTGATCCAACGCAGAGTGATTTCCTGGCGGCTGACAGCGTCGTGCCATTCAGCAAAGAGAAGAAGGCAATTACCGAGGTGACTTATGTCGTCTCGGAGGAGTTCGGAGTCGGAATGTTTAACTCGTGCCGAGATGTGCAGAACCCGAGCTCTGGACAGCATGCCCTCAACATGCTCTGTGGTAAAGATGCAAGCCTCTGCACTCCAGAAAACTGGCTGAAATTCATGGGTGACAAATCCTTGAACCCGGCAGTCCCGTTCACCATAAAGTTCGTCCTGACTTCGAACGACACTTACGTTCCAAGTGCCAATGTTACTCTGCATCCGATGTCGAGCAAGATTGAACCGTGCAATGAGTCCTGCAGCTGCCAGGATTGTCGATCGCAGTGCAGTCCGCTCCCACCAGATATTCCTTCCCGGCTTTGGACAATCCTCGGTCTCGACGCAATGTGTGTTATCATGGCATGCTCCTACGCAGCATTCGTTATAGCGTTCGGCATATTTCACATCTGGACCGGCCTCTACTGTTCAAACAAGTCTTCTGACTACATCGTTAACGGTGATGCCGATACTGTTTCGCTGATTTCATCGTCGTCAAAAAGTGCCACGTGTTGTGGTTCTTGCGATCGGCTGCAGGCTAAATTCCAGCGTGTTTTGTCGGCAGCGTTTGCAGCGTGGGGTCGGTTCTGTGCTCGTCACTGGATTGTCATCATCGGTTCTAGTTTGCTAATTTGTGTTGTTCTCACTACCGGTATTACCATGTTTGACGTCGTCACAGACCCCGTTGAGCTGTGGTCGGCACCAGATAGTCGTGCTCGCATTGAGAAGAATTACTTTGACGAAAACTTCGGGTAATGTTTGAGCTTTGAAAGTTACTGCTATATTATTGGTGAGCCAGCAGTTGATATACTCTGTGAAAATGTGGGACAGTTTTGACATCAGGATGTTTTGTTAATAATAATTATAAGTGAATTTCCGTTCTAATACAGCGTTTCAATGCTACCCTGCTGCGCGAGAGCTTCGCTGATGAGAACCGCTCGGATGATTGACCATTAGAGTTATAATTTCTAGTATTAATTTTTGTCTCCCACCTCGGGAACTTCTACCGAGGTATAAAAAAAATAATGATAATAATAAGCAGATTTGACAAATACTACTCAACACTGTATACATGCACAAGCGTCACTCACTGTTGTTGCACTCACACGGTGGCGCCATGTATACTGTATTGACTGACGATTGTGAGCGGCGTATTCCTGTTTGACACCCTCAGTGAGGGGATCCCCTTGAGCTATTGTGTTCATATTTGGTACGGGAAAACTAGAATGGCTGGGCTACAATCTGGTGAAGGTCGCATGATGATCGACTCAGTCATTTGGACACAACACATCAACGTGACAGATACACAGACAGCCACGTCGCCATAGCAGTAGCCATCCTAATACACTGCATCGGGCGGCAAAAAGGCGACGTGGAATGCACACCGTTGTGATCGACGATTCTGGGAATGTGTCAGTCTGTAGATCTCTCTGTCTGTCTGTCTGTTGCACAGTTTCGTGCATCATCGCTGTCCAAACATGGCTGAGCAGATCAAGGTCCTGCCTGGGGTGGGTACTCTGGGTACTCATGTGAATCCATGGAATTACGTGTATTAGACGGGACTCCCGATTTCTGCCGCGGATTTGATGCGACCTTTACTGCGGATTTCACTGGGTTATTTGAGACTTTAGAAAAGAGCATTTATTATTTTTCGGGCAAGATGCTCTTTGCGGTGACTTTCAGTGTCAAGTCAAAAGTGATTTAATGTAATAACGACTATATAAAAGTTATAGTTCTGATGCAAGTTTTGGTTCTTGGTGTGTTAAGCGACGGGCTAAGTTCTGTGGTGTTTATTTGGAACTTTGCGGTAATGTTTCGTATTTTGTTATTTGTGCTCGTGTGTGTTATTTTTTGCTCGTCTGCGTAGACCATTCTATCGGACTGAGATGATTATTGTCACGGCTAAAAACAGTTCAGAGTGGGAACATCACCCGGATTTTGAGGACAAGTGGTACGGTGCCATCCTGCAGAAAGATAAACTTCTTGAGGTATTACAGCTGCCATTTTGTGTTTTGCGCAAAGAAGGCTTAGAATCATGTAGACAAAAGAAGTGGTAGATGTTCTGTTCGGTTAATTTGTGGGTGACTGCGGCATCATCGTGGATTTTTGTAGCCACATTCAGCTCTGGGGCTATTAAAAATTTCAAATTTTTTGTTCTTGCACTGGCATTAAGTTGACACTTGTTTAATTTATACACAAAGTACTTGGGTTTTTTCTGGGACACGTTGTATGTCCGTGATGGCTGACATGGTCTGTGCACTTTTAGTTTCAGATGCAAATTAGTCTACAGCCTAACTTGACGTTAGAACCCTCACAAGTCTGATTTCAGTTTTTTTAGCTTTCTGTTTTCTTATTCATTATGTAATTTAATAAAAGTAACATTTAAATTCTCACAGTACTTTGTTTCTCTGTGGTGTTTATATAGCGTTCTTGCGCCATTTGCTTTTAGTAAAAAATGGCCTGCACATCTATTTAGACGGATCCATATAGAAAGTTTTCTGGTGCTTTGGTTATTATAAGCAACTGGCTTTAAGTCTTTATACAGAGCAGTATTATCTGTTATGCATTATTTAGATGTATCGATATGGAATGTTTTCTGGTGTTACTGGCGTCACTGTATATCCTGAAACATAATGCCTAGAAAGCCAAAGAAGACGTTTGAAAAATCTTTAAAAAAAAATAAAACTTGCTTGTTTTCCAGCCCTGAATTTACGTGTCATTTGCCTCTGATGCTGTCTATTCTAAATGTTGTTATGCTGCAGGTGCTTAATTTACAGCTAGCTGTTGAGAACTTGGTTGCCTGGAGTGAAAAACTGAAGCGCAACGTTACTCTTCAGGACATTTGCCTGCAGCCGTTGTTCCCTGACAACAAGAAGTGTGCAGTGATGTCCGTTTTGAATTATTTCCAGAATAACGCCACGAATCTTGACATTGTACGAGGCGGCGAATATTTTGAAGCTGCTGATTATTTGTCACATTTGATGATATGTGCCAAGTGAGTCGAGTTCATAGTTTCTTATGTATTTGAGTACATATGTGATGATGGCATGGCACTGCAATGATCATTGCTTGGACTTGTAGTCCAAATGATGTTCTAGACAGCTTATAGGTGCAGCAGATTGGGTTTTTGTCATATTGGGGCCCTTACGCTGTGCTTAGCCTAGAGGCGGTTGCCTACAGTTCATATTGTAACACAGTGGAGTGGTTCTGGTGGGATTGAAGCCTGTCTCAGTGGCCAACTGGCTTCCTTCAGTGCTTTGACGCTGTTGGTTTGGTCATCTGGCCCGTAAAATCGTCCCCGAAATGACCTATAAAGTGTCAAGTGGGACGTTAAGCCTCTACTCACTCACACTCACTGGTCCAAGCACTAGTTCAAGTGCATAGCATGGTGTAGACCAATGAGCCTCAGAGTCGGGCCTCGGCCGAATAGATGTTCTTCTGCGACACCTTAGTAGTTATTGCACTTTTGCCGTAATTCGCTAAAAAGAAAACTACAAGATCGGATTATACGAGAATTGTTATTTGCCGTCGATGACTGTGCGCTACTGGCTCATTTTGAGAACGACGCTCACAGGAATTGTTCAACAGCTCACTGATTTGGTCACGCGATCAGTCTAAAGAAGGCTGAGGTGATGCTCCACATTGCTCCAGCTGTCAGAATTGTACCACTCTGAGTGTAAATGGAAATGTCCAGCTTTGGGTGGTTGACTTGGGAAGTGTGTTTTCGTCCAGCACCATCGTTGATGATGATGTCAGCTCCAGACTCAATAAAGGTACTGTTGTATTTGGATGTTTAAACAAGCGTTTGTAGTGTAATCGTGGCATTTCCATTGCAACGAAAATGGCGGTATACAGAGCTGTCGTGTTGATGTCCCTACACTTTCGAAGGCTAGACTTTTTATCGTCACCACGTCAGAAGGCTTGATCAGTTTCATATGCGCTGTCCCGAAAAATTGCTCTCATCAAGTGGCAAGAACAAATACCGAATGCTGACATAGTTAAAATCTGTCATACCAGTGGAATGGAGACGTTTCTACAGACTGCATGACTGTGGTATTGTGGGTATGTCATTCGCATTGATGACACACACACATCCCAAAGCAGTCGTTTCATGGACAGCTACAAGGATATAAAGGACTGTAAGGATGCACTGAGTCAGTGTGATATCACATCTTCTCAGCTGGAAATGCTAGCAAGTGACAGAACAGACTGGCGATCCATGTGCAAATCAGCTGTACGAGACTTTGAAGCACGACGTGTCCACGAGTTGGAGGCAAAACGTGATCGGTGAAAATCTGGGCCACCATCTACCAGCAGCTTTGAGTGTCAGATCTGCCAACAGATGTGTCGTTCACGCATTGGACTCGTTTCCCACAAGAAATCTCACTTGTGCTTCACAAAGCTTATTTTAACATTACTAGCAAATTCACGGATTGAGCCGTTGATGTGACAGGTCTCATTGTTGCAAGTTTGATTTGTTGGTATGGTATGGGATAAAAATGTGCCAGTTTTGTTTATATTATATCTATTCCGCCACACTTTTAATGTACGCTATACAAATGAAGCATGATGGTCAGTGAGACATGATAATATGTATGTCCCGAAGTTGGAATGTCACACGAGGGCGGTGCCCGAGTGTTGACATTTCAACTTCGGGACATAGCATGTCCCACATCACCATCATGCTTCATATGTTTCGTCGTAGCATTAACGGAAATAAAAATAAGTAATATTTTGACCTCAGAAATTTCAGCAAACCTGTTAAGTTAGCCGTCTAACACAGAACTGCCAATAAAGTTCGTTACCGGTTGTTTGTAGTATACTTTTATATTAATTTAAGTAATATAAAAGGCTTTTATTCCGAAATTTGATTAAAACCTAACTTTATCATGAAAAATATGAATGAATATTACAAACACGACTAAGATGTTCAGTCATAGGTCTAAACGTAAACGCAGCACAGCGTAGAAAGTATGTAAGCGATATTTTCACATTTTTGTCTTAATTTTCGTGAAGATAAATAATACTTTTATCGACAACTTTGTATGCTTTTTAAAAAACAACGAGCAAATGATTTTACACCATATCGGCCCACATGTCATATCAGCGCTTGATGTGAAAAAATACATTACGTTTTTACCGTTGGACATTGAAATATGTCTAACATTCGAAATATTATGTCCAACGATCGTGCCTCGGCAAGTGAGATAGCCGATTATATCTAACGTCATGTGACTGAAATTGGACCAATAGTAACACTGTAGTTTAGGTAGTGATGCGACAATTCTGTATGTCTGTACAGAGATCCGTTGACTGTCAATGATCTGAGTCTTTCTGGGACAAACACTTCGTGTCTCGGTGACTTCGGAGGACCAGTGATGCCATGGGTTGCACTTGGTGGATACACAGGTCAGTGGCATTTGTCAGCATTACAGAGCTTGAAGAAATGTCAGCTAGGTTGTTGGGGACATGTTATAAGAAAAAGCAGTTGTCTGGAGAAGGACATTGCCCGAGGATGTGTTCGTGGCAAAAGATTAGTTGGAAAAAAAACGAAGATGGATGGAAGATATCACTGAGTGGACTGAGCTAAAGATTAATATAGCATCGCAGATCACGGATGACGAAGTTTTGATCGCTGCCGAACCTTTTGAAGGATGCTGCTAGACATAGTTCATTACTGTGTCATGTTCCAAAAAAATGCTCAACTTTTTTATTTCGCTGTCGTTTTTACAAACATTAACCGGTTTTTGTAACATTTGGCACACGGTATACTGAGGCAAGTTGCAATACAGGAGTTATTCATTTGCCCACTTCACCTGCATACTGTTGCTACACTACCTTGGGAAAATTTGAATTGCATAATAATGAGTTTATTAACAAATGTTAAATATTGTGGTTGCACATTCTGAAAAAATATCCAGTTTTTCTACACAATTATTGTCCAACGGAGCTCAAATATTACAATAACCTTCTCTTTCATTCACACGTGGCTAAATGGACGTCATAAGCCTGGACCAGTACACTTGTGATTTTCACGCTGCAGTAACTCAATTGTCTGATGCACACATCAGTGTGCTGGCACACTGCCTTGCTGGAAGATGTCAGCGTCACAGTAATGGCACAAGTGGACGAAGCATCTCTTGCAGCAGCATT
>Ga0126335_1001394_pt1 | contig 13450 bp, 5 predicted proteins | sample OlaspJWI45metaG_FD_108409 | JGI IMG/M metagenome (GOLD analysis project Ga0126335, IMG submission 108409) | Marine gutless worms symbiont microbial communities from Oahu, Hawaii - Olavius sp. 1 OAHU.JWI-45 metaG | ecosystem: Host-associated > Annelida > Digestive system > Unclassified | place... | reverse complement strand
TATTCCTATGTATGTACATCATTTAGGCTTATATTGTATTTTATTTCGTAGATTTTTAATATCCAAAATTAATATAGCTTTGCAGTTGACAAAGTTGTGATTAAAGAAAGTTACTACTACTACTACTAGTCCGCTGAGTCCTAGGCCTACTGGTCGGATGATCTGCTAGTGAGGCTGCACAAAGTAAATAATCAGCAGCTGTACGCGCTACCTGGTGCATCCTCAATCATGTACAGCCTATCAGTGGCGTCTGTGCGTTTCCCATTCACTTCTTACACTAACAAAGGCGGTATTTCTAGACATATGGAGAGGGCCAACTTTATGAAAAAACCATGAAAACGTCTTTAAAATTAGAATAGGGTCTCTGCTAGATAGATAGATAGATAAACTTATTTATATAGCGCCTATATACTCAAAAGAGTCTCTAAGCGCTTAGAGTCTCTAAGGAAGGCATTTATATACAGAGTCTCTGGCAGGCTGTGCTTATAAATATGGTATAAATGTACATTGACGCATTTCGCTTACCATGCTGCTTCCTTTACTTGCCTCTGTATTATTACTGCTATATACTTGGCAGTACTGAGTGAGTAGAGGATTAACGTCCCTCGACACTTTATAGGTCATTTCGGGACGATTTTTACGGGACAGATGACCCAACCGCGTCAAAGTACTGAAGGAAGCCAGTTGGCCGCCGAGATATGCTTCACACACACCAGAAAAACTCCACTGTGTTACAATATGAATTATAGGCAACCGTTTTTAGGCTAATCACAGCGTAAGAGTCCCAGTGTGACAAAAACCCAATCTGCTGGACCTATAAGCTGCCTAGAACATAGCACAACAAGAGTATTGCACTGTACTACAGTAACTAAAGCAGCTATGTTAATGTTCCCTCTTTTACTCCAGTCCAAGATCAGTAATCAGATGAGGCCACGGAGGTTGCGGGGTGATTGGTTTACTTGCCTTTTATGACATCCGGCCAGGAGAAAAGCCACGGAACAGTACTTGCACATATATGAATGCTGAATTGACAATCAAACTGCCTACATTTCTTGTAGCAAACTTGTGTCATAATCAATCACAAGTATGACTCGGCCTTATCATCAAGAGAACTGGAACAGTGAAACAGATGGATGGAATGATGTGTGGCCTAAATGGGAGACAGCAAAACTCAACCCAAGAGAGCTTCAGATTGCAGATAGTTTTTGTTGAGACTAATTAGGAGAGTAGTTATGAAACATCTGGAGAATTTCAGTATCTTGCCATGTATTGCAAATACTGCAATTGTTTCTAATGATTTCTGTTGATCACTGGTATGTGCATATGGAAAAAACAAGTAAACATAAAAATTTGTAGAGCTTGTGGAATGTGTTTTAAGCTTTATTGTCACACAAATTTCCAACAGTACACAACAGTGTAACACACAGCAAGCCAAATGCAAACAGCACGCATCTGAGCAATTTCACTCTTTTCAGCAAGGAATTAATGATCACTGCATTTTATTCGGTTCTGATCACCTTTCTTCAGAATTTTCTGTATATAAATGCCTTCCTTATATGTAGGTCAACTTTTACATGTTTTTGCTTCAAAGTTCATTACATTTGAATGGATTAAAACATAACTTTTAAGAAATATATCACTAATTTCCTTTACTAAATGGTAATAAATCAATCTTGTGCATAGTGACGTAAAAAGTTGGTTATGCTGCAGGCAGCACATCACATAGCCTAGACGCCACAAAGACATACACATCAAACTCAGAAATATAACTGTTAACGAATGACGACAGTACAACAAACAGCACAGAGACAATATCGACAGAGAGACAGAAGAACAAGCAGTTTGGAAGATGGATGCTGTCAGCAACAGGTGTACGACAAAAGTTCCAATCAGTTCCACCGTGGATGCGGCTTGGGAACATGATCTTCATTAACGTTGCCAATAGCACTCCATTCCTCCCACTGCTCGAGCTACTGTGATGTTCAGCCGACAACTGGTCCATCTCTTTACCAGTACTTGTCCATGTCCTTGCGAATGCTCTATGAACAGCCAAATTACATCAAGATAGTAAGTGACTTAGTTGAGTTTCATTTCCGATCCAACGGTCATATCATCATCTTATAGTATTGTGAAGCATTCTGTTATCTGTTGCACAATTTGCTTGGCAGCTTCCAGGTCAACCAGATCCGCTTGTCTCATACTGGAACCCTTACGATGGCCCTGTGTTTATTCATTCTAATATGGTGGAATGGTCGTCGTGGAACTGAAGCCTGATCTCGACGACCAACTGGTTTCTTTGACGCTGCTGGTTGGGTCATCTAACTGGTAAAAACGGTTCCCAAAATGACATATAATATAATATGTCGAGTACAACGTTAAGCCTCTACTCAGCCACTCATCTTGGAGACAATCTTTCCAAGCAATGGACAGACTGCACAGGTTCTGATGACAGGTCAAATAACAAACACAGAAGTAACCACAAAACAAACAAACAACTGCTACAATAAAACCACTTTGCTAAAACTGTGTAATTCACTCATATATAAAAACTTGTCAACCGTCACAAAGTACCATTCAACAGATCAAAATTGACTTACATTTGGCTCGACGTTAGGTGCATATCTGGCAACAGGCTGGCCTTCTTTGTCGATTAGAAACTTTGTGAAATTCCACTTGATAAAACTACAACCACAGCAGCAGCAGCTACAACAGACTTCTGGGCACATATCAAGTACATAATTCAACATTTTTACTAAAACACAAAAAATAAAGGTGTCATACTCCCGGAGTTAAGTGAGGCAGGGTGCCCATACACTAGCACAGGCTACAATGTAAAAGAAGTATGCTTTTGGGTAATTGGCATAACTTGTAGTGATTAGAAAAAACAGGACCATTCTAATGTAAGCCACAGCAATGATTGACATACTTACACAGCTACTAATTAATTACACATTTTTTACAGTTAACTGCTCAAATAATTTCATGCTTTCCTGTTTATTATTAGGTCAAAGTAAGGCAGCTGTTACATACGAACTGAAACTGAGAAGTCAGATCTTTTGTTATCCAAATTAAACTGAGCATTTAGTAGTTTACTGTTTACTGTACACAACTGCTAAAAAGTAGTACACCTACTCGCCAAGAGTTCCACCCTGCTTGCTCTTCAGATATTTCCACAGTGGGTCAGCCTTGTCACCGTTTACATCGAGCTTCGCAAACATGTCGAATTTTACACCGAAATTGTCTATGACATACTTCTTAACTTCTTCATTGGGCCAAGGCTCCTGTAATCACAATGTACCATACAGACGAATACTATGCTGAACCTGATTTACATAAAAAAACTGAATAAGATGACATACTTTGTACTTTATGTAGTCAGCAAATAAAAGTACAACACTTCAATCATGTAAAGCCTGATTTATTTTAAAAAAATGCATAATGCAGGCTGGTTTCTACAAAGCAAGCAACAATAAACAAAGTATCATCCGAATGTGACAGAACGATAGCCAGCCCGAGAGCTCAGTTTGCAGGACAATGGCCCCCAAAGTTTCAACCAGAAAATGCCCAAAATGGTGGAACTGTACTGCCGGTCGTGAATGTGACAGTAGATTCTGAATCTAAAACCTGACTTCCTATAATCATAGGTCTATCTCACTTAATTTTCAAGATATTTCCTTATGAAACACAAGCGGACAAATGGACATAAAGATGGATGGATAATGTGTAGCGTTACTACAGCCTACTAATCACTGCTTTTGTAATGCCGCAAAAACTTAGGCACATCAATACCTGGCCACCGAACTGGTTGCATGGAAATGCCAGGATCCGGAGCCCTTTGCTCTCTGCAAGCTCGTCGTACAAAGCTTGCATCTGCGTGTAGTTCTTATTGGTAAAACCTCATTTACACGCCACATTCACAATCAGACACACGTGGCCCCTTGCACAACATACACACAACAGATAAGACACGAGCAATAAACAGAAATGCAAACCTGGCCACCAAACTGGTTACATGGAAATGCCAGGATCCGGAGACCTCTACTGTCAGCAAGCTCGTCGTACAAAGCTTGCAGCTGCTCGTAATTCTTGACAGTGGAGCCTCACTTACATGCCACGTTTACAATCAGGCACACATGGCCCCTGGCAAGATAGACACGCAACGTCGCAACAGTTAGCCCCAGGTACCACGTGGGTACTGGTTTTTAAGATCAGGACCACTGCAACTCTCGGTTAGATGTTGCAAAAGGTAATAATAACAAATAACAATATTTATAGACCTAACGCATCACTAATAATTCTATGCTAATGTTTTAGGATGATGTGACGTCGTTTGTTTTTAGCCATCCAAACTCTAAAGCAAATAAGCCGAGAGAGAAAGTAACATTTAAAAAAATTTTAAATACTGCCATTTAAATTAAATTACATACTACCCTACAATATATACAGCACAAATGAATCAAGTCAATGCAAAGTTGCAGACAAATTTTAAAGTACTAAAAAGAGATTTAACAAATAGTTAAAATAAGAATACATGACTGACTGACAAAAGAATTCATCACTCAACACCCCAGTCACTTACCGGTACTTGTCTAGGCTGATGTCTTGACCATCGATGTCTTTAACTGTGAACTCATAGATGGATGAAGCATTCTTCCACCAGTCTTTCGGCTGCTCACCAGCCTACACAGCATACAGCATCTAAATTGAAGAATAAAAACATGTAACTTAATTTAGAAGACACTATACTCGTAAGTTAATCGCACAATGAAAATGTCAACATTTACAACAGTCACCACAACAATACAATGAACATTGCTAAACTGTAAACTGAAGAGATACTGGCACATTAAAGAAGTATAAGCGACATAAACATGCCATTACAGACTTTAAGTTTACAAATTTCTGCAACCAGCAGTAGTGACTGCGAAAAGCCAGTAAATAAGTGCCTTAGTAACAGAGTCACAGTTTAATCAGTCTCACTAGAACACAACGGAACAGGTGGAACAGTTAAATGGGACAGATTATAGGCCAGGTTGGATGACAACTAGGGTCAGTATAGGCATTCTGTTTGCCCGGTAGCTAACTAATTCCAGCAACATTCATAGTCTACAGGCTTAAGTAAACTGTCTACAGTCAGTGGACTGTTCTCAGCTGTGGTGTCTGTTCAGTCTACATGCTAACATGTTCCAACCGTACAGTCAGCTTTGATCCGATCTGATGATGCAATGCAACAAACTGTCAACCATGCTCTATCTTCCACGTGGCATAGCCTATCTGCTCACTGTGCAGGCATGCATGGCTGTTCAATGAGGCCTGTTCTCTGGCCTGTGTCATTCCATTTGTTCCATCAATTCTGTTCTGCTTTAGGGAGACCCTTCAGCAGTGACAGTGAGTGCCTAGATCCATCACTTAACGAGTGACAAAGATTAATGTCAAAGATAAATGCACCTGAAAGAACTGTGACCTTAAGCGACACAGGTGAACAGTGAAAATATGCCGAAAAACAACGGGTGAAAAATGGCAGAAATTCACTGCTGCTGTAAGAAATGGTTTAAATCTTATGCAGGCACTCTACATACACAAAACACCATCTAAAATGCACGCTAAAATACACATAGCATCATCATTGCTATACTGACAACAATATACCACCATCATCATCATCATAATGTTTTATTAAACTGTTGAACTGCAACTGAGTAATAAAATGTACTGAGAGCTAGAGTAAAATAAGAAGCAAAAATGGGCAATGGCCTGCCATTCTTGGGGTATGCCATTCCAGGTGTCCATACAGTACCGTATTTTGACTTTTGAGGGTTCATCATTCCATGGTCCTCACTCTCCATCCCACGATGCTCCCCATCCCGGAAGAAGGCTACCATCCCCATACCTCTCTCCTCAGTCCCCAATGCCTTTGGTGTATAGATTTGGTGACTTTGGCACTTCACTTGCTATAAATTATTTTTGTTCCAACACACCTGGTAAATTATTAATGTTAAAGCAATTGTTTTCTTCTCACAAATTTACATGCCAGAACTTAGTTCTGGGGAAAATAATTCAGGTGATGGTGGCGGTAGTGACAGCAATTCCGGAAATTAAATAATGCTCACTTAACGTATTCAAATCACATGTTTACAGCATTTTGCAAGCTCTGCAAGTATAGTCAAGTTAACAGCGAAGTTCTGTGTCGATGTCATTCAAATCTTCTGACACAGCAGATGCTGTACTGAAGTCTAGAAGACTGCTGTTTGTGCAGCAAGTTACTGGTCTGGTAGGCTAATGCATTTTCCATGTAAATGCCAATGTCGCAACACACTGAGGAGTTACTATGACCCTGAATCTACAGAATCCAAAAACAGCTGCTCAAGAGGAAGCTGATATCAGTGACAAACACAGCAATTTGTTTTCTGTTCCAATAACAGTGAAGAACAGGCTGGCTGGAAAACTCTAATGATGGCAATATAGACTCCGTGTCAGCCTAACAAATTCTTCATGTAGTCAGGTGGTTAGGCCTCATGTATCGCACGCAACATTAGCACAGAGGGTATGGTATGCAAACAGAGAAAAGATGATCTAAGAGATTACTTAAACCAGCTAAGCACAGTGTAGTGAACTGCAAACTACAGAGACAAGCGATGCAATATAACAGAATGATCAAAAGTGTTAAAGACATAGCTTAAAGATCCAACAGACAGAGATAGATAATTTGCAGACAACTGATGGCATTAATCGAGTGATCGCGAACTGAAAGAAATACGGTTCTGCGAGGTACACCTGATGGGCAAGTAAGACCCCGAAATGGTAAACCCGAGTGGCAGACCCCCGGAATGGCAAACCCAAATAAAATATATTAACATATTAATAACTGCCAGTAAACATCTGTCTTGTTATAAAGCTGCATTCAACAATTTTTGTGGACAGACAGGAGTTATGCTGTTGAGGGTGCAGACTGTATTGACAACAGCCGAGTTGACGTCAGGGAAGAAGCAGTGGAGAACATGATTACAGTTTCGTAACATCCAGTTGAACAAAGATTCATTGGTATCTTCTGCGAGTTAAGTAGGAGTAGGATTCTCAGTGCCATGTAACTGCATCTAAATGCTTTAATGTGGTGTTTGTCAGCAGCTGTAGTAAAGTTGGTGAGGCACAGAGCAGCTTAGCCACCACAACTGATCTGTAAATGTCTCAGCACTGCATCATTCAAGCCGCGGGAACGGAGAACTTTCAGGGCATACAGTTTGTCTCGCTTGCCAATGATATCACAAACATGTTGGAAGATGGATAAGTGTTTGATCACCTTAAATGTTATTTTCCATCCACAAGGATGAAAAATAGCAGATTTTGTACTTAATGTCTGTCCACGTGGGTGTCCCTTAGTGAGACCTCATGCTATTTTCTGTCGGTGTTTACTGTTATACATCGTACTGGAACTAAGCCTCAACAGCACATTTCATACACACAATTACGACTTATTTTACACATTGCATTTTCGCTGAATGTTGAGTTCAGTCTTCTTACTGTTATCTGCACATTTGATAATTTAATACACTGTCACAGGTCACAATCACGTACACATGATGTCTTCTTCATAGCATGTAGGCTTACATACCTTTCTTCTATGTCATGAAGACATACTTGGTGGCATCTTGCTCTTGCACGACGTCCACTTCTTCGATAAAATAATATCGAAAAATGAAATGGTGATTCCAAAGTTTAAGAAAAAGTCTTATTCAAAAGTCTGGTTTAAGTCCAGTCCAGATGTCTGAACTTGACGTCTTGCACACCGATTTGTAAGTCAAAGGTTAGGCCACATAAATATAAAAAATTGGTGATCGTCCTTTTCTGGAGGAAGGTGGTTTGAGCGGGCGGGAATTTTTTAAAGATAATTTTTTACAGGCAAATTGGCATGAAGAATGAGTCAATGGAACAACTAAATGCCTTGAAATCATGTCCTTTTAGTCCAGATGCGATATGAAGTGAACAACTATCAATGGTAAAAATACATGTACTGGTATTTATTATATGATAAAAATATCTGGTTAAATACTAGAAGCAACTTCGTCGACAATAAACATTTCAGCACAAGCCCAATACTAAGCCCAGAGTCATTTAAATGCAATTCTAACAGATTTAAAAAAAATTAACTTGAAAAAATATAAAAAATTGGGGTCAGGGCTGTTTTCACGGGTCGGGTGGGGACGATCACCAGCTTTATTTTTTTATGAGGCCTTAAGATGAAATTCTTCTCATAGGTCTAACTTAACACTGGACAGACAGACTCAAACAAAAACGCATGCAGTAAAATAGCATAGTAAATTAAGAATGAAACTACTGGTATACATTTTCAGTCAAGCAAACAGTTCTAATTTCAGCTTTTTGATAAAGTTTTAAGCATATTACGTGAAATGACATGCTGATTGCATTGTACTGTCGCTGACGTTAAAACATGCGGATGGAAAGTAGCCAAAATTTGCTGCTATTTTCCGTCCTTTGTGTATGCACACATTATGTTCCTTCCACATGTACAGAAAATAGCGGATTTTTGCACTTAATTTCCGTCCCTGCGGACAGAAAATAACACCGACCTTTAGTCACAGTGCCTCCGAGTACACTGACTTGTGTCTCACTGGATATCAGGCACCGTCGGTAAATCTGGAACCTGTTGTTTGCGTTTTTCGATCCCTGAATATGATTTCCTCTGACTTTGCTCTGTTCTGTTTTATACTTTCTCACGGCCCACTCTGCTACGTGGTTGAGCTCGGCTTCCCTGATCTAAACATTGCTGGTAAGGATAACGAGGTAGCTATCATCGCCAACAGATGGCACTGACGCAGAATTCCACACAGCTATACACTGGTACATGTCACTATTCTAGCACTATACACCATGTGTATCAATCAAGGTGCAGACGCAGATAAGTTACGACTGCAGCCGCAGGCCAACGCCTCTATGCCTGCACTGCCCGCATCACAAATACAGCTGCAATAACACAACCACAAAATATAAAATGCTCAGTAAAACATTATGCACTTCTATGCAGCTATTGGCTTATATTTATGCTTACCATCTGCACAAATCTAAATATAATACAACTGCTCACAGTTCAACTATCTTGATTGTTGACAATGACTTATCAACCAATCAGTTCACGGATACGCATTAACTCTTCGTCCGGTCACCAAAAAATAGCTATCCGGATATTTATCCGGCAGCCGCAAAATAGCGTGCCATCTATTCAGCCAGTCACATTTTTTCTCAGAAAAATGTAAGTTTAAATTTTTTTGTCCAGTTAGTTCTAGTAAGTCAACAATTCTATCATGTTTTAAAACTCATATAGTCCCCAGTCCCTACTTTCACTCAGTCTCCACTCTCCACTGTAGGTCACCTAAAGCCCTAAAGCGCTTTGCAAAAATAGGATTAACAAACAAAAATAAACCTAAAAACCTATTTTCTTACTAAAAACTAGTTTCCCCCTAAAAATCTAGTTTTTTTCCAACCCTGACCCAGTCAGTATGTCGTCCGCGATGCAGAACACACCCTTCAAGCCAGCTAGGGCAGCGTTTATGCGCGACTGCCAAATCTCAGGACTGGGGCTTAAACCTAGAGCCAAGCGGCACCAGCGGTACTTGCCAAAAGGGGTTTCAAATGTGGTTAGCAAACTAGACTCGTAGTCAAGTTTCAAGTGTCAAAATGCGTTCTTAATATCTGCCGTACTAAAGACTTTTACGTCTGACAAGTTCGATAGCATGTCATCAAGGGTAGGCATGTAATACGTGCTTCGCTGCAGCGCGATTTAGTGGTTTTGGATCAATACACAACCTCAAACCGCTGATCATTTCAATACCCCCCTAGTCCCCTACACACACAAACACCTTCACAGTAGCATTAGCAATTAAGAGGTAAGACGGACACGCCACATATATGCAAGCCCCATACCACACATACTGAATCTAAGAATCTGGCACGATTTCTTTCTATTATAGGGGCCTACCAAGTAATGGTAATCGTACGGGTAAGCTACGGGTATGGGTATACCCGAGGATCGGGTAGAAATTTTCGGCGTGGGTCGGGCACGGGTAAGCAAATCGGCTACGGGTACGGGTCCGGTAGGTGAAATGGTCGACTTGCACACCCTTAGTACGAGACCCCTGGAACATTCTAGCCAGTAACGCTCCCGTAGATTAGTAGTACTAACAAGTGTAAAACAGTGTGATTGTGTGAAGTTTACATAAAAAAAATTCACACATAAGATTATTTTCAGATTTTGAACAGATTTGTCCCCCTGTTGCAACTTTTTGTCGCATTGTAGCTACAAGACTGCTTCACTGCATATTATCACCGACCGGCCACTGCCGTATAAATAGCGTGGAAGCTGTTCATGTTCATACGGACATGTTTCATGCTTCATGTTTCACCGGACGTGTTTGTGCATTTGTCGCCGTTGTTTTCCAGCTGCCGGATAAATATCCGGTTAGCTATTTTTACGGTGACCGGACGAATATCACTGGCCGCACGGATAAAGGGTCCGCTTAATTTACGAACGGACAAGTATCGGTTGGCCAGTCGGTCACCAAAGAGCTGGAGCGTAGTCCGGAGCGAAGAGTCGCCGGAGACTCCGGAGAGTCGACACAGAGGGCCAAAAGCCCACAAAACTGGAACGAACCATCCCTTACCTGCTAGCGAATGCAAACCCGCGGGGGCTTTTTTAAAACCCTGGGTATGCGGGTTTGACGGCCTCCAAACCCGGGTTCCCGGGTACCCGGTTTAATTATGTCAGTCGCATTTTAAACGTATTCTAGATCTGCAGTTTGACCTATTACCCGCCCCGAAGGCCGCATGTCCGCCCTGTCATGAAAATTTACCCAACCCCAGAATTGCAGTACGGGTTCCCATAGTCTAGACACTTTCCAGTAAATATTTAATTATTATTATATCTGTGATTGGTTGTGGCGGCTATTTTGATGTTCAAGATATAAGTGTTTTAAATTACTTCTTATGTTTACGCATTTTTATGATCATCTGTATATTTTGTCAATATTCTGCGTGCGTGACGCTCATATAATTTACCTTGTGATTTGTACAGCCTCAGCTGGTAGGTCAGCTAGTGGATGGCAGTCAACTCGTCCTCAAGTGATGAGCTCGTTGGAAATCGTTATTGCATTAGGGTTAGGGTTGGTATTATGGTTAGCATTAGAGCAAGAGTTACTGTAAGGATTAGGGTTAGGTTTAGGGTAGGGCTCAGGATAGGTTAGCCTTGCGGATGAGTTGACTATAACCCAGGTCGGTGTTCGTTATTTTCCGTCCACACAGGCGGAAATTAAGTGCAAAAGACCGCTATTTTCCGTCCGCATGGACGTAAAGTATTTATGCATTTATATGCTACGGAAAACAGTGGAAAAATTTGGCTATCTTCCGTATGTGTTCTAAGATCAGCTAAGTACAATCCATACAATCAACATGTCTTTTACATAAAACATTAGGTGTGTATGTTTAATTAAATGTATATGTGACCACAAGCGTGAATGTAAATTTATCAGATATTTTGTTATTTTACAACATTAAAGGTAAAGGTGTCCAATAGGTCCAGTGCTGAAAATGGTCATTTTTGCGACTTACAAGCGACAGCAAACAATGTTAGAAAGGCAGAAAAGACTTAATTTTCTGCCGGAAATGCAATCCAAAGTCATTACTAGCTGTGACAACTCTAGTGGGACCAAGTATAAAACATGGGGTTTTGGGTGGGTACATTCTTAAAAACAACGAAAATGCACAGAAATTAGTCTAAGAAGCTGTATAAGCAGCATATGTAACGTTGGTGCCACCTTGTGAATTAATGAGAACCATTTTTAGCCAAAAATTTTGAATCGGACAATGTTGAAGAAAAATGCAAATTTTGAGGGAAAACACAGAAATGCGTCTATAAACTGAATAAGCAGCAAACAGAACATTGCCGCACCTAGCTAATTTATCTGAACTGTTTTTAGCGAAAAGTTTTGATGGAGACAGTGCTAAAGAATGCCGAAAATTTCGAGGAAAAAAATGCACAGAAATTCGTCCATAAACTGAATAAGCAGCAAAAAGAATGATGGCGCCACCTATCAAATTTATAGTTTTTTAGCGAAAAAAATTTGTTAACTGATTTCTACGATGTTTTAGTTACTTTTAGAACAACGAAAAATTAAGTTGAAGTGCACCAAAATTCGTCTACTAACTGTATAAGCACTAAGCAGCAAACATAATTATGAAAAAGTATCTGAATAAGCTGCATACATAAAATTTTTTAACATTTTTTTTATTACAGTAGCTTGGTTAGGTGGTGAAAAATATACCGTGTAGTGTGTAGCAAATGCATATTGTAACCTTTCCCCAGTTCCAGAAAAAAATTAATCCTGTAGGCATATGTTCCCTATAATTGAGATTTTGCTGTATGAATGGCTGTGTATTAGAATTTTAAGCCAGCACGTTCCTTACCTTTGAGATTTTGTGTGAACTAGAACAAAAACCGATCACTGAGTCACTTTGGCAATGTCTGTGATAATGAATTGTAATGATGCTGTACCACGTAAGCAACTTCAGCAGCAGGTGGTGACTGCCAAGGTTCTTCACTTTGCACATTTGCTGTTTATTTGCCACACTTGATATTTACTAGAACTTTACTAAGTAATAATTCTGTTGCAAGCCTTGTCTGAGATAGTAGTGTCATATGGTTTAACGTGCTTAAGCTTGCTTGTCTGTTTGTCTGTTTGCACATGCTGTGCCATTGGCTGAGCACTACGATGTTATAACACTATTGATAGCGCAGTTCTATCAGTGCTAAGCCAAAGTGTGATTTTGGCTTGTAACACTTGATATCTTATAGTCGATCAGAAGTCTTGAAGTCAGTGATGTTTTGTTTCTAGTGGAATGAAAGCAATGGCATGAATTTTGCCTAGTGGAAGTCGTATGGAAAATATATGAAAATATAGCACACGTATGCCACAGAAGCATCAGTGAGCACTACTGTGCTTGATTGACTTTGGGTAAATACTAATCTGATTAGTCCTCAACAAAACAACTTTGGTGACAGATAGACTGGGTCTAACTGTAACTAATGCCTCTCCTGAAGGAAAGAGATGTTAGGGATGATAATTTTAATAATGTTTGATTTTTCAGATGATATAACTGCAAATTGACCAGCCATGCCAGTGATAACGACTGACAGTGCCAGTGTCCTGTCAGATTCTTCACTGTATGGTTTCTGTTCATTGTCCAGTACACTGTCAGCACGATGTCGCAACACTGTCAGCAACCCTAACAAAGCAGTTGTCACCATTGACTCTGTCACTACAGAGGTTCATTTTTTCTTCAGTATTTAAACATGTCCTGTTACAGACTGAATGACAAATGTTGACGATGGGTTATTCCTCAGTGCTGAGCACAGATGATGAAATAAGCTGGGTTGGTGGGTGGG
>Ga0126335_1001393_pt1 | contig 13451 bp, 6 predicted proteins | sample OlaspJWI45metaG_FD_108409 | JGI IMG/M metagenome (GOLD analysis project Ga0126335, IMG submission 108409) | Marine gutless worms symbiont microbial communities from Oahu, Hawaii - Olavius sp. 1 OAHU.JWI-45 metaG | ecosystem: Host-associated > Annelida > Digestive system > Unclassified | place... | reverse complement strand
GCTTTCACAAGAAGACACAGTGCCTTCGCGTACACGTAGAATTGTTAGTAAAATTAAATAATTAAATCAAATAATATTTGAGGACGACTATGTGCGTTTTATAGCTCTGGGTGTTTTCTTTTTATGTGCCAAATGTTGCCCGTTTTGATGCAGGCATGTTGAAGTGACAGCGAATGATAAAGTGGGACGTTTTTGGGGGACACGGTGTAGTTCACAAAATGTAATGCGCAGCTGCTATTATTTATTTTTATAAGCCGTCGGCATTATTGCACTGTCTTGTATTGCTATTTTCAAACTGTCTCGCTCGGAATTGCTGAAAGGCCCACAGCGAATCAAATGTAAAACTTTATAGTTGTCGGATATCTGCGACCGAGGCAGAGTTGGCTTAGGCCCACACTACTCTGTAGTTCGCTGTTTTCCTCGTCAATTTCAACGTCTATGTCAATTTATGCAGCACATAATCGTTTAAACATCTAGTGCTCTGTACGCATCTGTACGGTGCGAACAAAATCGTCTTCAGATGTTGTCTGAGCGTGCCTTTGCCGACGGACTCCTCTCGTGTAGTCGGGCCGGCAGCGAGTTCCTCACCAACAGGCAGGCGTCCACAGAGAAAGTAACTGTACTGGACCGGTAGTGTCCTACGTCGCGGAGTTGTCTTGTCTCAGATTGCTCAAACTTTGCGCCAGAAAGACTTGTATGGGGCCGCCTAACTTAAACCTACATTAGCCTACATGGCGGGCCAAACATAATTACAGGCATAAATCGTCCACACACTTGAAAACACTAATTAAACGTGTGCTAGGTAACATCATATGACAAACAGTACGTCATTTTTCTGCGGAGTTGTGTTGGCGAACATTAACACGCGTACTACTGTTTACTATACGCGACACGGCGGATCGTGTGAGACGTTAATTATTAATAGATCTATTGGCAACGATACTGTGCGCACCTGTATAGTTTATACTTAACTGTGCAACGTTGTAGTTTTATATTATTAATTAGCTGCTGGCAACGCCCGTCATCCGCCGACGTTTTATCGTCATCTATCATTACGCCATCACACGAAAATAATTTAATGTCTGCACACCTATATTTGAGGTCATACAAGTCATAAACAATGCCGCGTGCCAACAAGACGCGCTTATCTGAAGTAATAAAACCATTTCCGCGAACAGTGGATTCCTGGCTCATATGGCGGCGTCTGCGTTAAATCTTAACCGATTCTCATATTTTACTGCATGAAAATGTATTACATTTCCAACAAATAGTCTCAGTACACTTTAAATAAATAAATTAATCAATACTTTAGTATTAGGTTATACTGAAAAAATACAATGCAAAAAGTTGCATGGTAGATAAAAGAATAATCGCATAATTACAATTAAATTGATAAGAACCGTAGTCGTTAACAGGTAGACTGACTACAGCCGTACGTGTGGGTACACGTCTTTAGTTCTGAAGTGCGATCAGGATCTGTTGTCGTGCAATTTGTTATTAAATTTCATAGTAATTATGGGTTTGTGTTTTGCATCGTTTCAGAAGGTGGTAAAATTGCGTGATCGGCCACTATTTCACCAAGTAGCGTCATTCGGAAGCCATTTCAATACATTGCACACTTGCGTGCTGTACTGCTGTTTACGCACCGTGAAGTAACAAAAACAGTGTGGCTACAACGTCGGGTGTGGCGAAGCACGCAAGCAATGACATTAATTTTCACTGTGTGGAAACACAATAGTCGCTGTTGCAAATATCTAACGACGAAATAATTTTGTCAGACAGTGCTGGATACCACACAGTGCCGTTGTGGTGTTTCTGCGATTTTGGCGTCATCCACTAGTGTCACGACTTGCTTGCTTAATCGCGCACTTTTTGTTTAATTATTTAGCACATAGAGCAACTCTTGAACCTTGGATACTTTCTGTATCCAAAAATACCATGGTATGACTATTTATTGACCGTCGTAATTAAACCATGTTTCGTTTACCCTGATACGAATATTGTTAGATGTGATGTATTTCTGCCATATGGTTTTGCACCATGGTACATAACTGTAGGCATGTGTGCCATGTGTACCATGGTATGACCACCATGGTTTAACCATGGTATTCTAGGGTCCGGAAAGTATGTTATAGCCTGCACCTAAGTGACACGACGTGACGTCACTGTTGCTATGACTACGTGTGTGTAGAGAGGTGGTTGTGACGTCACACATATAGACGAGGAGCATGGATCGTTTGTTCAAGTCGGTGCTGAGTATCCGCGAACTCAAGTTTCACGTTGACGACGACCATGTCGACCGTCTGAGTCGTCAGTACACGGTGATAATTCTCATTTGTTTCGCGTTCCTCGTGAGCACGAAGCAGTTCGTCGGTCGCCCTATCAACTGCTGGTGCCCGGCCGAGTTCACGGATAGTCACGTGGACTACACAAACTCAATCTGTTGGGTGAGCAACACTTACTATCTGCCGATGTCGCGCGTCATCCCGGAGCAGAATTTCAACACTCTGGCGTCACTCGGCGAGAAGCAGCTGTCAGTTGCTGCGCAGCGGCCTGCGGTCGACACTCAGCGCATCAGCTACTATCAGTGGGTGCCTCTCATCCTCATCACACAAGCTGTCCTGTCCTACGTCCCGTGTCAAATCTGGCGTTTTCTCAACCGTCGCTCCGGCATCCACCTCAGCGCACTGATGGACGCTGCCCACGTCAGCTCGGAGGCGTCCTATCTGGAAATCCGAGATAAAGCAATCCGGTACATCGTGAATCAGATGGACCGCTATCTGCTAGCACAGCGTGACAATCGGACTGGTTGTTGTGTACGTATAAAGCATTTCATTGCTAAGATCTGCTGCGTCGTCGGCGGTAAACTGTACGGTAACTACCTGATCACGGCGTATCTCACCATCAAGGCGATCTATGTCATAAACGCCGTGGGACAGCTCTTCCTCTTAGATGCACTGCTTGTCAATGACTATCATCTATACGGTGCGTACATCGTTGAGCGCTTACTGCGGGGCCAGGACTGGTCACAGTCGGAGCGGTTTCCACGCGTGACGCTCTGCGAGTTTCCCATCCGTCGTCAGTCGCGCCTCCACAACTACGTCGTCCAGTGTGCCCTGACCATAAATCTCTTCAACGAAAAAATATTCCTCTTCGTCTGGTTCTGGTTCGTCGGCATGGCAGCCATCAGCTTCGTCAACTTTTTCACGTGGTTGTTCCGTGCGCTGTACTGGCCTGGGCAGGTCCAGTATGTCCGCAAACAGTTGCGAGCCTTTGACTCCATGCAACGCGAGCCCGGCGTAATGGCGAAATTTACGGAGAATTATCTACGACGGGATGGAATGTTCATTGTCAGACTGATAGGAATGAACATGGGCGAAGTTGTGGCCTCGGAGGTTCTCTGTGGACTGTGGAATAACTACAGCCCAGAGCGGCGACTAATTGCAGAGAAGCCCGGGCGTAAACAGTTTGGCGCCAACGTACGTCAGAACGGCGGTCGGCGCATGGAAATCTGACGACTACAGCTAGAGCAGGGCTGTAAAAGTTTGTTTTAAATAAGCCTAGGTTTTTAAAAACCTTAACGGTCCCATTTGTAAATTTTTAAGTTTTTAGCTTTTTAATTATATTGTAATTTAATAAATAAATGATATTCATAGTTGATCTCTGAATTGGACAGATTTGACGTACGATAAGTCTTTAGCGCCAGTTTAGAATGTGTAATGGCGTCATTTCGTGATTTCGCACATAAAAATCTAAAACCCCAAAACTTTTTAAAACCTAGCTTCAACTGTTCTGCACCAAAGTAATGTAGTCTGCGTTACTTTGCGAGACAGAGTAGAGAATGGCAACACGGTCGTCGACGACATCACAATTAGGGCTGCAACGAATAATCAAATTAATCGCTTATCACTATAATGGAGAACGATTAATTGAAATTGTTCCTATAGTCATTTTATTACCATGTAAACTAGACACCGCGACGTTTTAATTGCAAATTCAAACCTTATTTGCCTTCATTGTTCCGTCGCCTAACTCATCGAAGCACCCCTCCTCACTAACCTCAAATTTTTGCAAATTTTACTTACTTATTATTGATTTGATTTATCGATTATAATAGATTATTGGCGTCAAGTAATCGATCACATAGATAGCCGACAGTTGCATGCTGGGACACAGTGCACGGTGCACCTACGCCTATGAGGCTCCGTTTGTGCTGCGCGCTGCGTTGCTCTACGAGTAAATGCCATCGCTCGCCGACGTCGCCGTCACGCAACGCGCAGCATATGTAAAAACGACCGTTATTATATTTTGACAAGCAGCAAGCGTTGTGAATGTTAGCCGCCTGGTTGTTGTTGTTAAGCGTTGTGCTATAGGCCAACTACATTGTTTATTTGTCAAAGTTTACTTCTTGTTATACTATCAGTGTTTGTTTGTCTGTTTGTTAGTTACACTTGGCACCTAGCTATGTCTGTCTGTCCGTCTGTCTGTTTGTCTTTCTATGTGTTAGTGTGATTCCATGTTGTTATGTACTGGACTACTGGCGTGTATTCGTACATTGACAAGGTTGTGTAGAAATACAATGATTACAGAGGATGATAGTGTACTTGTTCGCTCGCGATATACGTGTATGATAATATTAATATGAATCAAGACGTTCGTGAGATGCACAATATTCGTTTTTCGTGTACAGAGTAGGATCACTAAGTCCCGCCTATAGGCACAAACGTCCGAACGATTCTTTAAGCCCTGGTCGCACTAGGATGCATATAACGATCGTCGACGACCTGCATTACGCGCAAATGCATCCTTGTGCAGATCGTCAAATAACGCCCTGAATGTACTCGTATTTTGCAGATCGTATTTTTTCATTTTGGCAATTCAACCCGTGGCAACACGCCCTCCAATGCTGCAGGTCCATACGAATGAGAATACCGTACGAAATAAAGCTTCGTCTGTGTTCAGCAGATAGTTCACAAGTTGGTTGTAGGCGCCACGAACTGGACGCTGCAGTATCCGTGTTTAACGCACGCCGAGCGTCGACAGTACGTGCGAAACTGAACGGCTTCGCAATGGCGACGAAACTGCAGACGACACCAGCAATACGGACGTCAACGACGTTCATGGTTTGCAACATCGTGTGCGCCCCACACACTGACAAGCTAGGTTAGGGGCCTATAGCTCACTTGTAAATATTCATAAAAAATTATCAGAATAAGTGTTGGAGACTCTTCTCTGGCGTTGAATCCCTGCATATGATCGTCATACGATCGACATACGATCGTCGACGATTGTTGACGACCTGCATACAATACTGTTCATGGAAAATCGACTTAATTCATGAAAATTGCGTTCCTGTGAAAACGTTGTCTACTAGTTCCGATGTGCCTGACCTTACAAGAGATAGTCCTTCCCACGTAGAGTGTTTGACGGAATCTATATTTTGCTACCAAATCAGAACTGTAGAATGGTGTATTTCATAACACACGCAGACAAGTCCTGCTGTAACAGAACAGCATGACCTTGCGCGGTCTATTGCACTATATACACGGTGTCTCAGAAAAGACATCCCGCGTACGGACAAATTGTAGATGCTTGAGCAACTGGTGAGACAGTATTATATCCATTTAGCCACGTAACATGAAACGTTTCATTTTTCTTACAAAAATACGACATTTAAGTTGTATATTTTGTCATTTTTAACAAATTCGGACTTGGAGATGTGGTGGAAAAAATACCGGGTGGCGCACAAAAAACGCCCCGAATGGCGCTAGACTCTAAAACGCTTAAGTTGAAGTAAAGCAAACTAAATGTGTATTTTCAGTAATCAAACATTTATTGATATATACACCGAAATTCACGTTGACATTTCATACTTTAACTAAGATATTAAGCAAAGTAGTGTTACCTGTCAAAATGCAGAAAACCCCACAGTATTTAGTCAGTCATCAGCAGTCGTAACAAGCATTCAACTGAAGACATGCTGAATTGGTCCCCATCCTGTTTTGTGACTTCTGGTAGATGTTTCTCCATTGCGAAATAGCCTTCTTTATAGTTTGGTCATCGATCTTATTCCATTGTTGTCTTATTGCTTTCTGAAGTTCATGTACGTTTGCATACGGTTCACTTCGCCCTTCATATACAAGTTTTTGCAAGTTTTAGATCCAGTTCAGATAAGGAAGATAAATGTCTGTGGAACAGTATTTATAGGCATATTTTCCATTTTCATAGATGGGAATCTGTTAAAGTTCTACAATTAATGTGTTAACGTCTTGCATATCCTCGATAAAATTAAACTTAAGTTTTAAAGTCGTTTATACAAATGTGATAATGATGTGTTACATTATTGTCTGTTCATATCTAAATGCCGTAAAAATGTTATAAATTTGTTTAATAAGTATGATGCATGTGTGGGCGATGTTATAGACACAGATGTGATACTTTGTAAGTTTGCTGACTTATGTAGGCTTAAATGTGTTGGCTAGTTATGACTGTATGTACTTGTGCATACCTTTTCCTTTGTCCTGTCGCTTTTGTCTTTTTGTTTGTAATTGACTTTTGTGCTACCTTTGTGGTGAAATAAACGTATATATATTAATGACGTCAATGAAATTTGCAAGCAAGCAAGAGAAAACATAATACTAATGTAAACTACACTACTGGCAAACGAGTCACTCAAATATGCGCAATACATCAATGCAGCAAAATCTGGACGTTTTTTATGCGTCACCCGGGTATAAGCGTTTTGTATCAAATTTTATACCTTTCTCGGGGGTGAAAGAACTGTGAAAATCAGTTCAGGTTTGACAAAGTTAGAGCCAACAAAACGCAACGCGGAGCAGTTTTTCGTGACACGGTGTATACATAATTATAGTCGACGAGACGTGTGCTAATAATAGCTTTGCCACTGATCGAGGCGTAGGACGTGACCAGTGTACAGATATAGGCCTAGCGTGGACCAGCAGCAAGCGTGGCGTCATCATCGTCATCAGCATCATCATTGATAAGTTTGTTTTTTGACACCGTAGCTTGCCTATGTTGTTTATACACCGGTGTCCCCATTCTATACCAACTCGCAGCCGTTTACGTTGTTAAATATGGAAATTTTGAAAATCGGGTTAGATTTGACAAAGTTACCAGGATAAGTAACGCAGTCCGTTTTTTGGAGACACGATGTATATAAACTGCAGTGCACAACACTTATTACTGGTGTCACGCTAACATGTTCCCCGGCATAATTTCTCCCCATCGACGCGCGAAATAAATGGTTCTTAATCCTTGACGTCGACATATGACACGTGAGCAAGGCGCCAACCCAGCTGCCTATCGGCTTGTAATACTATGTCCACCAGCGCCAGTCCAGGGCTACTGTGTCTCGTCTTGCTCGTATATAATCGTCCACTGATTACTGTACAGCACAGTGCAATTGTTGATGCGATATACAGGTAATATTTTTGTTGTCGCTGCACCGTCATCCACTGTATGAGTATAATGTATGCTGGAATCATGCATTGTCTCTGATTATTGCTATGTGTGGTTAAGATTGGTATGCGGTACTACTGTGGTAGCATCGTGATTATGGCACGACTGTAGATTTTTTTAAATATCGTACATTAGTACATTTTTAGGTTTTAAGGAATCTGAAAAGTCGGTTTTAAGGTTTAGCAGTTAGCTGTTTCGTTTTTTGTGTAAATTAAGAAAGGATTATGTTCCAATCTGACTGAATCGTGATTTGTGACGTTCACGTGTCGTTATTCGCTTAGTAGAATTGTCTGTATTGACACACAGTGTTTCTATGCACGGATCAGCTTAGAGTGGCGTCACTGGCATCACTTCGTACGTTAAAATATAAAATCCTTAAAACTCTTTGTAAAATCCCAGTTTTTATTTGCCACCCCAGGACTGTGGCCTGGCCCACGATGCTGCATGAGTTAAGTATAATGTTCGTCGTCGTTAATGTCGAACAACGGTTGTGTAAGAAGCTGCAGATTGTTGCATGAGTTGACGAGTCTCCTCTATTATAGAGCCTAGGCCTACTCATTCTGTGATATCATTGCAATCAAGTGTCTTGCTACGACTGCAACCATAACACATTACCCATACCATACTGTACTGCAACTGCAGTAAGCTTACTCATAAGTAGAGATGGGCGGAGATGTCTTTTTCAGACCCATTCCCTCCCATTCTACTGATTCAGTCCTATTCCCATTCCGGCTCCCAGATTTAGCCAGGTTTCTTTTAATTTCATTTTCTTTGGTTATTTCTGTTTCCGATTCCTTTCGCTCCCAATCTCACACACGTGAAAAAAGTTTTCATTCACCCCAATTCCCACCAATTCATTCCCGTTCCACGAAATAAACAGTAGCAATTTTCATTCCCATGGGATTCCCATGAGACCCGTGGGTAAGGGACATTCCCGCTTATCTCTAGTTACAGGACAACGTCGTCATCTGTCGTCCCTCTGTTCTTTCGTTTTCAAGGCGCGTCAGAACTGAGGCTACATTTTGAACCCGCACTCACTCACTCAGAGCTGCACATGATCAGCTGAGGGTCATAGCAACGTCCACGTTGACTGGTCCATGATCTCAGCTCAGCTCAGCTCGCCGGTTGTCCGGGGTCTTCTTCTACTTGCTGGAGCCATGTTCAAAGTTGTCGGACAGGCGGGCGTCTGCAGGCCAGTGCAGGAAAGACACCAGTAGGAACATCAATGTACATCAACAATCAGGTCGTAATTTTCCTAAAATTATTTCGAGGCTACTGATGTCTGCACGCAGCTGATGAGATTTCGCAATGACAGAAATGAGAAAATCCCGTTTTGTAAGTGTAACATTTCCATTTTCCATGCATTCTACTTTATTTTACCTGTATATCACATTTGTATTTTATACCTGGCAGATATCTATTTGTTACGAAAAGTGCATGTGCTTTTCATTTACATGTTATTTATGTAAAGCAGATTTAGGCCTATACTGTGGAATAAATGGCTGTCCCTCCCGCGGAATATAACCGCGGCCTATCCGACGTTCCTGTCGTCTATAGGCCTACTGTGTATCGGTCTGAAGCTGGGCGTACAGCAACTTGCACCAGTCTACGTACGCGAGTGTGTGATGTCTGTGTCATGTCATCCGTCATTAGGCCGCATCAAATGTACAACGTGCATAATGTAGCCCATTGCGACCGATGATCCTGTAGTGTGGTGTGTCAGTCTGTTCGTCACGCGGCTGCGCTGTGCAAAACGGCTGAACGGATCGAGGTCCTGTTCGGGAGGACACTTTGCGGATCCAAGGCACATTGTATTAAATGGGGATCCCGATCTCCTTACGGTAAGGGGGAAGTGAATTCGATGCAGCCTTCGCCAAGTTACTTTTACCTCTTGTTACTGTTACAGGTTGTTCTATGATAGGCCGAAGTTCGTTAATTGTAGTTGTGTGTGTCTATTCCTGCAGTATGACAAATAGGTGTGTGTACATGTTAGAGCTATGTTGACTGTACGTGTGTGTGGGCTTGTCGACGAACGTGCAGTTAATATTATAATTTTCACGTAGCTTTATGTTCTCATTCTTACTACACGTATACACAACGGTCCTAGTACATCGTATCTATTTGTTAGGCCTAGAGCCTAGTACATCGTATACACCGTATCCGAAAAAATGGAATAAATAGTGTTCCAGGCATAACTCTGACAAACATAAGTGTATAGTTGTAATTTTTGCACGGAATGTCGTCAAGGTAATGTGAAACCAAAAAATCAGACCGGAATATCAACTGTTCGATTCGACTAGTGAACGAAGGCTTCAAAGGCCGCAGTTATCGCAAAAACACAATGTCAGAATTAAAAGCAGTGCTGGAAATGACCACCGCTCGCCCTGACACAAGCTGAAAGACGGCGACGCCACTGACACATAGCTATAGCAATGACAGCCTGATACTGCTTGGCCCACTCGGTTCTGATTCTGATGCGATGTTTGAGGTCATCGAGATTAGTGATGCGTGGTTTGTACAAATTCGTCTGCAGTACGCTCCACAAGCTGTAGTCATAAGTGAAAATGCTTTAAATCAGAGTTTTTGATGTGAAACATGAAAATCTCCAGCAACATCAGCCACATAACGAAACACCCGCTTATTACGCAAGTATGTAACATGATACATTTGTTGCTTAGTTTGCTTCACAACCGCCAGGGGCAAAATGTAAACACAAAAATCCGTCAGTTTGCAGTCCCTGCGAAGCAGTATGTAAGTCCCTGATAAATACTTTGTGTTGTGAAAGTAGTGATGGTACTTTTAAAAATCAATTTTCAGTTACCTTAAATGACAAAATTATTTGTGCCAGAAATTACGAAAATTTGTTGAACTTTATCAAAGTTATGGGCAAAATACTAGTGGTTCCGTTTTTTTCTGCACACGGTGTATACAGGTTGGCAGTATACAGCACAGCTAACAATTAAATAATTACCTTAATTGAAAATATTTGGCATCTTGTTAACGTTGTTGACAAGTATACTATTAAATTTACTATATTTGATTGCTGAAGTACACCGTACAGTAGGGCGTACACGTCGTTTTACCGGAACCGGACTACCGGTATGTCCTACGTCCGATTTTGAAGTGTTACGAAGCAGTTAGATCCGCATCCAATTTGGCACTTAGTTTGGTCAAATGTATACTCTATGCTGACGTAGTGTGTACTGTTTACATTCGCCCGTTTTAGCTTTCTAATAAGTTATTTTTTTGTGGTATATTGTAGTGTTGTTGTTGATTTTCACATTATGTAATTCCCCACTATTCGAGGCCAGCGACTAAAGTGGAGTCCAAAATAACAAAGTTAATATTCAGGTGAATACGACGCAAGGAATATACAGCGCCTTCGTCGTCGCTCTTGCATTTTCACTACAGCACCTGGAAATCCTACTCCAAAGCAATCCAGACTTAGCACACGCTATATACACGATTATATATTCATGTTGAATCGAAGAAAACACGCAAATAACAGATTTTAACTGTTAAAATTGCGAATTAGTGCCGTCAACACAGGAAATGTCAACAATCGTGATCTGAGCAATGAATATGAGTCATGTGATTGTGTTTAGTGATGTTGCAGTACATGCAATAATCGAGATTGTGTTGCTGTTATAGACTCATTCTCGGCTGTGGACGATCGCTGTAAACAAAGTTCTGGACATTTTCATTACTATTATACCGGGCAAAGCCCAGTTAAGCCGAAGTCCTACAGGCGTAGCCCATAGTAAAATCGCTTGGGTGCGCGTACTGAGTTGGCCGTTGCTGCTGCTGACTAGTCTGTAGTTTTGACTGTCACGGAAGTTTGTCACGAAATATTGTCACGAAAGTACTGTCACGGAAGTAGTAAGTAAAAAAGCGTAGGGAAATTTCTCTTTATGCGAATGCCTCTGAAGCTGAAATTTTACACGCAAAACTCACTGACTAATGGCGGCAATTCCAATCACCAGAGGGCGCCTCTATAAAACAGCCAATATCACGACGGAGTAATAATATTACAACAGTAATTAGTGCATTGCAGAATCGACAGGTAAGTAGTAGACAAATTGAATGTATTGTTCTATAATGTGAACTTTGTAATAATAATTTGTAGCTGTGGTATTCAAAAAGTCATGTTCGCAAACAAATAACGCAATTAACTTGTGGCGTAATGCATAAAACGTTCGCCTACGGAGGCAAAGACTGTGGGTTCAAGTCCCACCAAGATTGTTTGTAAATTTTTTTCCTTAATTTCTCAGATTATCGTACGTAAATCGTATGTAAATCTTTTCTGTTATAATAATACTAGTCAAATTCTTCTTTTTTAATGTTAGAAATCTGAAATAAAAGTGGTTTGAGCGAAGAGCCGCTTCTAATGAGCTCCGCTCTCCGGGCTAGCGCCCAGAGTTTAGGTTTCCTAATGGGTTATAATTTATTAATGCCGTACCTTAAACTGTAATTCTAAGCCTGCCCCTATTCCTACACCTAACCCATAACCCTCATATCCCTAAACCATATACTTAAAACTAAATTAAGATGCTAAATTAAATTAAAACCTTAACCCTAAACCTGACCCATAACCCTAGGCTTAACCATAAGCCTGACCCAAACCCTAAACTTAACCCCTAGCCCAAACCTGAACCTAATTCTAAAACTGGCCCTAACCATAACCCCTGTACATGATGCTAATCCTAAACCCTATATGTGACCCACATTCACTTCAATTTTCGCCAAATACAGTTACTTAGAATCTATTAGCGGAATTTTCTGGATCTGATTAGTGCAAACACATTTCTACAGTGTGTTTCAATCATGTTTTTGTTTCTAGCTACTGTAAGAACAGCCAGAGATGCAATTTCATATTGTAAGAGTGATTTATTTGTTGATTTTCGATTCAGCATCGCTATCTAGTCATGATAGTGGCATGTGCCTTACAGGTTGCTTTCTGTGGGTGTCAGCAAGATGGCGACCACCGTAGAAATCCATCCTTCATCTATAAGTGCAATATTTTGGATGCAGGTTTTGCTGTGCTGTGAAAAGCAGATGACTTTTTGGTTGTAGGTTAGAAAACAGTATCAGCTGCAAATGCAACTAAGTGCTAAATGATCTGTGATTGGTTTGTGAGAGCTCTATACATGTAGCTTGCCCGAGGCAGGCGCCATCTTGCCGTACACTGTTTTTATGGGACAGTTGGCCGATAAAGCATCTAGATAAATAAATATTTTATTGTCTATGGTTTCACAGGCAGATTGCGTTAGGAAAGAATGTATGGCTGTATGCAGTTGTGTTGCACTAGATCTGTCTGTACGTGGTTTCGGACCCTCTTATGTGGGTTGTAGCTGGTTGGAGGTAAGCTGAAGCAGGGATAGCCACCATATTATTGCAGATGCGATGCAGCGTCATAAGGAATCTGCTACAAGCTTAGTGAATCCCACTGGAGTTTCTGTAGCATGGTTGTGACACTTGGTGTAAATTTGTTGTCACGACAGATGAACTGTGTCATGCTTTGCTAAATAGCTTCAACTTGGCCAACATTGTGTCTGACTGGGTTGTCCCACACAGATTAAGCATACACTTACCACATCTGACCACATGGGCTATTATCAGACGTCATATATGCTCTAGCATGACCACATGACAGCATTCCTTGTTTATATGTTAGTATGTTACCGGTCTGACTAAAATATGCCAGGTCAGACGACAGGATAGTTAATTGCCATACTTAGGGGACCAAGGCTGTACTGAGTGAGACCATTAGCGGTCTGTAGGGCAGCACGCATGCAGGACCAGGTGCTGGCCACATGCACTAATGAGACCTATAACTACTGTCACACAATAGCAGTTTACGTAACAGCTTATACAGCAGTCGTACAATGCTGGGACACTGTTGCCCAACATAGTCAGCAATGTGACGTCTTCGTCGTGTTACGGTGCGTTAGAAATAGTCCGACTATTATTAG
>Ga0126335_1001392_pt1 | contig 13453 bp, 11 predicted proteins | sample OlaspJWI45metaG_FD_108409 | JGI IMG/M metagenome (GOLD analysis project Ga0126335, IMG submission 108409) | Marine gutless worms symbiont microbial communities from Oahu, Hawaii - Olavius sp. 1 OAHU.JWI-45 metaG | ecosystem: Host-associated > Annelida > Digestive system > Unclassified | place... | reverse complement strand
GACGGACAGCCGTTCGACGATGCGGCGCGAAGGGTAAGCCGGACCTGCCATGTGGAGCCCAGGCCGGCAGGGGTACCGTCTCGTCGTGTCCACGGTGGCAGTCCGTCAGGCTTCACGCAGCAGGTGCCCCTTCCCACGCCGTTGCACATCCACTTGCCGTCGACGAGCAATCATGATCTCGATTCCCATCCGGCGGACACCGTGGGATGTCATTAAACGAAAAGCCATTGTAGTGTGTACAGTTACGGCGTATTCTTGGCCGCTTTTATTTCCGGGACAATTTACGCTAATGTAGATCGATTCAAATACACCCTTCATCTTGCTCTCCTAGCATCCTTGGCGATAAATCTTTTCTGGCATCCCCTCTTAGGCGGCTGCTAAAGCCCCGATTTTGTTTCACTGAGGCTGCTGCGTGTAGTGAGTTTTTCATTTTAGCCGCTTAGCCTACTTACTTTCTTTAATTATTCCGCTGCGCTAGACCTGTAGTGAAACTAATCCCACCCTCACTACGAACTGATCCAACTTTTTCAAGTCAGTCTACAAATAACCAGTCATGACCTGGTGGCATTAGGCTGCCATTTCTTTTTATTTCAAGGCTCAAACTGCAGTTACCAGCTCAGCTGCAGCAAGGCAATCACAGCTCTGGCCACAGACAAATTGTAGGCTACTGCTTGGTGACACGGTTCAACGGATCGAGGTCCTGCTTGTGGTGGAGACATTTGGGGACCTAAGAAACACTGTATTAGACGGAAGTCCCTATTTCCCCTAAGGATTCAATGCGGCCTTCCCCAAATTACTTTGACCACTTGTCATTTATTTACGAGCGTATTACAGTGTACTTACAGTCGACATCCAAGGCGACATATTCGACGACCGGTTTGAGACCCTGAACTGCTGCGACGCACTTGAGTCGTGCTCCGTGGTCACCAGCTCGCGGCCGAAACGACACAGCGACCCGCTCGGTCCGATACGTCATTACACGCATCCCGTACCTGCCCGACATCGTGGCGCGTGACCGAAGCGCGAACTCGGTCGTCACGTCTCGCCGTTCGACGGCCAGACGCAGTGCCGGCGGGGGATAGCCGCCGACAGCGACGCACCGGATGTGACACGGCTGGTTCTCGACGGAACGTATCGTGTCTGTGTTGGCACTGGCGTTGCTGACGTCGTAGATCAATAGGCTCTGAACTGCCGCTAGAACACACACATACAGATACATTAGTAAGTAAATAAGTAAGTAAAGTAGGCGATTTATATAGCGCTGTGAGCAACAAAAGCTACCTCAAAGTCGAACAAAGACATCAAAAGTGTAAGTATGTGGGTAGAGAACGCGTCTACATGAGGAAACTTCATCGCAGAAGCGCTATAGGTGTGACACACACTGTCAAAGGATCACACAGATTTACCGGCCACGCAGTTGGTTATCCATGAATGGAATGAGCCACACGTGGTTTTGCTTTACCAGCCGAAGCTGCATGGTCCTTATTTACCGACCCAAGAGGGATGGAAGGCTGAGTTGGCGTAGTTGGCTGGTTACGTAGGCCTACCTAGATGGTTTACTCGCCTGCAGATGGTCACCCATGCAAAGGACAATCTCACATTTGTGTGCGCTTTGGCGGCCTCAAATGGCAATCCAGCTTTAATGTTATATTTTCCAGTATTGTTGTTTTAATGCAGTCGTGCAAACACTTTTGCACGGTTATTTTTTATTTTAGTATTTTTTGTTTTAATTGGACTGTTGGAGTCGCGAAAGTGCTCACAGGCTAGACACGTCCAAAATTAGCGTCGGACAAAAAACTGCAATGTGAGGGCGATGTTCCTTCAGATCCCTTGACGTCCAAGCATTCTACAGAGTACATAGCCAGGCCTGTGAACGAGTGACGCGTAGCGAAGCCAGTTGAATCGACCACGAAACACTGTTGGTCTTTCGCCGGACTCGAAATCGATTTCGTGATCCGACCCGATCGATCGGCAGCACCGAATGCAAAACGTGCCATTCGGCGAGTCGGCGCAATCATCATTTACGCCGGTATTACTAGGAGCGCCAACAGCTTCTGCAGTCTGCATCCGACGGACTTGTGCTGCCTCGACGTCTGGTGGCATGGGCGTTGAGATCGAGGCCTTGGATGAGTCTAAGCGTCCAATCTTCAGGAAAAATAGTTTTTTCGTCGTTTGTAGGCCAGAGCCCACTCTGAGTTGTTAGCGTAAGTTTCTAATGTTATAACTGCATGTAACTAAGCTTAGTCCTTTGTTGTCTTTGTTACCTGCGCGCATGCTGCGAACAGGTATTGTTTTTGCCGGCGTCTGTGTGTCTGTCTGTTGTTTGTCCACACAAAATCTCGATAACTACTAATCAGAAATTGATGTAACTTGATAGGAATATGCCCTATGTTGAACACTAAAAGTTTTTGGAACTTGGTGACATTTGACCTTTGACCTTGAGAGCTATTTTTGTATTTTTTCCAATTCAGGCTCTTAAGTTTTGAATGCCTTAAGCTAGCAGCTTCATTTTCAGTGTAAAGGTACATCTTTAGAATATCTAGGTTACCTTCGAGTTTCAAGGTCATGGGGTTAATTTCAAGGTCACGGTTGCAAAACAGTGGCTGCACGCAGGTCTGTGCTCCCCTGGGACACAGTTTAATTTGTTTGTTGCTTCTAGTCTAATTATCTTGATTTTTACGCAAAAAAACTTTTTGCACCGTTATGGACATCTTTAATCATATTTGATGCAGTGTATCAACGCAGTTTGTTGGAAGCTGAATGCATGAAGTAAACATCGTACAACGATTTTTTTCTTAGCTTTTCAATAATTATCTTTCTTTCACCAAAGTAGTAGAAATAGCAAACAAAATAAAATATATGAACTGAACTAAATAGACCAGTCTATATAATACCGATAATTCCTCATTTCAGAAACAATATTCATAAAATTGTGATATATTCAGAATATTTAAATTTGTTTAGGAATTTAGATATTCTTTTATAATACAAAATATGTTACATTTTTGAAACGTTAAAATCTTACAGAACTTCGAACTTCTTATTTTAAAAAGGACGATTTCAATGCAAATTATGATATGATCGTGCTGCTGAAATCGTAGTCCATATGAGGCTGCTCAGATGTCTAATATCGCGAGGCAGCGAGGACAATTTCACGCGGCGCTTCGTGCCCGTTTAAGCGCAATAAATGCGAAGCGGCATATAATGGCGTCGACGTGTCGTGTAGAGACTGTCCTGTCGGCGCATGTCGACACGGCTTGTTTACGATTCGCACTTGACACGTCCCACGACCCGATTTCCGGTGCTCTGGCCGTGGCATTAGCCAGGAATCGCCGACTGGCAGTGATCGATTGGTGGCCGGTTGCTACACGGAGACATACACCCTATGTGGTGTTTATCGAGTCTTGCTCGATCAGTCCTAGTCTCAACTCTCAAGACCCGCTGATCGCCGTGCACGTCAATCAACTGACGTGAAATGAAATGTCAAGCGCATACAATCGCTACACACGTCATCTGATGGAACAGGAGCGGCAAAAGCATTTGGACGTCGAGCGACGACTCACTATAGCTTCATAGATTGTCATTCTAGGTTTTACGGGCTTATGAAAGTCGACGATTCTGCCTAATTCTGTATCGCAGACGACTGACAAAACTTAAGATTGGAAATGAGCGTCGTCAGAAACCAGCTTTACCCATCTAGAAAAGATGTCGGACAGAATAGTGAGCGTTACCAGTCAGCATGTGTCTGTGGTACATGCAAGTACACTTGAGCGACACCGACTGACCTCGTACAAAAAGGTAATGCGTCGACTGGCCAAGAACACTGGAGTAAGGACCTCGAATTTCACACGAGTAATTGCCGCTGTCGACCTGTGTCACGTCTGAATAACAACAGAACAACACAATAATCTTGTAGTTGTAGAACGCCGCAGATAATAAACGTTTCTAAGAAATGCTATCTGTTCATTTAATATTTACGATCGAAACTTATCCACAAAATACAGTCAGCATCCGTTGAACAATATAATAAAATCAAAGCAAATCTTTCTTCGCGACAAAACGACCCGAACGCCACTTTTGCTGTTGGTAGTAAGATAACGAAAAATATGAACATTGCAATCGCAAAAAAGGCACGAAATTTTAAGTCTTTAGCTTCAGCCATTTTAACGATATGTAATGGGTCTACAACGGGCAAAATTTTCCCCAACTCCCCCTATACCCGTCGCTGTGATCCCCGTCTAACACTATGTTTTTTGGGCCCAAGAGTGTTCACCCTAAAGGGCCCAAACAGGATGTTGATCTGTTCAGCCGTCTTTGCATAGTGCATTCGATGCAGCCTGAAAATAGTTGTGCACAGAGTTGTAAAAGAATACAACCAAACGGAAAGAATCATAATTCGTATTTTGTAAGCTCCGTAAATCAATAGTTATACCGTTTCCATATGCAATCGACTGAACGCAAGACGCAACAGCAACGTGTTCCACACCCGAGGACGAGGACCTGCGGCGATGCAGCCTGGGTCTTTATCACCTGCATCTCACTGCTGCTGTACGATGTGCAGCATTTATTGTCAGCAAGGCGCTCGTACGGAACGTACCGATAAGGAATTTACTACATTTTTGTTGTGCATTTGGCCGCAATCCTCTCGCCGATATACTGCAGCCAACTGGTGATATTGGGAGTTCGGCTTTGAGCCCATGAATACGCGGAAGAGATGGTTATGCAATATTCAGTGCCTCGAAATGCGGACAGATCGGTACGTTTATAATGGTAAATTGCGCTTCAGTAGACTGTGGATTTCGCCGAAACCATCATATTATCATTCAGATAGATCTCCACCGATGATGGCGACGAGCAGAAATCTGTTATCTACCCAGTATTCCGTTACTTCAGTTACCACACAATTCATACATGTACATATTAACAACAGAGTCATCATTTTCGTACCAATGAACGATTGTCCACGGCCCTTCAAAGTGGTAATGCACTGGTTTACATTTTATGCACACAGGTTTTGTGTTGGCAGACAGTGAATACAAATAATATTAAAACTTAAAACTTATATTATTATAGTCACAATAATATGGTGTAGTGCAATCATCATGAAAGTAATTGCTGAAGTTTACCCGCTTTATCCAAACTAAGCTTAATAACAAGATCCGGTAGCATTAGCATGATTATTGCCAGTTCTCCTTGCACTTATCCACCAAAAAATGGCCAAGCTATGTCAGCTTCAGTTGCTTTTTATTTTGCGAGATGGTAAACTTGCACAAAAATGGTTATCCACTAAATGCAGGTATGGGCTAGCTATGTTTTGTGTTGGCAGACAAAAGTGAGCAAGTGACTACTGAGACAGACAAGATTGCCAAGCGGCTAATCTGCCTTGCACGGAAAGTGTAGGCCTAAGTGCCAGTAATTGGGCACCTCGCTGTTGCAATGTTGTTTTGCTGTTTAGTATGCATAACAGTTTTCGACAGAAACGAATCGACCCAAAACCAGAAAACTGATGCAAAATGAAACGACGAATTGGAAAATGAAATCCCGACCGACTGTCGTTCGCAACTTACAACCGCTGTCGATAGGCCTAGTGCTCGATATCGAGTCGACCGAACGAAAACGAGTCAAGCGTCGGGAGACCAATGAATTGTTGTACATGGACAGTGGATGGCTCCTGCGGCAATCCAAGAATTGCCGAACTGTTGCAAAGGAACGCGCCGAAATTAAATAAAGCCGCTTTACGACTTGAACGCATGCATTACTGCGCAAACAGGGTCTCTGTCCCTCGATGTATTCGCTCGTCCTGCGACAGTGGCAGGTTTACGGGAAAGTTAATGGAACCATAGAGCCAACGACAGTGTCTGTAGCATAACAAAACGAAATCTTTTAAGAGATCTAAACGTGTGTTATACACGTAGTTCTACTGGTTGTTGCATGTTTGTTCGTCATATTTATTTATTTATTCATTACTATATATAGCATAATCACGACAAACGCGTGACACGGCAACACAACAATGACTGTAGGCTAAGTCAATACTGATAAAAAAAACTTCGTTCGGTCGCCTCGATATCGACAGAACTTGTGTGAATGTGGACTGTATTACATTCAAGTATATACTTGTACTTTGAGATGCCGTACTGCCTATAATTATGTTTGTGCAATTACATTTATTTCATTAAAAAAATTATTTGGTCGTTTTTGCTGCTTCAGAAATGTTTTAAGTTTTCCAGTTGCCCAGTTTTTTATTTGAACACAGCGACAAACGTTTTAAAGCATTGGGGCTTGCGATTAGATTGCTCGATAACAAAGAAAATACGGTACCGTTCTAAGCCGATAAACACCTGAGGACAAATTGAAGTTAATCTTTCGTTTGTCTGGGGCTACGTGATGAAGATAGAGTGACGCTGATCATCAGAGTCACATCAAATCGACGCCAGTCTCAAAACGAGGGACTATGGACCATTTAATAATGCATGGCTAAATCCCGCATCAATCTCAGTAGAGCTGCGCCGCAGTTGTCAAAGAGCACTTTGAGCAGCGTGTACAGAGCCACGTATTAATCTAATAATGTTAAGGGAATCGGTGGCCAAGGTTGCAAATGTCAAAAAAGCAAAGCCAGCGTTAAAGCGAAGGACTTGTTCAAGGTTACAATGACTTGAATAAAAGTATGTAGGCTACAGTGAATGCGAATGTACCAGCAGCACATTTCACAGCAAGCACTACACTGGGATGTTCCAGGCTTTAAGAGGGGGCCGGGTCGGCAAAGGACAAACTGAAGAGGCGTAGTCAAGAAGGATCTGCAAAATGGGACTCACCAGCTCTCGATAGATCAGAATGCCGTCGGTGTGTGGCCCAATACGTCTATAGACTATATCCTTGTGGGGTGAACCAAGGCCAAGGCACAGCTAGTATTACCGAAAGTAAAAATTCGATAAACCTTATTAAAATTTGCATAAGTTAGAAAACGTTACAAAGTGCATCATAAGCAAGCTGAACTTGCATGAAATTTTTGAATGGAAAACACATTTGCTAATACAGAGCTAAAGCAAATGACTAAGCGCATGTTTTGGCCTTAAGGATTAAACATAACAGGTTACTTACCGAGAACGGATAGTTCGAACTTGTATCTGGGCGCAAGGGACGTGAATGCCACCTCAAAGCGATTGGTGGCGGCGAAAGGCTCATTGACGTTTCCCATAATGTTCATCTGAACGTCTTCGTCAAGCTGTTGTTTGCGCCACAGCACCGGGTAGCTGAAGAGGCTGTAGCCATCGGCGTGAAAACTGCACTCGAGCACGACCGATTCACCCTCGTTGAGAACGTGCACCTGCCCTTCCGTCACCATCGCCAAGAAGTAACCTGTCGGCACAGAAACAGCATTCAACAAAGTCACGAACTTAAATGCAATTTTGGTCGGGTTATATTGAACATGGTGAGCTGGACTTGAAATAGTTTCGGGTATGACCTGGCTTCAACAATTCCTAACTCTGAGGCGAATTTCTCGGACATTCAAGCGCGTTCGATGGTGTCTGTTATAATCGATTAATGTTAAAAGTATAACAATTTTATGACGAACTAAAGAGTTAACTACCGTATCATAATAAAATAATAAACTGATTAACTAAAAGTGTGCCAATTAACGCTGTATTGCTGATACTGACAATACCTTGATAATGAAGTTAATGTAGAACACGGAAGTGGCTCAAGCTACTTTTGATTGAAAGACAGTTATATGTTTATCTTAAATTGTGAACTTCTCCCGATAGCAAAGCGGCACCTCGACTGCTGTGGCATTGCGACGTCTGTGAGGGCGATAACTATCGTTGATTGATTGATCTTTTACACGCATACAACTTATACGTACACAATGTTATGTCGTACTGCTGTTTAGCAAATGACATCAATCAATAAATCAACACCAAAAACAAATACAAAAATGCAAATATATTGAGAACAAAGTCAGAAAAGATGACAGGGTACATCTGAACAGAAAACGAGATATAGAAGACTTCTAAGCAGTTTATTACAACACCTGGAGAGTCCCTATATATATATATATATGCCCTTTAGGTCTACGCCAGTAACTACTCTACTTCAACTGGCAAAAGAAAGTGAATGCAGCGTTGGAAATGTGAAATAAAGAAGGCTATATAGCATCTTCAGTGAAAGCAAGAGTTATATGATTAACAAATAAAAAACAGCAGACGGCAACAACAAGCAAATCGGTCTGAACATCGAAGACTCCCGTCACTACGGCATAGGAATAAGGTTATGTCGTACTGCTGTTCTGGGTTTACTATAAGGACTGACAAAGCATGGAACATGACGGTCAATCCACGGGGAGTCGGAGGAGCCCGACATCTTTCAATCGACTACGAAGACGCCATGAAACGTGGGCGGGTGATGCTGATAACCGAATTTCCAAACACGCAAGCTATAACACCGCCACGCAGACGTAACGGATAGAATACCGCAGCAGAAGAGCGAGCGAGGGAACAAATCACGGACCGTTTCGCGTCGAACGAAACGCCAAGGCGATACGGGCACGTCCTGATGCTGAGATCTCGTAAACAGACATCGGAGGAGTTGAGTTGTCGTTGGGGGCGTCCAAAAAGATCGACTGAACGAACGCCAGAACGCCGTGCCACACCGGCCGCGTCTGTCTGGAGTCTGGAGCGAGCAATATTAGTATAATGCGGCATCAGCGCGGAACGTATTGGTGTCCTGGGACGAAACTGCGAGCTGCGAGCTCCGGGTGGGACCGTGTTATTGTCGGTAGATTGGTCTGGCTGCATACACACCACACTAACACCCGGCGTGGCGAGCTGCGCGACGATCAAATTTATGCGTCAGCGGTAACACATGCCGTCGTGCGGTGGCCTCTCATCGGATGCTCGCTATGCTCTGATATTAATATACTCGACGTGCGAGCATCTGTCTCTCTAAATTGTTCTACGAACTGCCAGCACCACCAGCAGACTTCATTTCCATACCAAATTCACGTCACTTTCTACCGAATGCACGTTTGCTAATTATCACATCACTATTTCTAAGAACTGTTGCACTAATGCATTTTTTTGATTTTAACTTTGGTTGTGGATAACCTTTCTCCACCAGTGAATAAACATCAACGTAAAAAATATACATAACGACAACAAAACAGTGGCACGCGATCGTACTGTGTCCGTGAAACTGTCACACTGTGCGTGACTCAGTCACGTGGTGGTCACTTGGAGCGTTTCCGGTAGAGCAGAGCAAATGTACTGAAAGTGGCGACACAACCGGTTCCATGCCGTATCGACCTGATGTTAATAACTCGCTAGCGAAATGCGTCGACAGCACGCGATCGACGACACCGACAAAAAACCGTCCGTCACTGAATTCGTTCCGTGGTCAGATGTCGTCGGCCGGTTTGGTGTGTGACCCGTCTTGCTAGTGACCGCGCGAGCCTGACCCTTACGTAACGAAAAGAGGACGGCCATTCTCTCCTTATACCTGCCGGCTGCCTCGTGGGTGGCCAGTAGTAGGACCTTAATCTAATGGCGATTTCATACGAAATCCCATCACGGTGTGCATTCGTGCAAAGCACGCCGTCGCAAACGCGCTTCGGGATCATATTTGTACTTAGCAGCCGGCAGGCAACTGGGGTGGCGCTTAGCTAAGTCTCACATGCCGATCAAGAATTAATGACTACACTGTGATTCATAAAAAAGTGGCAGTCCAAATTTTACTGTAACTTTGGCTAATTTTTCGAATTATGTAATTTTAAGCATTTTAATCATAAAGAAATTCTGCATTCAATTGTGGTAAAAAAATTACCACATCATCTTAACTGTGTGCACACCTTACTTCGTAAAATGAAATAACAACGTTTTTGCAGTTTAAAATGCTATCATTTGTTGTACATTTATGTTCAAAGCGAAATAAAACAGAAAATCATTGACAGTGATAAGATTTACAGCACTGTTGTCATGACATTTTCATTTTGAAAGTAGCAATCATAAGCAAAGGTTCAAAATGTCTGCCTTCGGTGTCGACACAGCACGAATGCCGACAGACGACGTCTCCACTCATCAACGGCGTGATTTGCAACAAACGTTATCAGCAAACAATGACAAATTGCTGTCGTCATTAGCAAGAAGCTCTTAATATAATAAGTTAGTAAATGCATGCCTAATTTGTTACCAGTTTTGGCAGTGCAAAAGTTGTTGAAATTGTTCAAAATTTGACAGAGTCGCAGTCAAATGTACACTCCAGTGTTTTGCAAACAACATGAAGCGTGTTCTTTTAAATTTTATCAGGATGCGTACACAATTAATGTGATGATGTCAATTTTACCACAGTTGCATGCATAAGTACTTCACGATAAAAACGGTCGAAAAATCGGTAAAGATTGTCCAGAGTTGACTGCCACTTTTTTATGAATTACCGTGTATTTTCTTGATGCCGACTATAAGACAATATAATAGCGCCAGTCGATAAGTGACGAGCCAGTAAGTGACCTTATGCCGTCCGGTAGAACGACAGAAATTTACCACTGCAAAATACATATGTGTTTGCATTTGTGAATCGGGAGAGGTAAAATGTGAAAAGAAACTGCAGAGAGACTTAAGCCAACGCAGTCTGAAGAACTGCATCAGACTGGAGAAATACCTAAGGTTAATTTTGTCAGCAGGTGCAGAAGGCACTGTGGCTCGAAAAAAGTAAGCAGGCATGTTGATAGGAACATTTGTAGACGATTCCGGAATCGAAGAAACGAAACAGCGACGCCGGGTAGCGTTAATCACTGTCGAAAAAGATAAGTTTCTAGTCGACGCTCGAACGTTGTCAGGGTCCTACATGTATGCTTACTTCGTGATTCAACCTAACAGTTGACAAGTTGGTCGACGAGCGGGACGGAATGATAGCTGGCTTGCTGTGAGAAACGTTCACAATGGCTAAACTGCACCTCCAGTCGCGAATCTGATAGCAGATTCTGAATCAAAAATCCATATTTTCTATTCTCGTTTCATAGTAAGCATAGCCCCATCTCGCTTAGTTTAGGAGATATTCGCATGTGAGTATATGACAGGCGGACAGACATACAACACGAACGCGTATCGTTGCTATAGCTGCTTTCCCTACGTTCTGGCGGGCCGCTAATAACGATGGAGTAGACTATCAATGTCACGTCTGGCAGCGTCGGTCGGTGGGCTGTCAGCAATGTCCATAACGCTGTAGCTGCTGGGCGTGACTTGACCGCCAAAAATTGACTGGCTTCGATGATCGACCAGAACAAGTGCACAACGTCTACTCCAATGGGCCTGAGAATACCGATAGTGCTAGAGATATCAACTGCTGGATTTTTCTTCCCCGAAATTATTATTGCTACGCGAAAAGAAGTGACCAAAAGTCGCATCAAATCAGCGGGGGAAATCGGGGGCCCGTGTTTCATGTTCCTTGGGTCTCCAAAAGTATACACTTCAAACGGGATTTCGATTCCTTCAGCCGTTTTTGCACAGTAAGGCCGCGTAAAGCTGCGCGACAAACAGACAGACTGAATGGCTGACAGACGCCCACGCTACGGAAACATCGATCATGATAGTCCGCATCTGATGCATTCGATGGGGCTAATGTTGGCCAGCTGAGTTTGTTTATCTGTCATACTATAACTCCAAAACCACCGAAGACAAGCATTTGTTGAGCATTATCGACTCATACAGATGCATATCATTTTTTTCAGTTGACACCAATTTTATTGACCTTGAGCGACCTTGAAAGTTTAGACGCGTATGTCGTTCTGTTTTAATTGTCTGATCGAGTTTAATCTGAAGCTTTCAGTTCCACATCTTCTGATATAGGCTAGTCTACGAGTTCCTGTTTAACTATATTGCCTCTGACCTTAAGCTATATTAGTTAGTTTATAAAATGGCGTGTGTTCAACATTTGTTTTCATCTCAGCCATGTAATATTTTTTATCGGAACAATATATAAAGCCAGTATTAGCAACATTGGTCATTCGGCATGAGTCCATGATGTAGTTGATGAAGGTCATTGCTTCAGTATGGAGCGGGGCTGATGTTGCATCTAGCTGCTGGTAGTCAACCGGGCTTCCCTGATGGCGCCGTGACTGGAATCTAACGACAGCCAGTGCGTGACATCGTTAGTTTCCTCGCAAGCAGTAAAGGCATGGATGTTCACCTTTTCATCACCATCAGCGAGTCCCTGCTGGTCACTGCATCATTTAGCTCCGCAGTAGTTGGGTCTCGACGTCTCTTTAGTAGACTGGCACCAACGTTATTACAAATCAAAGTGCAACTGCAGTATTATCGAAAATCACAAAATCATAAAACACGAGTCAATTAATCAATCAGAAAACTTTTATAGCGCCGATTACCTTGAAATGGCGTTGAACAATAAACAAAAAATAGAAAAATAGAATATAAAATGGGACTAAAAATAAAATAGTAACTTGTGGCAAGCCTCCTTAAAAAGTATTGTTTTTAAATATTTCTTGAAAGTAGCCGCCCAAACAGTGTTCCGGAGTGATGTAGGAAGTCAGCTTCAGGCGGTCCGGCGACTGAAGATGCTCTGGAACCGACTGACGACGACACACGTGGGATATCGTACTCTCCATTTTACAGCAATCAACGTCGTCATGACATGTTTAAAAATGCTAAAAATAGAGAAAATTTCCAAAATTTAGAAGACATCAGGCACATTTTAGTAACAATGCATAGTAAAGTGCAGATGCTGTACATGCATGCCATGCACATTTACATGGGATCTGTCAATGCCAATGTTCCGTGCGCTGCGCTGCATACGACACTCGCTGAAACACGGGTGGGCCTTACTCAGGATCCGTCACGAGACCATAGACTAACGCAGTTGCATACAAATTGACGTTTAATCTATCTAAAGTTTTTTGTTGGCAGCTACGCGGCTTAGCTCAAAGCAAGTCTATTGTGCACTTTGCCAAAAACATGAAACTTTTCATTTCTATATTATTATTCTTCATTACGCCAAACCGGCAGCACATGATTACATAAAATACATACAAAATACACAGTAATGTAAAAAGCTAAAAACACTAAACATACATGAGAATACGTTATGTACAGCTTTATTCACCAGAATACACACTGGCAGAGAACATAAATATAAACAATAATATACAAAATAAAGATATAAATAAACTAATAAACACAGTCCAACTTAAGTTATACTTAGTGAAACCGAAAATTACAACATAGGCCTACAAGCGCTAGCAGCTCGTTTACAAATCATACTAACATCAGCCAAGGCAGTGGTTCTTAACCTGGGGTCCCGGGACCCCCTGGGGGTCCCAAATGCAAATCTGGAATATCAACAAATTTCCCCCAATATTTTTGCCTCGCACTCGTTATGAGTTGCTTTTGAAAAGTAATATGAAGAGTATTCGATATTACGTTCTAATAAAATTGTGTTATTGAAT
>Ga0126335_1001391_pt1 | contig 13453 bp, 8 predicted proteins | sample OlaspJWI45metaG_FD_108409 | JGI IMG/M metagenome (GOLD analysis project Ga0126335, IMG submission 108409) | Marine gutless worms symbiont microbial communities from Oahu, Hawaii - Olavius sp. 1 OAHU.JWI-45 metaG | ecosystem: Host-associated > Annelida > Digestive system > Unclassified | place... | reverse complement strand
TATCGACAGTCGCCAGATGGCGACACGGAAAGGTTCATCGTTATGTAAGGTGTGCATGTATAAAGGGGCGGGTCACTCGACTTTCGTTACGGGTCACTCAGTACTTCGTCACAGTCAAAATCTACACACTAGTAAGCACGGCCAACCATATACAATACAAATAGTACGCGCGCACGCGCGCGATCTTACTATGGCCGCAGCCGGCCATGCCGTAGGCATGGCCCGGGCTGCGCCTGGTATAAATGAGGGACTGTTAGTGCTACAGTAATTCTCACGGCCCGATGACCGTTAAATTTTCTGCTCACTCAGTCTTTGGTGGGGACGGCAACATAACAGTGTATTATCAACAAGAGCTCAGCTGTGGCTGACGAACGTATTTGCCAGAAGCCGCCACGCAACTGTGAGAATAACGTATCCCCAACATTTAACTCCCTCAATGAGGGGGATCCTCTCGAGCTATCGGATTTGTTTTTGGTATACTGACTGGGCTACAATCTAGTGAAGGTCAGTCGTTTTGGCACAATACGTCAATGTGACAGATGCACAGGCAGCCACGTCACGACACTGCGTTCGGGCTGCAAAAATTGTTATCATAAGTAAGAAGTTGCTCAGCAGTTGAGTAGGCTTATTTTACAGTGAATATTTTTAGCAATATTTGACAATATTAGAAAAACAAAAGCTTCAGGCGCTGGGATTACAGCCGAGACACCAATGGTACTGGCAGTAGGCTTACGTTTGTGTGGACAGCAGTAGGAGAATGTTAATTCGTGTGTCCGCCTGTCGGTCCGTCCGACCGTTGTTCGCTGTATGTTAGCCCTTTATTTACATTTACAGCCAACGTAGCTGGACATCCGCCGCTATAGCGCGCTGCAGATTGGTGCCACCTAGTGAGTGCAGTTAAAACGTACTACCAGCCCATGCGGCAGCCGTCTCTGATTCTACATGTAGTCACCTGTGATATGGTTATGAACAGTATCAACGCCGCATCACGTCAAGATCACGGACTTTGGTCTGGCGAAGCTTGTCAGCGGCGACGAGTCGTTTCAGTCAGAGAGCTGCAAGGTGCGACAGTCGTCGTTCTGTCTATTTCGGTTTTATTGTAGACAATAAAACTCTTAAAACAGTCAAATTGCAATAGAAGTTAATCGCCGATATTGACAGCAGATCATTTTATATGTAGCTGCATTGTAAAATGTAACTTGGTATCTGCTGTTGGCTTCAGCACTCTTTTCCTTCAGACATTTATACATGTATATCAGTATGTTTGCGATACTTGTCATTAAAAGATAACAAACTAAATAACGGCGTGATTGGTTGCATAAAATCTGTTTTATTATGGAATGTGCAATTTCAGGTAATTGTTAAAGATTCGATACCGTTGTCGTTTTAAAGTTGTTCTTTTAATGAATATGTCCAATGTTGTTGTTGTTCTCGCTCACATAGTTATGTAGTTATGGACTTTGTTGTCTGAAATAAATATTTTGATTTAATTGATTTGATTTGATTGCAAGAATGTTTAAAACTGTTTTACTAAAATAATACGTTTGTGTTTAATTTGTCTGAAATTTATTGTATGATCCAATGGTCTTAGTTTCTTCTTTATGCAACAGTATTATGCGAGAATGACGAAGCATTTTTGTTTCAAGCCTTTTGTACAACACATGTTACTCGATTAATGAACTTATCTGATGGTACATTCGTTCGTTACTGTTTCACAGATGCCTATCAAATGGCTGGCCTTGGAATGTATTAGAAATCGCACCTATTCGCACAAAAGTGATGTTTGGAGCTTCGGTGAGTTAAACTTTTTAAACTTTTTGACGACCGTGTATTATTATTTGTTTGATCTTTTTTCGACATATGAATTTGACAACACTGTATGCTAGTTGTCACCACCGTGCGCCGTCAGACAATTTGTTATTCAAGTTTACTATCACTGGTACCAGTTCACATCTTGGAGATCGCTGCTGCCGGACCACGCCTTTGGAACAGTCTTCCCATACATGAGAGAACTGCAATGAATGTAGCTTTGTTAGCTCCCGAATTGTATATACTGCAGAAGTTAGACGTTAGAGTGTATACACTGTAAAAACGAGTGTTTCGCAAAAACGCATAAACACCCAGAAAACGTTCGCCCCAGACACACAGTGTTTTCACGCATCCTGAAATGCGTTACCGGTATGTGTTTTCCTGTCGACGGATTAGACATACGTTTTGTCATGAACACATTCTGCCAGTCGTTATGTGTTGTGTCATAAACATGCGACATGCATAGTTAAATTTGGCGAACAAGCAATATTTGTAAAAGAAATTCTAGCTTAATTAGCGAACGTACGTGATCTCGCTTAGTGTCAGCTTTTAGTTAAGACTTTGGCGGCTGCAACTTTAGGTGACTTCAATGATGAATGAAAAAGAAATATAGTGTGCATGCTGATGCCTCCCATCCGTTAACACTTGGCGACTTACTAATTATTTACTTTGCACTTGTATGGTTGCCATGGCGTCGTTATCGTTGTTATGGCGACTTACGGCGTACCTGTGCAGGTGTAACGTTGTGGGAACTGTTCACGTACGGAAAACGACCGTACGACACTGTGAGAGCGACAGATATCGTTATGTTGTTAGAGAAGGGTGAACGCCTATCGCAGCCGCCCATTTGCACCATCGACGTATATATGATTATGATCAAATGTACGTTTCTGTGCCTTTCGTCGTACTTTAGATTCTGCCGTTAAATTCTCGTTCCCAGGTTAACTCATTAGTTAAGGTTAGGTTAGGGTTAGAGTTAGGGTATAGGATTAGACAAAGGTTAGAGTTAGGATTGGGGTTAGGGTTAGCGCCGGGGTAAGGTTTACCTTGGGGCCGGACGAGTTGACTCTAAACTGAATTCTGTGCATTTCAGCAAGCTAATGATTGCCCGTTTAGTTCAGTGAATTGGCTGCAACAGCTTTTTTTCCTGTGCGTTTCTTGCAAGTTCACAAAGTTGTAGTCGAAGGCACGCGTTTAACAACGTTTAGACTGCAATGCTGTTAGTAGCCTTACTTACAGTACTTCACTGTTGTTGGCATTCTTATTGTAGCAGCAGCAACAACAACAACAACAGTAGTAGTATAGTAGTAATAACAAAATAAAATTTAGAACAATTAGAATATTGTATTCATTTGCACTGGGTAAATATAATACCGGGGACACCATTTCTGCCCTGTATACGTAGTTACTTTGGAACGCTGGCACGTACAGGCCTACTGTTGTACACTGTCTATAAAGCACATTTAGTGAAGTTTAAAGTCTGCTGCATTCGTCGGACTTTGAATTTTGATAATTTCTTTTTTTCCGGTGCGATGTTTGCGAGTCCACGAAGCTATGGTAGCGAAGGCATTCGTGTACAGGTTGGATGTTGGATGCGGACAGTCGACCGTCGTTCGAGGAATTGCGAGAAGAGTTTGCCAAAATGGCTCGCGATCCTGGCAGATACCTTGTTATACAGGTGCGCTCTGTAGCTGCTTATCGAGGAATTCTTTATTTCATTTTAGGCCTGCCAGAATACGGTAACTGTAACTACACTGTGATTTTGAAAAAACGTGACAGTCTATATCTGACTATAACTCTGGCTAATCTCAACCGATTTCTATGACTGGTTTTGATCGTTTTAATTGCGAAGCAATTTTGCATGCAGCTGTGGTAAAATTTAATCACATCACCTTAACTGTGTGCGCATCTTACCTGATAAAATTCAAAAGTACATGTTTCATCTTGTTCATGAAACGTTGGAGTACATCTGACCGTAACTCTGTCAAATCTTGACTAATTTCAACAACTTTTGCATAACTAAAGCTGGTAATAATTTTTACAAATCAGGCACGCATTTACTAATTATGTCAACGGTTTTTTTGTTAATGATATCAACAATTTGTCGTTGTTTGCTGATAACGTTTGCTTTGTCACACCATGGATGAATGGAGGCGACGTATGTCGGCCTGTGTCGACGCCGAAATAATGGAGCAATATTCAATACCGAAGTTTATTCGCACAAAATGCAGTACAGTATAAGACAGAACAGAATACAATTCAATGACTTTGAATGACATTTTGAACATTGCTTATGATTTCTACTCTCGAAATGACAATGTTTTGACGACAGTACTGTACACGTTGTCATTGTCTGTCGTCGATGTTGATGTTTTCTTTTGCTTTGAAGATAAATGTACAACAAATGAGCGTTTTAGGTATTGTTATTTCATTTTACGAAGTAAGGTGTGTGCGCACACAATTAAGGCGATGGGTAAGTTTACCACAGTTGCATGTAGAATTTCTTCACGATTAAAACGATCCAATAAATCACAAATGGGTTAAGATTAGTCAAAGATATTGTCAAATGTATACTGCCACCTTTTTTTCTAAATTACAATGCATGGAAAGATATGATGTAAATTTAGAGACGAAGTCAGGGATGTTAGAGTGAGAGGATGGGGTGGAATCGTAATTCTTTCAGTGCGGGGTTCAAAAGGCTGTGCTCCTCAGATTTATTTATTTATTACTATGTATAACATAATCACGACAAACGCGTGACACGGCAACACAACAATGACTGTAGGTTAACTAAGGCACTACCGGTACAGAAAATACACAACACAGTAAAAACAATACATAATGAATTAATAACAGTCATTGAATATGGCTCTTTTTGTGAAGTTGAGATTTAATAAAATTGACACATAAACCATGGCCTGGAGTTCGTAAATTATAACAGGAAGACTTAAGACTGGGGAGAAGATGATGCATGGCATGGTTCCCATAAGTTGCTTTATGAAACAATTTATCATCGTAATCTTGCAATTTATCGCTGAAATCTTTCACATTTCTACACGCTGAGGAATAGCCCATTTAATTTAGTAAATTGGCCGAAATATGGAAATAATTCTCTATTTTATCTTTATTTGCGTGCTTCTGAGGAAATTGCGTTTATGGTCATGACAGCATTATGGAATCCCGTATGACCAACGAGCCCCTATGTACCCGCGCCTGTTGCAAGCATGGAAATAAAGTGATTCTACGATAATTATGTAGTTTCTTAATTATACGTCAGCACGTGAGAAGCCATTTAGTGTTGCACGCAAAATGTTATAAACTTAGCCTACTTGATGTGAGTGTAACTAGAAATAGAGATCACAAGATATGACGTAAGTACTGCTGCATGAGTAAGTAAGGTGAAATAAGTACAGTACGGCACGGCTTGCTGACATTTTTTCGCAAAGGACGGGCTACTGTTTGGGCTGGCAGTATACTTCACTATGCAGCGCGACATAGCTGACATTCTGCTGACGGACGGAAGAACACACGAATTAACGCCTTGTAATGCTATTCCCTACTGACGTATGCCTACTGTCAGTGTGAATCTACCAATACTCATCGTCGACTGTCTGTGTTTCACAGAACGACGCACTGCTGAGGTTGCCGAGTCAGACCTCTGCCGACGCCTCTTCGTGCCTGCCGTGTCACGGTGAGTTGCACCTCGGTCGTGGGTCTGATGACGGTCCTGAGCAAGTCATGACAGGTGACGATTACATACGTCAAAGACTTGCGGCAGTCAGTACGTCACGACCTGCATCCACACAGCCACCCGACAACTCACTTCCAGTCGCCAAGTGGCGCAGACGTCGCCGAGAAAATTCCGTACGTCTACCGCTAACTGTCATTCAGTTATCCCCTGTAAACATTTATTATATATATACATCTTTATTCACCATAAAATGGTAGGTAAACACATAAGAAACGAAAGCAATAAACGGTAATGACCGAATAAAACAGTAAACTTAACTAATTTACACAAGCAGCACGTCAGCTAATTTATATATACAACTTTATTCACCCGCAGCACAGGTAGTAAAAAAATAAAGAAATAGCTCGTGCATAACAGAAAGCAAGTATACACTTATGTTATTGCCAGATATTCAATGTATTTATTTCTAAATTTTATAGTTCTTTTTTGTAGAACGGTAATCGGCAACTCAAAACGAAAGTTATTCTGTGCGTGTGCTATGTGCCGACTATTCCCGTAAAATTGGAGTTATTCGGAAACCTTGGGCTTCAAGCTCTGGGTCTCGCAGCCCCCCAACTTGTTCTATTTCTCTCTTGATCTCGGGCTAGCTGTAGAGCAAGACTACTACTTCAAACAATGGCGGTAGGTGTAACACAAGTCCATGCAATCACCTGATCTCAACTTGCCACAAAATTATCAAAAAACTATTTTGACATTTTTAGGTGTCATAAGTTCTCGTGTTGCACCACATTTAGATAATTTTTTTTAAATTTTCGCAGAATATACCCAGGTTTTACTGGGCATCATAAAACTTGAAAAGACGAAAAACACTATGAATTAAGCTGTGTCTGAAGGGAAGACACACCTTCGCGTGGCCGTTTTTGCTGCTGTAACCTTGACATTAACTCCATGCCTTTGAGACTCAAAGGTGATTTAGATACTCCGAAGACTTACCATAGCCCGAAAATGATGTTGCTAAGACCTTCTGATCAAGTTCCATTATTTTCTGACCAATGTCAGTTTGAATTGAAAAAAATACGAAACTAGCTCTCAAGGTCAAAAGTCAAGGTCAAATGTCACCATAACTTCCAATCACTACTAGATAGATAGATAGATAGATAGATATATAAACATATTTATAAAGCGCCTATATACTCAAATGAGTCACTAAGCGCTTTTGTCGCCAAACAGATGTGTTTTTAAAGACTTTTTAAAAGAGTCAAAGGTAAGTCCCGGCCGCCGTAATCAAGGTGGAAGTTCGTTCCATAGTCGGGGACCGGCGGCCGAGAAACTCCTATCACCGAGTTTGTTATGCGTCCGTGGCACATATTCTTACCAAGTTACATGTGCGTCGATTTCGGATCAGTATTTTTTGAGAGTTTGTGCGGACAGACACACAGACACGCACACATTGCTAAAAGCATACCTGCTTCCATCACAGATGGCTAGCAGGTAATCGGATTGATATGTGAATCTGTCTACGACTCGGGTGTTCGACATTAGAGGTTTTTACAATTATGCGGTATATAAATTGACATTGACGTTGGAACTGTAGAGTGAGAAGGGTCGACGTGGCGATTCAGTGGAAGACCCGGGACAGAACATAAGTCTGTTGAACCAATACGACTATGACGACGACGCGTCACTGTCAGACGGCGGCGGTGTCGCGATGGCCGAGACTGCCTTCGACTCACCTGCCGAGACCGCACCTGACTACCGCCTGGAACAGGCACCGACTGCAGGCAGCTCGCTGTCTGGACAGAGTTCGACGACCGGAGTCAAAGAACCGCCACAGACTGCGATGAAACTGCCTCTCGACCAGACCGACTACCTTCAGCCTCAGTCGTCTTTGCCGGCAACCTACCTCGATCTTGTCGCTACGCCGGGTAACTCCATAAAGCTCCTAACAATAGCGTCTATCGGTGTCGCATCGTAAATCGATATATGGCTTACAAAAATTATTTTACACTGTTCCCAACATTATCTTCTTTGAAGTTTTAGAGACTGGCTAAACTTGCAGTGAACAATAAACGTGTAGAATAATAATTTTAAAAACACAAATAAAAATTTATGCGCGGCAGCCTTTGTCAAACTTAATGACTAGGTAGTTCATACATTGTATTAAACCAAACACTGACGGCGTTCAACGCCGTTCAGTTAAGTATTCACGATGATCTTGAACAGTTGTGATATACTACATGTAGGTGATGGCGATTGGGCAGAGGTGAACCCAGTTACAGCCGTAGCCAACCCAGAGTACTTCAGCGACAAATCAGACGAACTGACAGTCCGATGACGTTGTCACTCCGTCACATCTCGTCGTCGGCGCTGAAGTAGATTTGAACATTGTTTTTCAAACTAAGTGCTTACCAGTTATAAAGTATCACGTTGCACCAATGCGTTGGAGCAGGTTAGCCGACGATTGTGGTGCAGTCGTTTAATGTGATGTGATCTTGGCCCAGTGACATCGGTATATTCTAGTGAGTGGTGTACATATTTCTGTGACTGGCGTTGTGGTAATAGCGGCACGGAGAACATACTTGTGAACGATTCACCCGATGTTGTCACGTAACAGTCCAGGCGTGGCAGAACACTTGCTTCGTTGCTCAGAATCATATATTTCTCTATTGCTACCATGATTGCCTTAAGCCATCAGAGCGGTCGAAACATGTTGCTCTGAGACTTTGGGTTGGAGGCTGTTCCAGCTTCGTTCAACATGAACTGAGTGAAATCACTTAACTATTGGGGCTTCGTTGCCTGTGATTAGCGGCATTATCATCATTATATCATTATCATCATCGTCGTCGTCCTAATCATTGTTGTGAGTATTTGTAGAAAAGAGGAAGAACGTAAAAAGAATGCCAAAATGTCAAACAGTCAAAGCAACAGTTAACAGTTCCTACGGATTGCGTTGTATGAAATACAAAGGTATTACTAGTAAATAATGGAGTTCTTTGTCAATAGCTGCGAACACATTGTTTTTACCAGCCTGTTCAAAAAACTTTAAACCTTCAGTGAAACTTGGTCATACGATAACTTTACCCATACTGTATGCTATATGCTTAGTATCTTAAGCCTGTTCCGTGTTCTGGAACCTGAATGCTATATAATGTGTCTGTGCCATAGTCAATATTGATTTGATTTACAACGTTTTTTGCAAGGTTTATGGTTTTTTATATGCAGTGTTGTGTACAATTTAGTTTATAGCAACACTAGATGTGTGAGGTTTTACGAAGTTTGTGTTTGTATATTTATTTATGTTTATATATATATATATATATATATATATATATATATATTCATGTTTATGTTTTTGAGTACATTAGTCGACATTTTGACATTTTGTGCTGTTTCGTAGTCGTGTACGTTGGTGGCCAGCTTGCATTGGCTCGTGGCCGTTTCTGAGAGGCAGGTTTTGCTAATAAACAAGCCGACCGAGGGCAGTGACGCTCAGCTGGCTTAAGTAGGTCAAGATGACCTAGTATTTGGATTTTGATCACCGTTGGTCAGTATGTTTCTGCACTGCGACATCCTGGTTCATAGACGGACACATACACACAGACAGACGCAGTTCTGACAGAATATTATGATATCTAAAACCATGTAAATCGGTTTGCGCCTACATAGCGTAGACTGCTACCGGACTGCGGACAGCATCCGTCGAGAACATTTGAACCGAATGATGTAGCCTATACGTGAATCACTGTATGACGATTATAATTTATGGTCTTAATCCGAAATTACGTTAATAATTATTGACCCATTAAGCCTGAGTGATAGCGTGAGATTGCCGTCCACTCTGACGCTCGTTGTCGCTGCTATATTGTTGTTGCTTTGCGAGTATTCTCACTTTCACACTGACTGGGCACAGCAATGTGTTCTTCACTTGTGCTACAAGACTGCTTCAAATGTCGTAAGGTTATGTGTACTGTTGTTCATAGTAGTTGTTTTATGCATATTGGTCTTGCACTGGAATATTAATCGGATTAGGCTAATCGGGCATGTAATCACTGACTGATGAAGAAAGCAGCATTTCGAGGGGTTTAGTGATTTTTAAAAGATAAAGGAGTAAAAAAACTTGAGCAACAAAAACCAACAATACAAGAAATAACGCACAAGAACAAACATGTAAAAATGCGATAGTTTAAAAAAATCAACAACGTACGATGGATTTAAGCAAATAGTTAGGTCTACACCGCTTACACATCAATCTGATCGGCTATTCTTAAAGTACTGCCGTATCATGGTGTTTAACTGTATGCTTTGTATCACATAATCTGAAACACCGACTATTTTTCAGATAGTCAGTATTAAAGATAAAAAACATACAAATAGTTGCATTATTGTTTTTACTGATCTGCACTTCAGTTGTTTGATGCACATGCAATACAGTTAGCCTGTATTTTATCACATGTTGCTAAGTCGCACAACAACGTGCCACGTAAACAATAAATAAAATCATAAATTTATAACAGGAATTGCCTTTTGGTCAAACATGGACCGCCTGACCACCCACGATTTTGGCGTTTTTGCTGCCCTGAGCCGTGACCTTAATCTCGACCCTATGACCTTCGTATACGAACTTGACCTGTTCTTTCTGCCTGTGTACCAAAAACTGAACTTGACAGGGAGATCACTATTCGATGAGCCATGATCCATGATCCAAAATTAAGGTCAGCTTTAGGGTTAGAGTCAGTTTTGGGTTGGGTTAAAATGTAGGGTTTATGGTTAGAGTCAGGTCTAGGATTATGGTCAGGCTTGTAGAATTATGGTTAAGGGTTAAGGTCAAAGTTAGGGAATAGGGATGATTTCTACGATTTGGATCATGAGACCCCTTCTATGTCAAAAATTTCGAAAGTTAACGTGTTGCTACATACATGCACATACTGTTACATACACACCGATGCCTGTAAAATGTAAGCTTATACCACGCTGCAACGCAGGTGGAAAAAATACTGCAAGTAGCCTATTTATCATCATCGTCACGCAAATATGCTATGGCTCTACTCAGCCGGTGCGCAGCAGCGCCTTATAGCCTACAATATGCGTAAGTTATTATAGTTATAACATGGTCTACAGTGGATTATACGAGTATAACGAGTATAATGCACTCTAGACATGTTATAACTTTCTTATTGCATGCTGCGACAATCATCTGTCGGTCAGTCGGTAGTGCGAACAAAACGGTGTGAAGCGTGATTGTTGATCATCGACGACTGTGGTCGCATTGCACTTTGTCTGGAGTGAGTTTATGGGCGGTTATAACGCTCCAGACATTGTGTTGAAAGAGAGGCGTTAAATGTAGGACATGCAATAAAAGGTTACAGTGCAGACCTGCAATTAAATGTGTGCTTTTCTTGTGTTTGTCCCGGTGTTTGCCCGGCTCTCGCACAGTTTTGAGATGATTCACTGCAAGAAATATCTGAATCATATATAAAATTTTGCAGCACATTCAAAACACTGTCAGACAAAGGATCTCTTTGGCAGTAAAACGAGGGAAACAGTTGACACACGGGAGGCTTCAACATTGGGAACGTAAACCGCAGCACTATTACCTTTTTAATAATTGTAATTTTCTGCATAATAATCATCATGTCGAACAGAAACAGGCGGAGATGGAGATAACTGAGACATCTTATTTCATGGAACAGATTGCAATTCGTCGAACTAATTACCAATATGCCGTATGTATGCGTAAAAGCTGCTACTTGAAATAGCTCCGTGCGAAAAAAATCCCGATTTTTGCTAGAACCTTGCAAAATGTGGTGAAGAATTTTTATCAACGGTTTTAGCGTCATAGGTCACATTGAGCAATTTTTTTGGTGTTAAAAGCAACTCGTTTGGAAAGACTGCTGGTAAATAGTAAAAGTATACATATGTGATGATACCTTTAATGTTCGAGTTATTAACGTTTTTTCGTTTTACTGCCAAAGAGATCCGCCACCTTGAAAACAATATATTTTTTCAAATTTCCTAAGGGTGCCAGAGTGGCACCCGTCGGATTATCTATCCATACCCCCTAGAGACTCCAATACCGTTGAGAAGAATTCTGCACCGCATTTTGCAAGCTTTGGCTACGATTTGCAGGGACTAGCTGGGTTCGTTCACTTAAGGATTAATGAATACATGGAACGTGGCAGCGGCCACTGGCAGCTTATCACGCAAGTCTCAACACAGCAGCACCACCAGCAGCAGCAGCAGACATCAGTTGCTGTTCCAGCACAACCGCGATAGCTACGACGTACCGATAGTGTAGGGATGCACTTCTCAGTATAAACCGCGGTTTTATATCTAAAATAAAAACAGCAAAACTGATATGACTGGGTCTGCACACCGCAAAGCGGTCACAAAAGCAGGAAACCAGTTTTCTTAGACATTCTACAATTAGACTTTTATTTATTTATTCATTTATTAACCCTGGTATTGAATTCAACACCAGTATAACACAAATACAAGGTTCACAATAACAGTTCTACAAACCAGAGAAGGAACGAAAAGGCTACAAGTAGCACTAACATTCGCCCCCTATAACAAAACAATGAACATACAATGACACTAGGAGTGACTAATAATACAGACAGCAAGAACAGACATACCAGATTATACTTCGACAGTTAAAAATTTACTGAAATCAACATCATCATCATCATATATTCGTTTATTTAGAAGTTGACAAACGCAACTCATACAAAGTACAAGTAAACAAATATGAGAAATAGAAAAAAAGATGGTGAACAATTAGATATAAAACATTTAACTAGTACGAGTATTTGTATAACATTCTAATTAGAAAGTCATCGTTATTAAGATGTGCGGTTTTGTTTAGTAGTGTCTTATTATGCGATCGTTCTCTCAGACTGTAAGGGATGGAATGACGGTCGGACAAAAGAGGCTGTAAAACATGTCCTTGGTTAGCAATGATTCGGCTGAATCATTAATCACAGACTTGATATTATGTTTAAAACTATTAAGACTGGGGGCAGAAACAACGCATGAGGGAAGACGGTTCCAAACATCAGCGACTCTGTTAGAAAAATAATTTTTGGTAACATCAACCGAGCAGTGTTCTTTGTATAATTTCTGACCATTTCCTCTCGTAATAGAGGTAGAACATACTTTAAAAGAATCAGCAACACATGCTATCACAATAATGATGCTGCAGCTTAAAGCACAGAGTTAGGTCAGCGAGGATGCGACGGTGTTCTAAAGACTGAATGTTTAAACTGGCGAGCCGCTGAAAGTACGGTAGATTCCACAAACCAGGTAGCCTCTTGGTAAAAAATTTTTGAACCGATTCTATTTTATTAATTAGGTATTTATAATGGGGTGACCAAACAAGACTGCAATATTCAAGTATAGGACGAACGTATGTCATATATGCCTTTAACAGAAGCATACAATTTCGAGACATCAAACATCTCAGGATAAATCTAGCTCTAACCATGGCTTTATGCACAATAGAAGATATGTGGGCATCGAACTTTAAACGTTGATCAACGATAACACCAAGGTCTCTAACGGTTTCAACAGTATCCAAGACTTTATCAATTATCATGTACCTATGTTGTGAAACAGTAGTATAAAATTCTGTTGCTGGTAATACAACACGTGAAACATTTTTCAACAGCAATGTTTAGTTGCCAAACAGTACTCCAGTCACAGAGTTGCTTGATAGCAATGCACAAATCGTCGGCACATGTTATATCATAGCAAGAATACAATTTTATGTCATCAGCAAAAAGTGTTAATGAGACATTGAGGTGACTAAAAATATCACTCACATCGTTAATGAATAGCAGAAATAAGGTGGGCCCCAAGACACTTCCTTGTGGAACTCCACTTATAACTGGGGCTAGTGGAGAGTAACTATTTCCTAATTTGACACACTGGAATCTATTATGCAAAAAATCAGAT
>Ga0126335_1001390_pt1 | contig 13462 bp, 15 predicted proteins | sample OlaspJWI45metaG_FD_108409 | JGI IMG/M metagenome (GOLD analysis project Ga0126335, IMG submission 108409) | Marine gutless worms symbiont microbial communities from Oahu, Hawaii - Olavius sp. 1 OAHU.JWI-45 metaG | ecosystem: Host-associated > Annelida > Digestive system > Unclassified | place... | reverse complement strand
TCCCCATCCAACCCTCCAACATCCCCCAACCACCACCATAACAACCACATGCACAAAACAGCTGTACAGTTAATTTTCTGAAACTCTGAGAAATTTGGGAAGTAAAACCCAATGGAATAAGCTTTTCATTGTAATCCATTCAATTAAAATCAATGAATTTAATACAACGTAAACTGTGAAGCACTGCAAATTTTTATTTATTCACAATTCGAGTGGCTAAGTATAATCTATTAACTGGAAAACTTTCAAGATGTTTACATTGTTTAAACAATGACCTACGAAGTGTAGAGTAGCATGCAGAAACATAGCACTTACTTACTTACTAACTGTCATAATCACACAAATGCATAAATGCCAACATGCTACCTTAGGTCTGGCAACAAGCAGATATAGTAAGACATAGCACGACTGCAGGAATGCTCCAATGCCATTCAGACATGTCAGAATTCCATTCTCTATCATCAGTCCATAGTGAAACATGCCAAGGCAACTGTAATGCACACAAAGAAAGATAAATAAACAAGAAGCCAAACTAATTTGGCAAAGGTTGCATCGATTGCACAACACACACTGCACACGCATGACTCTATAGCTATAGCCATTCCAAGGATATGAGGGGCATCCCAAAATTCAAAAGTAGGTCACATGACCCTGCCTCGACTCCCTACGACATAGTTTTGCACAGTTTTCATTAGGGCCCTGTACACATGCAAAATTTCGAGTCTGTAGCTACTAGTGAGTCTCTGAGTATCTAGTACATGGCCTGATCCAAGCATGAGAATCAGCCACAATATGCAGTGCACAGCCGACACATCTACTCACCTAATGGCACCCAGAAGAAATATGTTATAGGGAACATTCTGTGTTGACTTTGACTGATACATATTCATACACGGTGATCTACAAAACAAACAGTATATTTGTCACGTTAATATAACGCTACATACATCAGCACCAGCAGTCCGAGCACCAACTGAAAACAGTCTTATTTAGTAACTGAGAGCGACAGCACTATGTGACTTTTCGACATGAAGTTCCTTAGAATACTTCATCCACTAACAAATGAAGACTACTTACTTACATATTAACAATTATCTCTTACTTACTCCTTAAAAATTATCACTAGAAAAGCTGAGGCTGAAAGTCACCAACAGAATGATGGTAATCCCTGTATTTGATGGCGACATCTTAGTGACTTGTAAAACATCAAATATCCAAATAGTGGTTCAAATATTGCTTCATGCTAATGGTGAATAGGCAATTGAATATGCCTCGCATTCGCATTCTGCACTGTCTGAGGTTGCGTGTGGAGAATCCACTCGCACGTGGTGCCACGTCTACACTGTTTCTGCATATATGTGACACCACCATGTGAGTGTTTTTGTAAAACTTTTGCCCTATTTTTGCAAATTTTGCTGCAATTAACAGTTTTTTCCAAAAATCTAAATGCGTGCATTATCCTCATACTAGACGACAGTTTTGTGCCAAATTTGACATTCTTAGGCCTTCTCAGTTCTGAGATATTGCTTGGAGAAAAACAGTCACCCAATCACCCACCCAGACACCCAGCTTATTTCACCATCAGTGAACCTCAGTGCTCCACACTGAGGAATTTTTAACATTGCTAGGAAGTTCCCCAGTGCAGCCTAGATTGCATTTGCTGCACGTTGAACTTGAACTTTGTGCAGTGACTGATAATAAGTATTGATACTTGCGTGGTACAAAGATAATCAGCTGCACTCTGACCAGCTACTAGTGAGTCTATGCAGTGGCCCGTATCTAGTACATGGCCTGATCTAATTCACCTACACATGTGTGCTATAAGGTAAAGGACACCTGATATAGCTCATCTATATTAGGCAACCTCATCACAGAAGCACTTAGGTATGGCACGGATTGAGCAGGAAGTAAGTGTGACTTCAAGCTCACCTGCCACCAGCACATTTAGGCTTAGCCACGGATGGAATGAACCATACCTGCTTACCAGAGCAAACCAGTACTCCATTATCAACCCCAGAGGGATGAAAGACTGAGTAGGCATAGTTGGTTGCAATGGCTGGTTAGTTACACACCTCAAGAAAAGAGGGCCACAGATCCAAGCACAAGCTGGGCCAGACATTGATTAACGTGTGCAGCTGACCAATGCGCTTACCAACTACACCATGCTACCAACCACCATACTAGTTCACTGAAGTGTCTGATCTGTAAGCCTGTAACAGCTTCATGTGGTCGTCACTGATAACAGTAATAATAACATATAATAATAATAATGTATTTAGTACAGTTGCAGACAGAATGCTGCAAAGGCCGGACAATCAGGCAATAGGCCTAACATCTGCCATGCAGGACAGTACATATAATAGAACACAAAGCATCATACGAACATAACATAACACATGCAGTTTAGCAGACAGCGGCACTAGGCTTACTCAATGCCGTAAATTAACAATTGTACAAACAGAAAAAACAAACGAATACATACATAACATAAGACACAACTTAATAGTGGTAAATATTAACAAATATGCATAACATCACGTTAGGCACAGCACAGGGATCGAACCCGGGATCTTTGCTCCCCATTAGATAAACAAGAGTACCAAAAAAGCAAAATGTGTATTGTCCCACCAGATTCCAGCTTCAATAAGTTTCCAGTCATAAACATAAACAGTGCTACCATCAACAAAGCACAGATTCTCTCTATCATCAAACAAACATTTAACAGTTTACTGTTAATTTGGGCTAATAGCAGGCATTCTGCCGAGATTAAATTCTCAGACAAACCCAGAGGGCCCACCTTTGCTATCTCTATCTCTATCTATCTCATTCATTCCATCATCTGCATTCATTTTGTCATTTTTCAGTCTGTCATTGTTTAGTCCTGCAGTGTCCACCCGTGCGACTTCTGTCATTTTCCAGTCCTGCAATGTCAAGTCCTGCAAATTCAGATATTCCCACCACCCAGCAGCCGGCAAATAGACACTTCCACTAGAAACTCGTACACGCAAAGTTAACTCACACAAGAACTTTTTCTTGTGCGAGTCTTTTGCATGAAATAGCACGTACTCTGTTTGATGCAAGAAATGTGCACTTAAAAATGACACGGGTTTCTCGCACAAGTTTATTGTACGTCTATCATTAGCATACAAGGAGGCAGTGTCCCCAACTTTGGTCCGACGTTTCAGGCTGTTGCTCACACTTTTTCAGTTTGGTGCTGATCATGCATAAAGCATAGAGTGAGCAAAGACTGAAACGACCGGCCCCTGAATAAGAATTGCAATAAAACTTACAATCCAGTGCAATACATTAACAGAGTGACAACAGACGTAAGGTAAGACCAAATATCGACGAACTCCATTCTTTCATAATACTGCAACAAAAATGATGTTAAAACCTGACAAATACTACTCAAAATCTCAACGTCAATTCCACAGTTAACATTGCCAAGTGCCCCACCTTCTGTGCCACGCCTTTCGGTTTTCGCCTGAAATTAGAGAGGCGCGATTCTACTCATTTTGGAACAGTTATCTTTTTATCAAATCAATACTCGACGTATGTCTGTCAAAAAGTGGTTAATCCAATCCAACACAAATGGTTTACATTCAAAAAGATTTCAGTTTTAGAATTATTTTGATTATTACGGGCGCAGCCCGGGTCGAGCCGGAGGCCCGGCTGCCTGCGTCCATAGTAAACTCGCCCGTGCGCGTACTGGTTTGCCGCTGACTACTGTGCAATTTATAAGCGTGACAGAAGTAGTCACGAAATCCGTCATGAAAAAACGTAACGAAATTTTTTTTGGCGAAGGCCTATGAAGAGGAAATTTAAACACCCGTTCGTCGTCGGTATTTGACGTCTTTTGCTGGTCTCCATTTTGAAAATGAGCCAGGAATGGATTGACAGAGTTAGATGCTCCCGAATGTCGGCGAAACACACCGCTGCGTGTGTCTATAAGTAGCCAATGGCGGCAATGCTATAGCGATGTGATTGGTCAAGGTAAAAATACAGTCTGGCCGGCTGTTCCAACATCCTCCCGCCGCCATTCTTAACTATCACTTCGCTCAAACCACACTTTTTTCAGATAATAACAGTGTGGTTTGAGCGAAGTGATAGTTAAAAATGGCAGCGGGAGGATGTTGGTACAGCCGCTTCCAATGAGCTCCGCTCTCCGGGCCTGCTCCCGGAGGTTAGGTTTCCTAATGCATAGAGTGCATTAGCAAAACTGTGCTTAGTGACTCATTTAAGTATATAGGCGCTATATAAATAAGTTTATCTATCTATCTATCTATCTAATGGGTTATATGATAATATTTTATAATAATTGTCCGTTTCTTATAACCATTCGTTTAATCCAACCAGGATAACATGGAATCGACATTTTACAAATATTTTTAACTTTATTTAATAAATTTATTTATTTTATAAACTAAAAAACAGGCTTTATAGATGTTTTTTATTTATCCACAAATTTTAAATTATTCGCTAAACTCTCCACACTGCATAATCGATATGTGGATGACAATTATCAAACACAATATGCATTATAATTATTTAGAATTAGACGATACATTGAAGCCTCACTAATGCGCATGGCATGTGATCAAAAAACGTTGTTTGTAAACAAATGATTACATGTCATGTGTTGAGTTTATCGAGCAGGTTGTGTTCTAGTTTTTCTTTACGTTAACGATATGAATGCTATAATATCTTTGTGTCATTTCTGTGAACTTCATGGACCTTCAGTGACCACTTGCACGCAGGCATTTCACAGCCCAGAGCCAGATAACTGCTGCGAGAGTGCTCAGCAGGCGTCCGTCTCAGATGACATCTATTCCAAGGAACAACCCAACAGTTGGGACTGTTTGCGTGACTCATGGAACGAAGACTGCAAATCGACTGCTGCCTCTCTCTCAGCACCTGCAAGTCCTACGTTGTGTAGTGCGGAGAAGCAGAAAACTGACAGCTGTGAGGTAAATTGTTATAGTAAAAATCAGGCTAAAATTTTATATATTACACGGTGGGTTTTGGATCCAAATAATCATAGCAACATGTAGGATACAACTCAGTCTAAAACGATATGACAGTATGCACCCATGCACTAAGAACAAAAATGACCTGTCATTTTTGGCAATTTTTTGCTAGTTTTGGATATTTTTCTAATTAAATATGCAGGTATTTGATTGCCAAAAATTTTTGCAGCTAATAGTACACAGTATATTAGAAAGAAACTTAGTGATTTACCTTAGTGTTTTATGTCATTAGTTTTTTTTATTGTTGCAGGGATTAAAACATTTTTAATAACATGGTAATGGCTAATGACTTGTGAATGATCTTGACATTTTAAAGTTAATTTTTATTATTGATTATTTGTATACAGGCTTGCACACCATTCAGTTCTTCACGTCCAGGTTTTATAAGTCGAGATACGGAGACGAGAGTGTGTTATGTGACGTGTCATCATCCGCGCAATGCAGAAGTGTTTACTGTCATCCGTCAAGCTTGTCTGCGTAGTCTCAGCTGTGAGGTCGGTGGCTATAGTAATACATTTATTACTACATGTAACAGCATGGTGCAGCAGGCAGGGCATTGTATTCAGTTTTGTCTCGCTGTTTGTTTGTCTGCCTGTTGGTCAGCAAACATTTGATGCTGTCCACAACATTCTGTATGCAGTACACCAGTCAAAACCTGTACTGCATAAATTCGAACTGCAGTAAATCCTATGTTACATAAAAGTTTATTTGTTGAATGTTGGTAGAACTTTTAAAATTCTAGGTAGAATTTTTATTATGATGCTGATACAGTGGATCCTAGGAACAGTGAGTGTTTACATTGAGGTAGAACATTTTTATCGTTTTTAGTCCATGTTTGTCTCACGAGCTGCTCGATATAGCAGAGCCACAGGAACAAAAGGCCAACACAACTTGATCTGCTTTTGTGAAGTTTACAGAGTCTTATTGTAAAATACTCGAACTTCTGTATATAGCAAAGAAGCCGTACTGCAGCATTTATTACTGACTAGCTATTGAGCTGACTGCTTCATAGGTCAGCAAGCATCTCACATTGTCATTGTCAAGGCATAAAAGTTCCATTAATATTATAACCAACTAAATACAGCTGTTAAGATACAGCATGTGCTGTCATGTTGCATTTACTTGCAGGTTTATCAAGTTCATTTTAAGATTTTTGTTTCGTTCTTTGACTTTAACAATCATGTTTGAATGTATCACAGGTTTATCCGGGACGTGAAGGACCGATATTTTTTGGCGATGATCACAGAAGTCAGGTTTTGAGTTATGCATTTAACCTACAGGACAGCCATGCTCGTGGCTGTCAGCGGTTGTTCAGTGTTACTGTTGTCATGATGGACAAGATATTTCTGTTGAACTCTTGGCCTTTTCTTGTGAAACACATTCAGCTTGTTGTGGACTACCTAAAGAGCAAGTCGAGTGCTGTATTCACAGACGAGATTGCACGGTATCCGAACCGCACTCATCGGATACAGACACGGCAGCGTGGCTGTGGGGGTAAGCCAACGCGATCACTGTTAGAGCTTACTGCCGACTCACAAGTGTTTGAGCGACTTCATCGAGCTTTCACATGGATGCTGAAGGCTGGCGGAGACAGACTGACAGAGAAGTTACTTGAAGGTCCCGTGACTGAAGGCTGTGTCATTGACCTCAACAGGCTTGAAGGTGTTCATTCGTTCATTCTGGCATGTTAAGTTTAAACTAGGTTTAATATTATTTGGTACAGTTTGTGTAAATTTGTACTCTTTTTTTAGTTTTGTGGACGTGTTTGTTTTGTATATTATTCGTTTTTTGACAATTTTCGTACTTACAGCCCACCTGGTTTTGCATGATGTGACTATACTCAAACTAGTAATGATTTTGTTTATATTATATCAGCCATTCTGGCATGTGAATGGCTCAACCAACGTGTGCAGTAAGGTTAAGCACTGCTAGAAAACATCACTTTGTTGGCCTGCAGACTTGCTAGGCACAGCACGCAATTGTAGCGTCTGATGTCATGGCGGAACGTGTTGATAAATCAGTCAGCAGATAAGCAAGTGGCTCAGGAGGATCAGGAACAGTCCACAACTTTATTTTCCCATTCCGTAGCATACACTGAACCTCAGATTGCCAGTAAACTCCTTGTAAGACGTTCACCAATGAAAAACTTTGCTGACGGATGCTGTCACTGGATGCACAATGTTCCACAGTCATGAGCGGCAACGTCCAAAGCAGTGTCGACACTGACATCAATCAGTGTTGCCTCATACATGTTTGGTGGCTGTGCAGAAGCTGTTTATGAGTGACGACGATAACGTTCTCGATCAGTAGTACACTGGGCAGTGACTTGCCCATTGCTGATATCAGCACATCAACGTCGGTCACAGTCATGTTCAGCAGAGTGAGCATACAGATGCGCTCGTTTCGTATCATCCACACCGAGAGGTCGTCGCGAACGTCCACAAGTTGCAGCATTGCCATTGATCGTTTTCTTCACTAATACTAATGTACATAACTTGTGCACACATCCAACTATACGTCATTACGTTGCCAGAACAGCATCTAGAGTGAGTGGCAGTTTCGCAGCAGTGCAGTCAGAAGCAGATCGTGACAGAAGTTAGGATACATGCACTGGCTTTGTAGCATTATCCAATTGAATCCTATGTGTGCCGGATAACAGTCTAATATTCATCTGGCGTGGATTAGCGTATGACAGCTGTAAAAGTCACATATCACTGCCGACTGCAGCGTGGCGGCAGACCACCATGGACGGATGGACAGACAGACCTTTTGTAGCTGCCAACAGCACCTGGCTCGTGCACAGATTCTCTTACAGCTGTATCACATGTCGCTGATAGTAATACAGAGAGTAAACATCGCACGTCATCGTTGTCGTCATAAGTCCCACTTTGTCATATGTCTACCGCATGTGGATTGACAGCAAGTGTCAACCAATCACGATTTTTGGCATATGGAAGTCGGATTTTTTGTATTATAGATCATGAACTTGTTATAAAATTTTTCAGTTAAGTGATATATATTACTCATTGAAAGGTGCATATATGTTGCGCCAGTGAGAATGTGTCTGTTGAGTGCAGAGACAGAGGAAGGTTTCATGAAGGTACGGAGTCAGAGGCCTGTCATGATTGATCAGACTGTGAGACGAGATGTTGACATAGATGACGTTATGCAGCCGTCAGTTATGATCACTCGGTTTACACAGCTTAAACAATTCGTCAAGGTTCCGATTTGCACGTGTATTCCTGTCATTTGTTTGTTTTTGTTACTGCAGCAACATCTTTACCGTTATGTCAGTTTGCCATTAATGTTTGTTTTAGATATGATGGTTTCCCATTGCATTTATCTGCTGTGGTATGGAATTTTTATGTCATTGCCACTTGGATTGGATAGGCATTGGATTCATTATTTGTCCGTAATTCTGTCTGTCTGTCGCATTGTCCGAACTGCAGTGAAGTTGACACTAGAATTGCACCGACCAACTACGTTCGACTACAGCTTTTTATCTTGCATTTTTTGGTGCAGCCGAAAATATTGTGACGTAAACATGTGGGCATCAGCAAAAGCTTATATATTGATAGCTTGCCGTTGAGTTCTAGCTGTTTTGGATTTAACTGTTTCCTGTTGCTTTTATCTGGTGTGCCACATTATGTCTAATTGTTTATTTTGCTCACTTGTAGAATGTACAATCTGATTGATTTACTACCAACATAGCTGCAAGACATTGGTTTATGTGTATATATGTATATATGTATGTATTTCAAGTACACAACGTGACAGCTTTGAAAATCCTGGACCTTTATTTTTGGTATGCAGGTGCATTTTTCAAAAGTAGAGGTCATATTTATACATCAGGTCATTGGGTCAAGTCAAGGTCACATGAGACAGAACAATGTGCAATCTTGTTTCGTAATGCTACTGCTTATGTTACAGGTGATTGGACCAAATAAATTTCACACAGTTGCACATCACGTCCTGATTGGCAACCAAGTGATTGTACGATGTTCGTGCAAGTTACTTGTCCGTACCGTACTTGATTGCTTGAAGGTATACATTTGTGAGTGTCAGTTTCGACAGACACTTTTATCATTGATGCAAGCAATTATACTGTGCTCTGCTTTCTGTCATTTTTTTCTTCTATCTGTTGCTGTTATTTTGTCTTCATCTGGGTGAGAGCAAGTCAGTTATGGGAAAAATAGCAAGCAGTGTTAGAATTGAGCCATTTTCACATAAGCAGTATAAGTTTATTGGACGTAGTGCAGTATCTGATAGCTAATATCTGACTTCTTGACTGTGTAGCTTTTGACTTGGTTTACGGACAGTTGGATGTCTGAACGATTTAAGTTATGTTTGTTGTTTGTGTGCAGACAATGTTGCCAAAGGGTTGCAGCAGAGTGGTGTACTACTCAGCTGAGTATGTGCCTTCGTACAAGTGTAATTTCCTTGGAATATCAGTTGATGTTTCTGTGCCCGTGGACACCGCACTCTGTGTTCTCATTGATGCTGAAGAGGCACCTGCTGCTGTCGGTGGTGCAGGTCAGTGCTGCTGTACAAAGCTGAAATACAGTAATTGAGAAAATCATAATTTTACAGGATAAGCTAAAAGCAAACTTTTTCAGACACTCCTCACCAGTGTTGTAAAGTATTTGAAATACAAGTATTTCAAATACGTATTTAAAATACATACAGGGTATATTGTATTTTGCATTGGAAATGAATTACAAAATTATTTTGTATTTACATACAAAAAACTGAGTATTTAAAATACATGTCAAATATTTTGATACAGTCAATAACTGGCAACGTTGGAAACTCCTTTAGGTCTTTACATCGACATTTTGAGACACTACTTCTGCTGAAGTCTTATGCTGACTTTAACAATGCGTAAATGCATTGACTGAAGTTAGCTGCAATGTGAACTGTACAGTCTGTACTTGCCTTTAATTAGCCATCAGACTTGGCATTATAATATTGACTTTTGCACTTTGTAAAGGACATTACACACTTGTATGCCAACATCAGTTGCAAGACATATTTTGTATTTCAAATACATTTCAAAGAAGGTATTTCGTATTTTTTGACTGAAGTTAAAAGTATTTGACAGAGGTATTTTAAATACAAATTTTAAAAGTATTTGGTATTTTGTATTTAATATGCTGCCAAAAAGTATCTTTTACAACCCTCCTCATGTCACGTTAATAACGTTGCTATGTGTAGTTTCAAAGACTATTCGTAGGCATGTAGGCTAAACAGACCTATGTTGCAAAAGTGTAGCCATGTACGAAAAATCACAATATTTTAGCATAATCAACTGTGCTGCATTGGTAACTGTGCAGTGAATGTTCTGTCATTGTTATTTGGTCGAATCAAAAGGAGTTTATGCATTTAGACATTCTTTGCGATCAGGTTAGTGTCAAATTTGGCATTGTGATGTGTGACCAACTATTGATGCTGGGTTGATTAAAATCTATTTTCTGCCATAAGTTGAAGTGCTGTGTTGTGGCGTTTGTTCGACAGAGCGTGTGTCAGAGTACAGACTAGCTGATGAAGTGTATGACGAGGTGACGGCTGCCAGTGGGCCAGCAAGTATGTTGCTGTGTGCCGCTGACACTGATGAGCTGTGTGATCTCTCGTCGTATCACTACTCTGTTGTACATTCCTCCAATGCACTACCAGCGATAGGTGCTCAGAAATTTTACTGTTGCTGTTAATGGATCATCGTACTGCTAGTACCACTACTAGTGACAGTATGTGTGTATTATTTTATTAGCCCTGTTGTGTGCTGTTGTTCTTATAATCTTTAATACGGTGGTTTTGGCTTCATTTGGTTGTTTGTTAGATGGCTAACAGGTTCGCCGAAATTTTGGAGGTCAAAATTTTATTTTATTTTTTTATTTTAGTAATACGACAAAACAGATGAAGCATGATGCCGACATGCTAATATATTTGTTCCAAAGTTGAAATGTCAACACTCAGGCGCCACCCTCATGTAACATATATACTAGCATGATGTCGTCATGCTTCATTTGTATAATATTTAGAAATAGTTAGCTGTTGACATGCTCTGTATGTCAATGCTGCATTATTACGTGCTGTAGAGCCTACAGTACTTGCAAAGATTGAGAAGACTTTGACCAGTGATTCACTGGCTGACGTCGTACTGGAACGATCTCTTATTTGTCTCAAGGAAGATTGGATGAAGTCAGTATTGTCATGCATTTTGTACGCATTTGCTCACAGTAACAGTGGACTGTCTGATCTGATAACATAGCTTAGCTAAAACAAAAAAAGAAAATAATTTTGATAGAATACCTCAGAGCATTTGATGTATTAACTTTAGGCCACACCAAATGCATGTGATTTGGACTATTGCGATCAGTGATCCTGGGAGTTTGTCACGTAGCTTCATGCAGCTTCGCTGTGCAAAGATGGCTGAACTGCTCGAGGTCCTGCTTGGTGTGGGGACTCCTGAGGCTATATGCAAGACCGGTTGTAAACTCAACTCTGAGACTAAATTTGACTTATGCCAGTGTAACGCACTACATCCGTATGCAGAGCGATGACTAAACTTTAGTCTGGGCATAGGAACTGGGCATAACTTACTCCTCCTCGCAACCAGGTGTGAGTGGACTACTCCGGCTAATGTAAACAATAGTTTTCTGAGCATGTGCAGTGGGCGTTACGCTGGCTAAATCCAAGGCATAAGAGTAGTTACACCAAGTTCCAGATGATGTCTTGCACACACAGCTACGTCCGGAGTAACTATGCCCCGAATAGGCCTTACTCCCAGACTATTTACGACCGGTCTTGCATATGATCCCCGGGACCTAAGGATTATTGTATCAGATGAGGGTCCCAATTTCCTGCACGGAATCCATGCAGCTTTGTCATATTATTGGCTACTTGGTATTTTTTTAGAAAGTAAGTATTTTGTGTTTGTATATTTTCCTTGATTGTCATTTGTAGTTCAGTGAGCACTTGAATAAACGAGCACAGTACCAGAATGTTTTGGTTGTTAGTACCAATGCAAATGGTTGCCTGGAAAGAACTGTTGTGTGTCGAGTTGGGTGTAGAACTTCATTTTTAGTTTGCTTCCAATTTATATACTACTCGTTAATGTAGTCAGTTAATAAGGAGACAGTTGCCGACATATTTTGTGTTCGTGTGATGTTGTAGCAAGGTGAAGCGTATGTTCCTGTTCACAAAAGTTGGCTACACACGCCAGAAGGAGGAGATGGATAAACTGCTGCAAGTGATGGGGGCACAGGAACAGGATAAGATGCTGCTCAAGTTCTGGATGTCGGGACTGAGTGTCGACTATCAGCTCAACAAAGGCTCCGATTTGCTTTAGTGACACAGTGACAGCATTTTGTATGTTGTTGGTGCATTGACTGGCATTTGAGCATTCGTGCACTGTCACTATAGCTACTGCATGTATTACCTTGGCACATCCATCTTGCTTTGTGTCAAGCTACAGAGCTCTTCTCAGTGCCAAATGTGGCTATGGGAAGCTAGCTGATGTCACTGTCACCCTGCTTCTTATTCTGGTGATCTGCTACACAGCAGGTTTATGGCATCCTTCACGATCTTCTGCTGCCTTTGTCAATTCCGGGTACTTTGCTGAGGATGTAAGATCCCTCAACGTAAGCAGTCTCTTTCTTCCTCAGTATGCTTTGCCAGCGCGTCTGAAGTTACGACCTCATGGCGCTATACATATCTGTTTATTATTATTATTATTATTATTTTGCCTTTCAATAATTTCTCCCAGGATAACTTTATTTTAAGCACATGCCCAATTCATCTCTGTTTATGTTGTGAAATTATATCTGAAATGCTTCTTTCTTCCTCCACTTTCTCTCAAACAGTCGTATTTGTTTCTTTGTCTTTCGAACACATCTGTAGCATTCTTCTCCTGATTTCACTGTCACCATAAAGAAACAGAACAGACTGTTTAGTAAGTAAGTAAGTAAAACGTGAATTTTTATAGCACATATCATTTTAAAAAACCTCTAATGCGCTGGTCACATTAGTAGAGACTAAAAAGGATTGTCTTGAGAAACTGTTTAAAACTGTCAAAACTGCACGCTGGATCTCTCAGTTCGCCTGGCAATGAATTCCAGACCGTCGGACCGGCAATTGAAAACGCCCGACGGCCGTATGTATTGAGTCGACAGCGAGGTACAATAAGCTGATGTCGGTTTGCAGAACGCAGACGAAGCCGCGAAGAGACGTCAGAGGCAGGAGTAAGATGGTCAGCGAGGTACCGAGGTGCCAGACCGTGAAGACAGCGGTACATCATGATGCCCAGCTTATAAGTGACTCTCTCTGGCACGTCCAGCCAATGGAGTTCATCGTGCAGGAGTGTCGTCAAGCCGCGGTCGAACTTCCGTGTGTCACTGACCACACGTGCGGCCGCATTAAGCACTCGTTGCAGCTTG
>Ga0126335_1001389_pt1 | contig 13462 bp, 9 predicted proteins | sample OlaspJWI45metaG_FD_108409 | JGI IMG/M metagenome (GOLD analysis project Ga0126335, IMG submission 108409) | Marine gutless worms symbiont microbial communities from Oahu, Hawaii - Olavius sp. 1 OAHU.JWI-45 metaG | ecosystem: Host-associated > Annelida > Digestive system > Unclassified | place... | reverse complement strand
TTATTGTTCAGCAATATCAGCAGTAACAATGATCACTAAATTAGTCTAATTCGAGAAGTGTCTTACGATAGTTCGCCAGATATACATCAAAAATACACACGCATAACCATGTCAATAGGTGTAGGACACAGCGGACAGCCATTTGGCATAACGGCCACAGCGTCCGCACACTGAGCACAGAAACGCGAGTGCCTGTACACTGTATGGGTAGGTTGAACTCAACTAGACTTGTACTGCTGCATTTTCCAGACCCCGTAATTGTGCTCACAGTTTGCTAAAAGTTTGTCCGTCATTTTCCACTCTTGCATTTTCCAGACCCATAGTTTTCTTTTCCGTCATTTTCAGGTCGTGCATTTTCAGCGTCACCAACTCGTCTTCAAGTTTACCCTAACCCTGATCCTTAAGAACAAGTTCACTTCGGGACAAGTTGACTGACACCGGTTGAAATTATACCGTGTTAAAGTAGCTGTTGCGCCGTCTGGTCTGCATCATCATCATCTGTTGGACTTTTATTGCTGAGACTTCATGTTTGAATGAACACTGTATTGTTGTAAAAGCTATTGCTGGATTTACAAGGAACAGTTCCAAGTTCTAACATATGAAACCACGTGTGACTGACAATAGCAATGGAAAACGTGCCAGACACAGCGTAATGAATGTTTGTCGGTAGATGGGCGCTTTGAGGCCTGTAGGTATCAAACTCAAGACTGTATGTAGAGAGCATCAGTGTAGACTGCAGGCTAGTAAATCGTTGGATGGCAAAGAGAGCACTTTGTGTAATGACGTCATGCGTGTAGCTGGTGGCGAGCTGTAGCATATAACTCATCCACGGCTACCAAGCAGGCACCTTGCCGCCAACAGCATCCTGCTGCTGCTGCTGCAGCTCGGCGGCGACCACCTTGCATCGCGGCGGGCGGGCCGGTCGGCGTCCGTCAGCGGCAGGTGCGCCGTGCCGATGATTGACTGAGAGTAGGTCAGAGTAGACCGACGTATCCAACACACACACACACGCTCACACACGTGTCAGGGCCTGGCCTGGCACCGACCCGACCGACCGACTGCCCGACCCTACTAGTATCGCTCGCAGCCCGCCCGGCCGCTAGCAGTATCTTATATAACAACCTGCCTCGACTGACGAGCGGGCGAGCCACGCGGGCCCAAACGTCAGTTGGTGTAAAACACGTGTCATCCATAAACATTCGACGCGACCCCGGCACGTGGCGTCACGCCGTTGCTACTGGCAACCGTCGCTGTATCAGCTCAATTGTATGACGTGATAGATACGTACGTCATGTCTGAGGTGCGATGTGGACACGACGCAGCTGCTAGCACGCTGCATAGAATCAATGACTCAAATAAAAATATTATCTGCAAGTCGGCAGACGCCAGCTGTCAGTGCAACTTGAAACGTATCGGCAAGCAAGCTGCACTTCTCTCGCAAATAACTGCACCTTTTTGCATAAAGTTTGGTGATTTGTCAACACATACTTTCCCACTAAAGACGAACTGCACGGTATAATTTACTAATAGAATGCAGCATAGTACCACTAGTAAATGCAGTTAAAACATACTGCCAGTTGAAGTTGCTGCCGTTCATTTAAGTCATTGTCGTTTCCATATAAATTAAACATTGCGTTAAAGCGGCTGAATGGCTGCATCTGCAGTTTTTCGTTGTGAACTTACTTTCTTCTTACCCATGTGGCATTTATGGTGCCGTACAAGTGCCACCCTTCATACAATATTTTTGACATACCACAACTCTTTTAAGTTCGGTGAACGTTTGACTAAGTTAAGGCCAATTACAGTTAGAGGGCAACTTTTTTCTGACTCACTCGGTACACCGCAACTTATGTAAAAAGTTGTGGTGTACCGTGGTGAGTCATAAAAAAGTTGCCCCTAAGTATATTTGGCCTTAACTTTGTCAAACGTTCACCGATTTTCAAAATTCTTTTACTGATGGAAAGCGTACACCATTTGCAACAAGGATCATGTAACATCTTCCGTCACACCTTAATTATATTGCTGCGCTACCTTGGGATGTTAAATGGTTCAAACTTGCTGCAAATATAGAACAGACTGCAAACAAAATGCATTGATTTTTGCATGCACATATTTTAGTAAATCTCGCTTACTTACTTATTACTTCAGTTAATGGTTTCTGTTAAATATTCTTTAAAATAATAAGCGGCTTTATGCAAACAGGTCTATAATGTTGACAGGATTGGGCATGTGACACTGCACGATTTCTTGAGCAGGCTACACCTTTTACACTGGACCAGATCTGAGGCCACCAAACAGCTCAGACCTCAACCTAGTTTAATACAAGATATGGGGTGTAGTCCAGCAGCAAGTTTATTAGTTGCGAGTGTGTAACCATGACAAACAGAATCAGTGCTTGCTGAACGTTTGGCATTGCATGGACCACTGCATCACTGACAATGCAACCATCCACATCCTAGTGCATGTGTGTGGGCAAATGTGGACAATTGAGCAATATTAGGACAGTATTAATATTCTTTTTGTCATATGACATGAAATGTTTCATTTTTATGACACATGATATTATTTCTAAGTTGTATCTTTTGTAACGTTTGATAAATTTGAACTTTTTAACTTTCCAAGGTAGTGTAGCAACATACTTAAGGTGCGGTGGAAAGTACTGCATGGCTTTCGTTGCAAATTTTATGATTTTTTTCAGCGGTAAAAAATGAAAATCGGTTAAGGTTTGACAAAGTTACGTCTGATTATAATCGAAAACGTCTTAGGGAGCTACTTTTTGACTCACCCAGTAGATTTTCTCACACCACAACTATTTAAAAAAGTTGTAGTGTGCCAGGATATTGGATAAAGAGTAGCACTTGTACAGTGGTCCTTGTAATAGTTTTTATTGTTTAGGCCACTTTCAAAATGTCTATGATGATGATGATGATGCACCATAAGCATTGGAACAACACAATTAAAAAACTATTAAGTTTAAAATATGAAATGTATCAGTGTGCGTGAGGTAAACAGTCCAGTTGTGCAACTCTCTGCGGTGACAGGGGCCACGCCCCCACTAAGAAAACCGACCCACCTTTAAGTGTCAAGTTGCACCCCTCCTGGGAACAATCTATTATTGGAAAAGTTTGTTCAAAAAGTAGCTTAAAAGCAGATTTCTACAACGAATTTTTACTAAGTGAGACTGAATTAGAAACCACTGAACTCTAATTAGCTGGAATTTACGCGCATGTGCGAGAATATCATCTATCTGTCTTGTCGTATCGTCTTCAAATTCGCCATTCAACGTACTGCGTCATCAGTCACTAACTGCTGCGGCTACTGTGTACAATTAAGCAAAGCAATGTATACGAATGTAGGCCTACATGGAGCGCTGACCAGATCGACCTGGTTACGGTGTCGCATTCCGCTGCATGCTCTAATAAGAACAGTCTGAGTCTGAGACGCGTGGTGGCGTGCCATGGCATGGCACTGATGCGGTGTATCGTAGCTCCAGCAGCAGCAGCAGCAGCAGTAGTGGTGGTGGCGGCGGCGCTGATAGATGCTCATGCTCAACAACAGGTGTCATCTCGACTTTCTCGCCGCTCGCTACACCGATATGCTCCTTCCACTCTGTATATACACCGTCGACTTATAAACGTACTACACACATACACGCTGTTCATCATATCCCGCAACTGACCAGTAGTCAAAACACGCTATACCCGCACAATTCGCCAACCGCTGACCATGTGTTTCCCTTAGATGTTAACGTCAACGGGATTTTCAAAAAAGCTATAACAAATGCTCAATTGTATTAAACTAGAAAAGTAATGTGCTTAATGCAATAAAAGTGTGCTCAAAACATTTTAGATTAATTTTCAACGCTGGTTCGTGTTTGATGCCGCGATGTTTCCAGTGACTCGGTACATAGGCCTAAATGACTGCACATTTTCCTGCTTTTATTGCACTTTCAATAATACATTTGATGCAGCGATGTTCGTTGCAGATGCAAACTTGTCCTTGTTGTTATTCTCTAAAGTGCTACAATTTCATTACGCTCAGGTCACGAGCTTGGTCGGAATCCAGAAATGTAGCACTAACAGATAATTGAAGGACGTTGTCAACAGGCATACATTGTAAATTTTTAAATGTGAATATAACGTTGTGTTTGTGGTCTTATGAGGTAAATAGAGTTGCTGACAAGCTATGACAGTAAATCGTATGTTGTATGCATTGCAGGTAAGCGTAGAAGCGCAGCTCGATCAGCCGTTTTTTGTGCACGGCTGTGGCTGGTCATCATGCGACCCCGTTCGTACACACGCCCGCTATCGCCTCACTTGTAGACAGTTGTCAGTCGGCGACATCTGTATCTCCTTAACAACTGCTACTGATGCTGCTACTGACGCTGAGGTGCACCACTGCTGCCACCTGCCCGCCTGCGCTGCGTCACTCGACGACTCAAGGTCACTATCACTATAGTCCATATAGTAACTCTCTCACAGAAAAAAATAATTTCAGAAAAAATAAACTCACTTTTTAAAACTCGCTTTGCGGTACTTTGCTCCGAATGCATGACTTTCTTTGACCGTCTATCCTCCTAACGTGCCTGAAGTTCTCTGAACGTTATCGGTCTTTTTTCCTTCGTGATAAGTTTCAATTTCTGCAGTGATGACTTCTTCATTTCGGACTTTGAAGTGTACACTGTACAGTACCATATGTGTCTTGGGAGCACAAACATGCGCGCTGTCTTATTTTGTTGCCGTGAACTTGAACCCCATGATCTTGAAACTCGAGAGAGACCTCATGGTACTAAAATGAAGTTGTTGGGTCAACGCATCTAAAAGTTGAAGCTCGAATTTAATAAAAGAAATGGCTCTCAGGTTGTCACAAAAATCCGGTCACTTTTAGCGTTCACCGTGACACATGTTCTTGTCAAGTAATATCAATTTCTTTTGAGTAGTTTTAACTAGCTTTTTTCAGTTTTTCCGCGAACAGTCACGCAGACAGACAGACACACAGCCGGACAGCACCAAAACAAAACCTGCTTTGCCAGTCAGCTGGAGCGCAGGTAAAGAGTGTGTACAAATGTTTGCGTGTAACTCAATATTTATGGCCACGAGATGGTAATAAACTTCGCCTAGTAGTATAAAGACGATGGCAGCTGCATGGTCACTGCCAGGAGGCAACAACCACGAAACGTTACTATGACCACGCCTATAAACACGTGTTTCACTGATCGCGCGAAACATACAAACACAGAAGCTGTCCATTGCGGCTATGCCTACGTTATCTCGTACATGGTGATCATTTTCTCTCAAGAACAGTTAACAGAAATATCAACGTAAAAGTTGTGTTGCATTCGCAGATGGCCGTTTCTTAAGATTTTTTTCATCGTCGGTTTACAGGGATTGATGTTGCGATATCTTGTTTGTTAGTATAACTGTAATGAAACAAAGCAATATACTATATTGAAGCACAGGCGAGAGGTTTGTCTCTTAGTTGTAGACCACTAGGTTATCCCAGAGCATCACCATTCTTTGAGCGGAGGCCTACAAAATATACTCTTTGGTGACAGAGCACAATCATGTCAACAACTTGTCCACAGTCGTTAATGATAGAAGATCTCCTGGAGTCGAACCTGCCACCTTTTGTTCGTAATTCTTTTTAAGTGATTGCATATCGCGCCGATTTGTGCTTGCGTAGGTTATATAGGTTGTATTTGAAAGCACGAGGCACGATATGGTGGACCGTTGTTTGCCCAAAGAGACAAGAATCATAATATGTAACTAACTCCACCAATAATTTGCTAGAGATTGATATTTTTGTGATAAAAAGTCATAATCGTGTAATTTCAACGTATAGTAACGAACCATGGTACGATGGTCGGTTATATCAAATTTTTACTGTTAAAAAGAAATAAATAATGTGATTACTCCAGAAAACCATGGTTCGACCATGGTTATACCATGGTTCGACTATGGTATTTAGGGTTACCAGAAATATCGTATAGCCGAAGACTGAACAGAAAATGTTGTTTGTGGACGTGCAGAGAATCGTGTGAGTGGACAGGCAGTGCGGCGGTGTTTGTGAAGGAAAGACAGCAGGCTGGTAGTCGAGATGATAGATGCCCTGGTACAGCTGCGTCACGGGTGAGGAGGATCTGTCGGAAGCGTCGCTGGTCAGCGCCACCTGATTGCTCTACCGCTGCCACGCCCGCCACGACGACGCTTCACCATGGCAACGCGGGCTGCAGCAGCAACCAGATGTACAGCCACAACGTCGTGTCGAAATGTTGAAGCGTTTCAACAGCGTTTTTTTGGTCGCGACCGTTCGAGTTTATTTTGTGTGATGTATAATAATAACGGGAGTTTCTCATCTTTGCGCAATAGCTGCACATCAACTGTGCTGTATAAACTTATACGACAGCTAGCGACAGACATTATTTCATTGAAGTAATGTGATAGTTGGTCGTGTTATCTGGTTAGCTGTCGTCAGCTTTCGCTCGTCCGAGTTTGATAAAGCAGGACAGTAAACGAAGAAATATATAATATTAAAATGTATAAATGCGTGAAAGCAGTCGTGACCCTTGACTAGGTAATTGGTTAATGCTGAAACAACGAATAAAAATCTACAAAGCTCTGTTTGCGTAGAATAGCTTTTGGCCTACATTTTATTTATTTATTTATTAAAACCGTCTATCAGCTGAGTGAAGGAGAAAAGCGTTAAAGGATTAACATACAAGAAATTATAAGTAAGAAAATGTCGAAATAATAGCATATTTGGGAAGCAGCGTGCCATAATTGCAAGAGAAATTAAATTGATGCTCGAGTATAAAAAACACAGCTAACTCGTGAAGGCACTGAAAATGTTATGGAACAGAAAAATGAAAATAAATCAACATACGGACTAAACTTTCAATAAGACTACTGAAGACATATTATATCCTTCATGCGTGTTAAGTATCCGTTATTTTTTCGCAGTATAGACAATCAGTTACGACTTTTGTATTAGTTGTCATTAAATTATGTAAGCAAGTCCTACTGTTTGATCTGTATGTATTGCTATTTAGTAATAGAAGTGTTTTGCGTGTAAATAATGAAAAGTAGTACTTAGTACGTTATCGCCGCTGTTTGTATATGATTAGAACAGTTTGTCAGTCTGAATGTTGTCACTTTTGCGACCGTGACCTTGAGATTAACCCCGTGACCTTGAAACGCGAAAGTGACCTAGATATTCTAAAAATGTACCCTAACACTGAAAATGAAGTTGCTAGGTCAAGCCATTCTAAATATATAGCTTGAATTGAAAAAGTACAAAAATAGCTCTCAAGGTCAAAAGTCAAGGTCGAATGTCACTAACTTCGAATCACTTCTAGCGTTTACAATGGGGCATATTCTTACCAAGTACATCAATTTTTCTGATAAGAAGTTTTCGAGATTTTGTACTGACAGACAGACGCACAGATTCACAGACACAGTCACAGACGCCGCCAAAGACAATACCTGCTCGCAGCATGCGCGCAATTAAATATTTTATTTATAATAATAAAACAAACACAAAATCATGCAAACAATTACAATGCACAATCATGAATACAGGACTATCGTAAAGTATACACATCAGAAGCCAAGTACTTAAAGATAAAGGTAGAAGTGAAGGTAGAGGATACTTGATATAGCGCCTCTTCATGAGGAAATCCCATCACAGAAGCACGCAGGTATGGCACGCGTTGTCAAGGGATCGCACAGTTTCACCTGCCACCCACGCGTTTATCTACAAATAGAATGAACCATACCTGCCTTTGTCTTCCCATCTAAGCTGGTCCTCATTAACTGACCCCGAAAAGGTAGAAGGCTGAGTTGACCTAGGCACCACAACGGCTGCCCAGGACCACTACGTGACGGGTATCGCACCGAGTCACCCATAAGTCCGTTCTAGCGACGCACACAACGGGTAACTGTCCGGTCTCGGAACAATCCACAGTTGATCGCTGATGATGACAGCTTCACATTTAGGCTCAGTAAAGTTTTCACTGTTAGTAGGCTACTAAACCGAAACGTACCTGAAATATCTGTACACAAGTTGATTCATCTTCAACCTCTTTTCTCGGCACTCGTTCCATTCTGTTGACTACTCTTTCTCGGCCACTAATAATGCTGTAGTTGCTATGCATATTTTTAGTTATTTTTTTATAATGTCAGTGTGTAGCACAGCACAGTACGCCATGCTACAAGAGGTGACAGAGCTCCGAAAAGCGTGCTACACAGACACGAATTTTCGTTAATTCGTTACGGTGTTAAAAATTGCACCCCAACAATGCTAGATTCCGGCTTAAGAGAAAAATATTACTGTAAATAAAACATTATACCTTGTATATCGTTTAAATTCATTTACATATTTATATACAGCAAAATAATATAAAAAGTGCCGACATGATTGTGTAGAAATTCTCCGTCAGCACTGCTTGGCGATTTACGACGTAACTGGTGAAACCCACATACTAAACAATGCAAGTGATAACAGGTCTGATAACTTTCGACTCAGCAAATAATTGAAGTATTGACATTATTGCCATTTGCAACTACAGGGTGGATCCCCCAACGAAAAATTCTAAAGTAAAGAATTTTACACAACAGGACATGTTCAATATGGTATTGCAATGTAAAATTTAAAAAGCGTTAATATCGATATTCAGTTTGACATGGATTGGCAAAAATGACGCCGCTTTCGTTACACTGCACTCCAGACTAACCATCCTACAGCTGTGACCCTAAGCCGTAACAGAACTGAAACAAATGCGTTACAGCAACAACTGCTTCTCCGATAAACCTTAGCATTTTGTTTTATTGTTACGGGTAACCCTCTCCCTTTATGGTCTATCTAACTGTTAGCCTGTGTGGAAAACGAATTATTATCAGCAGATAGCTTTGCAACCAGACTATAACTTTAACAATAGGTGTATTACAATAATTATGGCTAAATACAGTGTCTTGAGAAATACTAAGGGGTACAATAGGAAAAAAAGGAGACTGTAACATAGTATAAAACCGAGAATGTCACCAAACAGATGTAGCTAGCGGCTAGCAGCAAGCGCTGAGCAGAAGACGCGTTGGAACAACTGTGTAGTAGACGACACCGACGGAACGGACTGCTGGCGTCGTAGGACGGGGGCGGACGGTCGGTGACGGCCGGCGTCAGTCGTCGTAGCGTATCGTTTGTCAGATGTCACAGTGTGGCGAACAGCACAGCAGATCGACTCACGGTCTTCGTCAGTCGGATCACTCACAGCACACACTGCACGAACTCCGAGCTCGGCTTCTCTCAAAGATTCATGGCACTGTCGATCTTTACTCAACAACGTCTGACTTGAAAAGTGTCCAGAAATCGCGCCCGCAGCGGCGGTCACGTGACTTCTAGTCATACGCTAGCAAACAGGAGGAGGTTTGTTCTTTGGAGGTTTGTTCTTTGCGCAAATATTAATATAAGTCCGTTAACTATGTCATAAACAGCACATTTAGGAAAATTTTCAATACCAGATCACAAGAGACAGTTGATGTATGCTTGAAAATGTTTGGTTGTCTCCAGGATGAGCGGACAATTGCGATACGCAAACGCAAGTTTTTGAACAAATTTAGTGTTATACATAACGCATTGTGCATAGTATTTGTTGTCAGTGCTAAGACAGAACTTGAATCATGTTGTACGGACGTTTAGTTAAGTGATTAGTTAAGCTTTCTTTTTTTATTTATTATAATTTAAATTATGCTACCTTATTGGTGAATAACAGATAAAGAAAACCAGGTCGGAAACTGGGTCGGCGGCGGGTTAAGGCAGCGCAGCTGCGGCGCGCGGCGTATGCGTGCACTGGTACAAACAGTGACTGGTACAAATACATATGCAAATATGTAAACATACGACCTCACTGGACATTATGATAAAAATAGTGCCGTAAGCAAGGGTAGGTGAGGAGCCTATCGCATCATTATCAACGTAAAAGGCATTTCGACGTAATACTGGGGCAAGGCGAAATGAACTTTGTACAAATACAAGTTATCATCACCGATAGGACGGAACGACAGCTGGCCCGCCTCGGAAATCGCCCAAAATGGCGATACTGTACTCCCGGTTGCGAATCTGATAGCAGATTCTGAATCAGGACCTCACATTTCCTATTCGCGTTTAACAGTAACCCTGACTATATCTTGCTTAGTTTCGGAGATATTCGCGTCAGTCGCGTGTGACAGACAGATGGACAACGCATATCATATCGTTACTATAGCTCTTCTCATTCTGACAGGCCAGCTAATAGTGCAATTTTCTTTGCTCAACGTTTTGCATTTGCCATTGTCGATATATACCGGCTGATAGTTGCAGAATTATTATACGAGCGTGTGATACCAGACTACGTGACTGTTTCAGCAGCATTTTTTATCTCGAATTTAAGAGCCAGAAGTTATTTATATATGGCGTCGTTCTTGTAGCCTGATGCATCGCAAATGAAGATGCTGTATGAGGTGACGACGACTGCAGCTGGCGGGAGGAGAAGAACTGTTGTGTGACATCGGGCGTTCGGGCGAGTGCTGTGGGATGCACAACTGATAAATATAGATAACTCGAGAGACAATTTTCCGGGCGAAGGCTGCGGGTCTGACCTGTAGATATTGACGAAACGGGTGGCTGAACACGTCGATATTTACCCCAGCCAGCAAGAGAGAGAGAGAGAGAGAGAGAGAGAGATCCAGCGATCGAGCGACACTAGTCTATCGTGACGACTGGATGACTGGCTGCCGTGTATATTAGACGGAGGGAGAAAGAACGACAGAGAGAAATAGAGATGTCGGGAGATACAACAACGATGGAGAAGAACGTTCGACGACGTGCAGTACGTACACTGAGAGTGAACTGGCCTCGAAGGATATATACACAGACGATATCAGATAACAAACTCGCCGTTCTATGTATGATTGCTTCCCAACCCACTGTCCGCTCGCTCCAACCAACATTATAGGCTACACAGATTCAAATTCGACATGCAATATTTTTCTTATCTGAACGAAAAGATAAGAAATTGCAAAAATCAGTCTGTATTTTAACTTTAGCTGTAGCCTACATGTAGGTTTGTACTGTGTCATTATATGACAGTAATTATGAATTTTACAATATTGATTAATGAAAAACTGTTAACTATTTTTTGTACATGTAGTTAACTTTTGGCTAACTAAAGTTGAAGTCTGTATAGGCACCCTTACATTCATTCAATTAATCTCGAAATCATTAACGTTTATTAGACCCTACCAGCTTTTGTTTTAACTAACTCATAAATTCATAATATATTTTTATTAAGCTGCTCAAGTAAAATCGACCGCGATCAGTTGAAGAATGTATCCAGCTCGCACGTCTGAAGATAATTTTTGGCGTTCGTATCTGAAAGACGTTTGGTGTGCAGATTATCGGCAAGCAATAGAGACGAACGAAATAATTAATTAACGACGGCGGCATGTCACGCTCTGGCTGGAGTACGGCTGGTGACGTGATACGAATGGGACGGTCGCAGAAAGAGAGAAATATCGCCGTCGCAAGATGGTGCGTTGTTGCGTAGCACTGCACCACACACGACGACGCTATTTGCTGCTCTGATCAACCGATTCCAGCTTCAAATCGATGGTCGGACGGACGGACGGCCCGGACGGTGATTAATGGCGACCCGGACATCGTCGTCGGCTGACCGTGAACGGCGCGGTCGTCGCCGGTCGCCGAGCGTCCAATTGGTGGGGCGGAGCAGGCGGCGACACGCTTCGCCAGGAAATATGACGGGCATTTAAACGGACTCGCGGGAATTACAGGCACCGCCCGCACAATAGCTTCTACGACATCGTCGAAACTAGCCTGGTTTCAGTTGACTGCTCGCGCGTAAAACCTCGTTTCGCTGTTGATAATTATTCGTCATGATAGAGATAGGATTTGCGAAAGGTTCGTCGGACCCGTGTAAAATGAGGGTAGCGCGTGTACGCGTGAATGAAATCGTTCGTTTTGACAGTTTGATTGTACATCAGCAACTCTGCCTATCTGTTTCAGTTTCTTCAATATTTTCTTAAACTATCGTCTCTGAAGTTAGGACTTTGTGACAGGAAAAAATGTCTTTATTATTAGAAGCATTAATTCATGACTTAATAATGTATGTCTTCTGAATACAACTAGTGCAGTCAGCAATTAAACTATGTGTCTTAGGGGAATACAAACCTTTGCAAAACCTCTAAAACAAATAAACTGAAAAAGTACAGTATACGTAAAGGTAGCTTTCAGGGTTAACGGTCAAGGTCAAATGCGCCAACTTTCTTTTTGCTCGATGTGCTCATAGAACTACACTGTGTCCGGTCTTTCTTCTAATAACGACGTGGAAGGTTGGCACCGGCGTCTCAACATTAAGGCAGCTCGAGGCCAGCTCAACCTGTACCTCCTGATAGATCTTCTGGCATCTGAGGCGTCTCTGGTGGACTACCAAGTTCCGCTGATGAAGCAGTCGACGATCTTGCGTCATCAACGCCGTAACAGCAAGTCGGCAACAGCACGTCTGTTCGCGATTTGGGAGCGTCTCGTGGACAGCAAACGAAACCTGCGCCAGACGCTCCGTGCTGCGGCCCACTGATGGCTAAGGCATAATGAATTCGCGTTTTGTCAAATAGTCAAACATATACACGTACCGCGTGTGAATAAATACATGGTTGGGCTTCAGTGTTTAAATGTAGACTAAAGACATACTTATACTGTTTAGCGTTTAACTAGCACACACAGTTGACTGACCGACCCCAGCGCCTGTGAAGTCACGACCTTATGGCGCTATAGAAGCTTGATTATTATTATTATTTCTTTAACCCTCGGTAGGTATATTCCAGAGGGAAGTTAAAAATTAGGCCTAAGGCAGACAACGTGGGTACGATAACTCGGCCGGCAAAGAGTCACGCAGCAGAACAGCGTTAAAAAGCTGCACCAACACCATTGTACACATGTTCGTGTTTCTTTCACATTAATCACAACAAATTGCATCAAGCTGGAGGCTTTAAGGTCGTGCTGTTTAATCCACATCTTCCGCACTGTATGCTATGGTTGATTGAACACTGCTGCTAATTCGCGGTCAGTTCGACACTTGGTCATATCGACATTCATGACCTTAGTCAAAACTGTTGTAAGGTCCATAATGTTGGCTGTCAACTTTAACTGGTCGCGACAACAGAGTACGCGACCAGTTAAAGTTGACATCGCACAACCCACACCGTCACTATATGTCATCAATGCAGCAGCACTCTCCAAGCCACATGCCATAGAACAGTTGTCTGTTGATCTCTATAACTATGACATAGACATTGCTGCCGTCAGTGAGACGCATTTCAAGGCTAAACACTCAGATAGTATTGTAGCCATACCAGACTACACACTACTACGTCGAGATCGTATCAGGCGCAGAGGAGGAGGAGTTGCGGTTTAT
>Ga0126335_1001388_pt1 | contig 13476 bp, 12 predicted proteins | sample OlaspJWI45metaG_FD_108409 | JGI IMG/M metagenome (GOLD analysis project Ga0126335, IMG submission 108409) | Marine gutless worms symbiont microbial communities from Oahu, Hawaii - Olavius sp. 1 OAHU.JWI-45 metaG | ecosystem: Host-associated > Annelida > Digestive system > Unclassified | place... | reverse complement strand
GCGCAGGTAAAGAACGAGACAAGAAACGATGCCACTAACAGCATCAGTATTAAAGATGCGACTGCGGGCTTCATTGTACTCAATCTCTCGCTCCTCGTAAGACTTGCTCTTATGAACTGCCAGCAGTGTTCGTGGCGTAGTCTCCTGCAATACATACTGCAACATTTATGTCAGACGTGATAACAACAAACAGAGGCATTCACCTGGTGTCATGTAACAGTTTCACAAATACATCTAAGTAAGTAAGTACATTATGTTATATGACATATGTGGTATTACATCACACAATATGCATAAATAATTGGTCATCCGAAATGTTATGTTCTTATGATGACTTGTGTTCTATTAAATGCATTGTCCTGCACGGCAGATATTGTGTAATCCAGCATTCGTGCTGCAATACAAATAAAACCATTATTATTATTATGCAATCAAACGACAATGAAGCAGTAACAGAAGCATGCACATAGGTAAATTGGAGTCCAAAAGCTACCATACTTACAGTAAACAAACTAAATACAATGCAAGCCTGGTATTATCGCCTTTTACGACAGCCTGTCGGGAAACGGAGGTGTCAACTTTTACACAGAGATGTGACATGCATCTAATGCGGATTTCATTCACCAAATACATAGGATGTGGATGCAGGTTTGTGACTAATGCAAGGTGACTTAATTACTTAAAATTAAAAAGTTACAAAATAACAACAAATAATGTTAAATCGTTTTCATTACTTGCTTTAAAAGTCAATAATCAATCAACAATCAGTGTCTCATGATAAAATGTGATAAGTTTATTTTCGCTATTATAATGTCCACAATGAAATTATACAATTTTTATTTTATAACATACTTTTTGAAGCCAACTTATCAACTTTATCATGAATGCATTTCCGAACACATTGGATTTTGTACTGAGGAAACAGTGGCAGAAGCCGCTGGATTCGGATTCTGTCACCTGTCACATCCCTAATTTTACAACTCTCGGAGTCCACACGTGGCAATGCACAAATGTGATGGAAACAAGCATGCTATAGTTGCTGTACGATGAACTGCTCATGAAGAAATCAGTGTCAGAACTAGAATCAGTACCTCAGAGCTGTCTGGGTCTCGTTTGAGTAACATCTTCTTGGGCTGGTCATCGTCTGATACAGCAGTTGCTGTTGCTGAGCGTTCTAAGTGATCACTAAATCTGAACTCTGGTCTACAGACACACATCAACCACACTCCATACACTCGTGCCATGTTGCACTAACACCCAAATGCCTCTTTAATTTATACTCCACACATCACATATTCACCACATTAACTCACCATCATCACCTTCATCACCACCACCACCATCATCATAACAGTTACACCTGCCAGTTTACAAAATACATTAGAACAACCGTGCATTATAATAGTCCTTGACTGAGTAGAATTTAAAGTTTAAAGTTAAAAAACGAAATAAAAACTAAAATTAGATAAAAGTGATAAAAGTAATAAAAGTTAAATTATGCAAAAGCAATGTCAAACCGATGAGTTTTGAGTTTTTTTAATGTGAGAAAGTTCTCGGTTAGTCTGATCTCTGGTGGCAGACTGTTCCAGATGTCGGGGCCAGCGACAGAGAATGAACTTTGGCCGAACAGAATCCTAATTCACTTCACGACAGCGGCTCATGTTGTCGACGACCGGAGATGATGACGTACTGCTGTGTCAGTGTCATTAAATGTGAAGATGTCCATCAGATACGCTGGATGGCAGCGATGTAGACAGCGATGCATCAGTAGGCCGGCGAGTACGGCGTTGCAGTAGTCAATGCGAGTGATGACCAGTGATAACACCAGTCGAGCAATCACATCACGATCAGCGTAACTACAGAGCTGTCGGAGATGATACCAGCAGACAGCGGTGACTTTTACGATATGGCTTGTCACGGTCAGTTCACTATCAAAGAAGACTCCAAGGTTTGTAAGTACACAAGACTGATGAACGGGTAAACAGCTGTTCTCCATTATCCCCGCCGACGAGTTACTACGATGACGACAGGTTGTTGACAGGACTGGGATTTCCCATCGCTGGTTTCACTGTAGGGACTGGAGTGACGTCGAGCCTTGACATGTTTACCTGCACGACGACTGCGGCAGGTACAGCCACAGCCAGACCGCTCGACAGCAGTGCGCATCTGCGCCGACAGCTCCCATCGAACAAATCGAAGTTCAAGTGTGACGTCATTAGACCCCATTACGGCAATAAACCGATCAAAATGTACAATATCTGCCGGCACGAGGTGAAACTGCAGCCGGCCGGAGTTAATCCAGGTGTGAATCCAGAGATATGTCCAAGCTATTCTAATATAAAATGTTCCTTACACTGACAAAAATGCCAAACAAAGCGGAGCAACAACACAGTTGCAGCCATATCTCTCCGGGTTTTATTGTTACAACTAAAAATGTTGATAACAGTGGCTTGCAAAAGCAGGTAAAATTCAGACAGAAATCAAACTAGGTTGTACGATGATACATACATCCGAGTGATGTCAGTGCGTGACACTGTCACATTCATCCTGCTGCTGTCAACGTTGTGCTCCAGCCCATAAAATGCCGACACTTTGTGTACCAGTAGGCGACACCATGGCGACGGGTGACGAAACACCAAGCTGTCATGTCTAGACATACACACAGAGAAAGCATGTAGAATTACACACAAATGATGAGTCGAATCTGGAGTTGCAGATAGTTGTTAATTAAGTATTATTGTTAACAGTGATAAGGTTTAACATCACACTCATAATAATACAGAGAAACGACCAACCCAGCCAACCACTTGCAGACTCAAAAACATTTAAATACAATTCATTACAAGCCATTTCAACTTTAAAAACTTATACAGCTATTTTAGAACACTAGCATATAGCAAACTGAACTCAACATCAGCACGGAAACGGATGGAGTACATCTAATCTTGCAAAAGATGAACCCAAAAGAGGCCGAGATAAAAAACGTTATTTCAGACAGCTCACAAACCTGCCACTCTGAACATAGTCAGTCAAATCCTGCTCCAGTCGAAGCAGAAACGAGCGATCTTGACAGCTCTTACTGAGTGTCTCAATAAAGAAAGGCTCAAGCTGCGTCCCAGGCACGTCGGTGTAAGGGTTGTCTGGTTGCTGATTGGATGAATCTAGAGACACGCTCCATGCCAGCACGCTATCTGAATGCCTTCCTTCTTTGACATGAACCTGAACGTGACATGACACCAAAACATTAATTATTGAGCTGTCACATTAACGCGATAACGAGTGTGCATTAAAGAATCAATCACAATTAAAAAATTAACGCCGCTGAAAAATAACGCAATACCTGGTAGCAAAAAAACTACAAAAATAGTAATACAAACTTTGCAAAATTGACCTATGCTGGTCTGAAAATATGCCAAAACAGTTAACTGCCATACAGGGTGCCCATCAATGTGGGCCATCCACATGCACTACTGAGACCAATAACCATATAATAGCACTGCATTACACAACAGTCGACTGTAAACGGCTGACCAGCATTCGCTGTAACACAAGCTACTCAAGTTCGCAATGCACGTTGCATGATGTAGATTTATTCGGATTATTAAAACAAAACAAAAAAATAATTAAAACAAGAGCAGTTGTAGACCAGCAGTTCCTAACCTCTTCAATATAAACAAAAAAGCCAAATAATACTAAACTTTGAACCAGATTAGACAATTCAACACAGAATATTAAAATGTTTAGCCCCAAAAAAATAGCATTTAGGGTAAACTATATGAACTGTGATCACCACTACCTATATCCACGTCTCCCTTACTACTCAAGGCAAGGTCTGCAGAAAAACAAATACATCAAGCAGGCACAATGATGCAACTTTTTCTCAATATCAGCTGCTGAATTTCTGATTTTCAACTGCAGTCTTCAACTCATTCAACCACCTGCAGCCCAGCTGAACAAGACGAACCTGTGAGGTTTCGACGGCCGTGCAGTAACCATTCAGTGGAGCAGAATGTGTCGACTGATCAGACTCAAGACTGTTGTCAGGAAGTGCACCACATGGCAACGATAACTCAGTGCTGGTACAGTAAACTACACTGTCAGCTGCTGAGTGCCGCATGCTTACAGAATCTCCTGATGAAACAGCGGACACCAGCAGACCATCAGGTTCATGTTGTGAACTGTCTACAGCAATGCTGCCATTTGGGTGCGTATCAGTGACGACAATATCTTCAACTGTATTGGGGACAGTTACATCAATGCATGATGGCCGTTCACCATCAGTCACTTTCGCTGAGTCGACTCTGTCACCCATGTTTAAATCTGAAAAATACACCATACACTCATGAAAGACTGTCAGCTGGTATTTTAAAATGACAAGTATACCTAGTTTTATGTACGTTAAAAACTATAAAGTTTAAAAACTTCAAGGCATTAGTGTGTTTAACTGTTATTAATTCCTTAATGCATTAATGAGTTCATTAATTCTGACAGTTCTACAAACAACTGCCAGAGACACAAACTACAAAGTTAAAGTTACAAAGTCTTGGTAACATCATACGTTATGAAAAAACAGAGCAGGCATTCTGTTACTACTGTAGAACTGGTACAGAATGACAGACAGTACACAAGTGTAAGTGTTTGGACAGACTAGTTTACCGTCAATTGGTACAGAGATTCCATGCCCTGTGTCACATCCAGTTTCACACGAATCACGTGGGACACACTCGTTAACAATACCAACAACAGGACCATCACTACAGACAATATTATCGATCGGCCCGTCACTACAGACACCTGCTTGTTTTGACAGCTGTGGTCTGTTGGCTCGTATGACGTGACAGTGGTCGACAGCTTGTATTGCACACGTTGCTGACTGCATCACGTCTACACATAAACACAACGTACACTTGCTTTAACAAAAATATGCACCATCTTCTTGTCTTTGCAGTCAACTTTCTGATTCATTTTGTCTTACTTGTGATTCAGTCTCTCAGACCAACCTGTGGAGAAAATGGGTACAGGGTACGGTACAATTAAAAGACGTGAAATTGTCATGGCGTCTAGACAAAATTGACAGAACTTTAGGAATACACAACCAGCGCTATATTCTGTCCACAAGAGGGTTAGTGTCAGGCCTTGGTTTTAGGGTTTAGGTAACAGTTACAATCAGCTTTAGGGTTAGAATTAGGTTTGTGGTGGGCGGAAAATTCAGTTCGGCACTTTAGTCCGCCCAGTGAACGGATAATAACACCGAGACAAAATTAATTCCTACCTCTACCCAACACCTATCGCTCAAAGCAAAAATCAGGGACAAAATGTCGAGCCGTTACGCAAAGACGCCGGTGCATTGTTAGGCAAGGTACCGGCGAAGGTCGGTGTGCGTGAATCACGAGCTAACAAAATGTGACCTTATGTCGCCTCAGCGCAACCACTAATCACGGATTTGACAACCTGCTTCAAAGTGTCTGGATGAAACGTAACCGCCGCGAGTGTCCGGTAAAATACTTTAGCGATTAATAAATAATTATATGCACATATAAAGAAACATTTTAACAACATAACAGCATCAAATATGGCGAAAATGACGTCACAGGAAATCCGGTCAGTGCGTGCATTGAACGTAACGTGACGTATCGTACGAGACTACTCGTGGAGTGGGAACTGAGAACTGGGAAAAGTGCCCGTGTTCCGTGAGCGGAGCATGAGCGGGGCGAAGAGTTGGCTGCATCGATCACTTATCCCAATCTAACTTACACCGTGTGCAGCAAAAAAAACTCACAGTCACAACGATAGGTGGGATAGCCTTTAGGGTTAGAATGGGGTTTGTTTTACAATTTACATTCTTTTTACGACCATTATTATTCATATTTTGCACGTGTATTCTCAATCCACAACTTTGTCTGCATCTTTAAATGTTATGATATTCTGGCATTGGCGGATGAGCAAACTGCGCAGCTGCCCGCCCACTTTGCTTCCATGTTGTTTACCCTATCACTTTTTGGCCAATGAAAATTGAAAAATGTGTATCTTAGGTCTTTTCTTTTAAGGTTGAGTTGTTACTTACTGTTAAGTATTTAGCAAAGTGATAGATGTAATCTTACAATACTAAAATGCCATACTATCATTATAACCAGATAAGTTTACCAAAAACATCAGACAGACATCCTACAGACTGCTCGGCTATATGATACTTTAAATGTCTACATGACTTAACATAACATATTCGTTCATTAGAAATTGTCAGAACACAATTAAACAATGGAATACGGATAAGGGAAAATGTTTAATAACTGTATTTATGAATTTGTGAACAAAGTTGCGCTGATTATCATAGTGTGAGAAGATGCGATCATTGCGCCGACGTCGCAGGTCGTAACCAAGACTGTTCTTATCTGTTAACAGTGAGTGTAACAGATGATGTTGATTGTTTAAACCGCGACGGAAAAGCACCGTCGGCATCTTCCATGAGGTTTTCCACAGCTGGGCAATCTGGCCGATAGTAACCAGCGCGAATTTCGCGTCTTAACAATCCCTCGATGCGCTGGCGGTCGTCAGAGGTGATGAAGATCCACCAGGCGCTGGTGGCGTATGTCAATCTGGCGACGATAACAGCTCGATAAACTGTCTGCAGCGCGGCGTCGTTTAAGCCGTGACTACGGAGAACACGCAACGCGTGGATGGACGTGGCACGACCACGAATAATGCCCCAGACATGTTCCCAGCTCATAATCTTAGCTTCATTTTCGACGAGCAATTTGCTTTTTCTGATCAGATACTCTTTCCAAATCTCGCATCACGTGAATCATCGTCGTTTCATTATCCTCAACTACCTTTATCTCAACACTCGCCAACCCCACCGTCCACTCGAAGCTTGATGATATTTGCACCAGATTTGGTTTGTTGAACTTGACAGGCGAAATGTGATTCCTGACGAGATGCGCAAGTAACATACTACGCGAGGCGCGACGTACGCCTCCAGCAGGGCCTATAATATTAGGCCTATAATTATTGCGATATTTTTAGTAATGTTGTATTTGTTATGCGCAAATTCCTTACAGGTGTATTATCACTACGGTAAGAATATTAAGCTAATTGAGAGTGTACAACGAAGAGCTACTAAACTTGTTACTGGTATGCAAGGCTTTTACAATGAGAGACTGAAACAGTTGGGTTTAATGCGATTGGAAAGACGAAGAGTGAGAAGTGATTTAATTGAAACTTGTAAGATTAGCCTATGAATGGAGGATACGATCTTAATCGTGATTTATTTTTTCAGCTCGAAGAAGGTGGTAGAAGAGGACATGACCAGAAATTGTTCAAGAGACGATTCATATACTTGATATTAGAATGTATGCTTTTTGTAATAGAGTTATTGACAACTGGAACTCATTATCCGCAGGTTGCGTTAATTGTAATTCCATTAACACTTTTAAGAAGCATCTCTTGCCTGAACTGGAATCGGCAGCTGTACAGTTTTATAGTTATTCATTTGATATAGTAGGCAGTATCTGGTGAAAGCTTGTGCTTACTCATGCCAGTATTAATGTCTGTAACATTGCTGGCATCGGTGAATTCCGTGAATTAACTTGGTGGCGAAAGTGGGTCACTCAGTAAGGCATCAAATTCGTGATCAGTAGGTCGCGTGTTCGACTCTCACCGAGTAGTGACGCGTAGTAACTTTGGGCAAGTTGTTTACACCTATGTGCCTCTGTCACCAAGCAGTATACCGGCCTAACGGCTTGGGAGTGGGGAGTAAACAGGAACACCACGCTATATGCACTAGCCCCATCTCCGTGGTCTCGCAGTGTAACCTGGTGTCTGGCTGAGGGCTACAGAAACGGAGATCAGCGCCGTCCCGTGGGCCATATGCAGTATGTCAGGATGTTTCATTGTTGCAGTGCTGCAAGATGGAGACTACTTCAACAACTGTCTTTGTGCTGTGTAACTGATCCTTAACTGTGGCTGTGTCACGTGGTCGTCTGGCGAAGCTGGCCAGCTTGACAGTCAGTTTGGTGGTGTCCGTAGTTACGGTGGTGTGTAACTGTATGGACAGAGACGCAGTGTGCGGCCCGTTGAGGAATAGATGTTCTGTTTTCGTTAATAAAACTGTAAGTAGTTGCATAGTACAAGCCGCCTTGGTTGTTCTCCGGTCGTATCCTGACACTGTATTAAGATTAAGATCGACCTGTTGCGACCGATGTGATCCCATGGCATGCTGTGACACTTTCACTCTGTCACGCCGATGAGCTGTGTAAAACGGCTAGACGGATGGAGGTCCTACTCGGGCTGGAGACTTATGGGACGGTATACGGTACATTGTATTAAGGCGAGGGGCTAGTCAGTGGGTGGCGGGGGCCAGCAAATTTTGCCATAAAGTATAGGAACATCTCGCTCGATGTGGCCTTTGCCAAATTACTTTGGCCTCCCAAGTGTTTGTAGGCCTATATTTAAACTGTAAAACGCAGTAACAGATTACGAACGAATTCTTGATCAATCAGCAATCAGTCGGTGCGAGCGAGTGAACAGTCAGTAGATGGGCCGGGCGACGTAGTGCGGCGACCGTGTGTTGGTATCTCGGTCACCAAACAGCGGCCTCGTGCGGTCCTGCCGTGGCGCCTGCAGCGGGTCGTACTGCGGCAACCAAGTCGACTTCTCATCGTCCATTCTGACCAACACGTACCTCTGCCGACCCCGGCCACGGCACCACAACGTCTCTCCTTCCTCTTCAGCTAGACGCAGGTAGATCTCTGCCGCGAGAAAGGCGAGCAGTGCGACTGGTAGAAGGATAAGGACGCAGATAATGCTTGCTGCGGTGGCGGGCCGAGTGTAACTGTAGAGTAGGAAGATCAACAGTTGTCCGACGCTGTAGCAGATCGTCACAGCGCTCTGAAGTACGACCTGAGAGTTGCGGCTTTCGTCTTCGTCGTCGTCAGGCAACTGACAGATCACAGCTAAACAGCATCATCAACACATCATCATCATCATTATCATCGTCATTACTAAATTAGAAAATGCACTTAAAACGATGCGTATGCCCCCGCCCGTGGCCACTAGCCTGGGGGGAGGTTGTCGGGGAGTTTAACTTCGTGACGTTTGTGGGAGGGATTTGACCAAAGCGGTTCTGTTTGGGGAAAGTTTGTGCCGCGTTCTGCCAACAACGAGAAACACAGAAAGACGTACTGACGCGCAGACAGGATTACCGACGGCAGAACAGCATGCACACTGCCTTCTTCGCCTATACAGACAGGCGGAGGCATAACAATACGCAGAGCATCTGTTAATACAAGATCATTACATTACAGCGTCAGCAGTAGTAGCCTACAGTCCTTGCCGAGTCACGTGGCCCACTGGGCGACGCTGATCTTCTTTTCAGTAACCCTCAGCCAGACACCAGCTACACCGAGACGACGGATACGGGGCTAGTGCAGAGCGTGGTGCACCCTTCAGTGAAGTACCAAACCATGCTCGGTGTCCACTGTCCGGTTGGGAGTCGAACTCGGGAGCTATGAATCGCACCTCCGTCGCTATACCAACTGTGTCACCATGGCAACTAAGAGCTGTTGTCACCGGTACGGGGTACGCAAAAAACCAGTGATCAAGTGTGGCAAAATAGTGTTTTGAACCCCGAACGTGACCTCGATCCATTCAGCGTTTTTCGATAACTCAGCCGCATGACAAATAGACTGACTAACACATCACGCTATGGGATCATCGGTCGCAATAGTCCGCGCTTCATGCACTCGATGCAGCCAGACAACAGATTACTGTATATACCAATGAAGCAGACTTGAAGGCAGCTGTCGCAGACGCTCCACGCGCAGCCAATCACGAGATAGCTGGCGGTGTCACGTGACCTCGTCTCATCCAATAGCAGCAGACATAGCAGCAGTGACGTCATCACAATGGCGACCGGAAGTAGCAGTTTTACACGCCCGGTATGTCTCAGTAGGTACCCGACCGGTGTTGAAACCAGCAGTGTGATACCGGCCATGCATAGGCCAGCCATTACTGGGACCCGAGTACCAGCTGATAGCGGCACAAACTCCTACAGACGAACAAAATATATACGAATTTAACACCGGTCTGCCGTACATACAGTACAGTATAAGTTAAAACTAAGTTTTTTTAATACTCCAGAGTCCAGATTTCAGGTCATTGGCGATCTAACATTTTAGAGTTTTTCTTCATATAATCGTAATTTAATAAAGGTCAGTGAAGCGTATGGATCAGGCTGCTCCTGCCCACCAAGCCCTACACCTCTCAGAACAGTTTGACACCCGGAGGAGACTACCAGGTCGCCCGCAAAAATGCTGGGTGGAGCAGGTCACCACGAGCACAATGCTCTCTCCTTCTGACGCTTGGAGTGTTGCGGTGGATCGGTCAGCATGGATGGCGCTACGACCCGTCGACGGTCAAGCGTAGTGAGAGAGAGAGAGAGAGAGAGAGAGATGAACTGTGATTTGTGGTGTTTTTCGCTTACTGGATTTTTCTCTCTAATAAAATATAGCACTTAACAACGTCTAAAATCGTAATCTCGTCTACTAGCATTTTGCCTTTAAACATCGCAAATTAAAACTGCATTAAAATATGCTGAGAGAACAACACGCAGACTATTGATATTGAAACTAAGTGTCTGCCTACGCGACATGACAGACCTGGACGAAGGCGAAATATGCGAACATTTGTTGAGCGCCGACTAGAATGGCGAGTGGCGACAGCAGCGCGACATCTTGACGCCTGAACGCATTCAGAGGGTCGAGCACCAGCGAAACGACACTGGAAACACTCCATGATGATTTCTCTTTCCGGTGTCGGTCGTCGTCGAACGTGCGTATGACGAGCAGCAGCGCCCCTAGCGGAGAGAGGGCGTAGATGATCAACAGCGCCACCAAGCGGCCGCCGCCAGAACTAAACGTTGACTCAGCGAATGAAGTGGTAAGAGTACCGGCAGTCGTAGACGCATGCGTATTTACATCGCTAAACCAGGATGACAAGGTCGTAAGGCCTGAAGTCGAATTACCGACGGAAAGTGACGCCACTGATGACGTCACGCTGAGGTCGGTGTCTGTGTCTGAAACTGTGTAGTTTGCCAAAAAGGTAAGATATAGCGATGACGAGATAAATGGCCCCAGACCCGACCAGGCCAAGCTTAGTAAACTAGACGCACGATAGGTGGTCGCTTCGGCGCTTCGATGGGATTCAATTCCGACCCCAGCCACCTGCGACGACACTGACCGACAGTAGTGGCTAGCGGCCGCCACGCGGACCCATGTCAGCAGAAACCCCGCCACGAGCGAGCTACAACCAAGCACGCCGACCGGGACGGCAGCCACGAAACAGCGAATAACCGCGAACACCATCACGCCTACACAGCCGCCCACCGTCAGCCACCGGAAATTGATGGCGGCCATCTTGAATGCCAGCTGTGACGTCATCGATGCGACGATTGCGCCGACAATCGCCGAACATATTGTGACGCGTAGCGCGACATCGGCGGACTGCCGGGAATGCGGTAGAAGAACGGCGGGAAAATGTACCGGAAATGACGCAACGAGCAGACTCAGAACGACTATGACAGTCGGCGACAGTGGCGTCCCTAAGCAGCCATTACTTCCTCCTTCCATCGACTCGATTCCGGTACTGGAAACGCCGACATGTTTACCGTTGCTGATACTGTTCTTTGTAGCTCGCAGATCGTCGGGTTCGTCTGATTGGCCGTCACCGCTGTCACGTGACCGACTTTGCCGACCAATCATGGGTCTTTCAGCTGTTTCCGGTTCCGTTCTGCTGTAGATCTCGTTTTCACTGGAATCGTCGGCGTCGTCGTCGTCGGTGAGTATCGAAATTGTGGCGTCAGGCGACGCAAACTGTGCCATTCTGTACCGTCTAATATGCCTCGCAGTCGGTACCGCGTAAGTAAGTAACTCAACCGAAAGAAAACAACGACGTGTTGCCAAAACTCGACGCGTTTACCAGCTAAACAACAGTATCCGTGGCAGGCAGGCACCTGTTGCTCGATTAGATGCACAGTGCAACAGATTCCAGCAAGAAATCCACGCTCATTACGCATAAAATGTCAAATACTGTGCATTAGGCCAAGCCTCCGAGCCAGCCTCAGCGCTGTCAGTGGCTAATATCATAGCCACCCAGCAGCTCAGGCCCTAGCATTCTGGCGGCCTTAATCGGCCTCTGTAGGTCGCATCCTCCGCAACCGTAAGGCCGGCTTTGCCACCGAAGCAGAACATTCGTGATTCGTCAAATTGTTTGACACAATGCCAATAATCAAACATTCGCTAAACCTGTCTGCAGGAACAGAATTTTATTTACACTCTTATCCACAAAGTCACCAACTGAACTGATTTTAATGTTATTGTTTTTTTAACTTCTTCATCGTTTTCGCTATAATATGTTCGTGACAGCTTTTAATAAACGAATATTATTAGTTTATTACGGTGGCTGCTCACTGTACAGATATCAGACCTACATGTACAAGCGCCGCAGGAAACATCGCCATGTACGCGAGTTCATACAACAAACCAATGTGTACAATGTTCAGTGCTTATACGGCTACGGCCAAACGTTAGGCTTATTCCCAGTCCACTCACTGTAGCGCTGTGCCTATGTGCTTAGCCAGTCCGAACATCAACAGCCTGCATGTATGCAATGTCATAATACTGAGGCCTGACGCTGTATAACAGTAGGCTTGTGGGCGAGGGCGCCACGGTCATTGAGCAACACCGGCTTGTAACTACTGTGTTTTGCCAGATGAATGCCAGTTGCTTGCACTGGTGACGTCTGACGTCCTATTGCAGCTGTACGTAATGTACGACGATCATCAGGTGTCGTCCAGCACGGCCGGAGTTACCACTAGGCTGACAAGGCTGTAGCCTAGGGGGGGCCTAGGGGCCTCATACAGCGGGCTACGTGCCACGTCGTTCACGTTGACAGTCCTGCAATTAGTGCCATTTAATGTAATAAATTAATAACTGTTTTCCTAATTGTAAGTTGATTCTGTTACTGGGGTGCAATTAAGCAGTGGTGCTCCAATTTCTGTAGAAAACTTACTTATTTAATGTTTCTTGCGTTCACATGTTCGTGCATTGTTAAGATATTCCGCTTTGGAAACAGTTTCAAACTGAAAAGCAGTGGTAGGTGCCACGATGTTGCTTCAAGGAAAAGAGGGGCGCGATGTGAGAAGGCAAGGCAGGCAGCCGCAGGTCCCCATAGCTGTGTCTAGTCTACGGCTCCCAAATGTGTAACTGTAAACCCTCTCGTGGTATCAGCAAGTGAGTGACTGAAGTTAACTTTAAACTGGCATGTTTTGTCTTCTCGTCTCTGTCTGGCCATGCACCTTCGTACCTGTCGGATGACATACATCTGGTCTCGGAAGGGCCTCGACGTCGCCTGCGTTCGTCTACCGACAGATCGTGTGTTGTTCCACGCACACACAACACATTCGGTGACAGAAGTTTCGCT
>Ga0126335_1001387_pt1 | contig 13476 bp, 7 predicted proteins | sample OlaspJWI45metaG_FD_108409 | JGI IMG/M metagenome (GOLD analysis project Ga0126335, IMG submission 108409) | Marine gutless worms symbiont microbial communities from Oahu, Hawaii - Olavius sp. 1 OAHU.JWI-45 metaG | ecosystem: Host-associated > Annelida > Digestive system > Unclassified | place... | reverse complement strand
TAATATATTATGTACCTGTAGCATTTTTATTAAAATGTGAGCACAGATCTAATCTTTAGGCACATGTTACAGCTTATTTGTTATTTATCTATCTAAAACACCCAAATAAAGTATTTTTTACCAATATTTTAATGTTTACGGAAAACACCTGAGAGTTGTCGCTGATCATCTGTGTTATGTTAAGCGACGTTAACCTACACCACACTACGTGTTAGACATGTAAATTTTGTAATGACCACCGTACTCAAGAATATTTTCTTTATCGCTTTAAACTGATTACTGACTACTTCCGCGACAACGAAAACTAGACTTTCGTCAAATTTCATTGGAAATTGCGTGTGACAAGATTTCGTGACAGTCAAAAGTACAGGCTAGTAAGCATCGGCAACGGCCAACTCAGTACGCGCACACGGGTGATTTTACTATGGGTTACGCCCGTAGGCCTGCGGCCTAACCGGGCTGCGCCCGGTATAAGTCAGTTAGACGATCTTCTCAGTTCTCATACCAGAAGGTCACGTGCAGACAGGTTGGGTGTATACTTTGTAGGGTGATTGTGCATGTGTATACAGCACTGGTTTGATACATTGTCATATACGCGTGTGCCAGTATTCTGCTGCTAATAAAACTGAACTGTGCTTGTCATATTTCTCCGAGTGAGTTTACCGTATAGGCTAGTTTCTGATGATGAACGACAGCAAACTGTACGAATGGAAAATCTCATGCTGTTTGCGACCTCTTGTTATACGGCCTGTATAGCTCATATAAGGCTCCTTACAATATGTCACAGGCTTACTTGTCGAATGTCTTATTAAAATAGTCGTGTCGGGAGTGTCATAGGCTACGCTACACACATCAGAATACAGTTCTGTCGTACGAGCGAAGATACGAAATGGCATGATATCCAACGTCATTTTGCTAAATTGACAGTGGGAGGAGAAAATATGAAAAACACAATAAACATCAGTATGTGTAGTGTGTCATATAGTAGCCTGCAGGCAGAATAGAATGCAATATCTATGCGTATTGCTTGTATAGGCCTATATATACAGCGGTAGCCTTACCAGTGAAATAATCGTAGAGAGCCGGGAGCGGTTTACAGGGCTGATCGGAGATACCACTTCATCCGACGGGTTTGCAGCACTGAAAAGTACTTTGCAGAGAAAACAGTACGCTTAGACCCTGGGAACGGAAAGCATCGATGCGATGCAGTGTACCGCTCGCTGCTATAGTGTATAGCTGATGCCTTGTTCGTGTCATCACGTCACCTGCTGTAAATAGGCTCCTGGAAGTCACCCAGCCCACAGCGACGCCCTTATTGTCTTTCATTCTCCGCAGTCCGCCTGAAACCTTGCTTAAAGTAACCAGATTAGTGGCCGCATCGAATCCCGTCGACACGTGGGGGATGGGAACCCTCATCTAATTTAATGTTCCCCATGAGTCTTCACCCTAAACAACTCGTCGATCCGTTATCCACCCGGCGTAATGGATTGACATGGGATCACCAATCGCAATAGTCCACGACCACATCTCACTCATTCGATGCCGCATAAAAAGCGGCAAAGACAGTTGAGCCGCACGTAAAGGCCCCTACATCTGCCAGACATATCAAAACATCTAATGGGCAAGATTCCGTTAACACCAGTAGACGGAATAGAATCTGGAAAAGATTCTGTGAGATAAGCGAACAACCAATTCGGGAGAAGTCCAACTTCCACTTGTACGATTTGTTGTGACTTGTACAGTTCGTCTTTTCGACAGGCCTGCGCTGACTATGGATTTGTTGTAGAGCCATAAAAGGTCATAAAAGTCGTGCAACAAATCGTACAAGTGGACTTTGAACTAGAGAGTCATGTTAGTGAGGAGAGTTGTGAACTTACGATGTATCGGGGATTCTGGGCCTGGCTAAGAGTTTGATTGCTGATATAGCGTGTTGAGCCACAATGTACGACGACAGTATATATCACGTGAAACAGACATGGGATGGAACACTTTCGTGGAGAATGACAGGCCGATGAGTGAAACTAATGACCGTGGGATATGTAGTCTGCAGCACCCCGTGGTGCGGTGATAGAAGTGTAAACTGACACTCTCTTTATGAGTTTACACCGAAGGCGACACGGCGGCGACGATACACGATAACGTGATAGGACTGTCTATATACAGTATACGGCAACATATACATTGGGCAGGGACAGACGTATCAGTCACGCACAACACCTGTCGTATGATTAATGACCCTCGGCCAGACACACGCTGCGCAGTCACCGCAGTGATGGGCAGACTGCGTGGAATATTGAACCGTTGAACGCGAGTGTGAAAACAGGTTAAAATGTGCCAATAGCGCTCGTGCTGGAGTAGGCCTGTCGGAAATTCAGTGGCAGCGTCTAGATGCCTCTCATCTGCATGCATTCTCGACTTTTACTCAATTCTTGTCTATTTTGGGCGCTTTTGTTACCCCATATTAGCTAACAACAGATCCAGTTAGAATTGTCTGTATGGAGGTCTCTAACCCACTGCATTGTGCATAGCTGACACCGCTGACACATCGAATGAAAAACTGAACCCGATATCGGACACGACTTCAGCTTTGTTCACAGCACCGGGCGTCACGGGCCGTGAAGTCACGGATGGTTTAAACCGAGCTTTAGCCGCTCGATCTCATGATCATTCTTGATCTCTGTACATTCAATCGTCTGCCTCATAAAACTCGCTGTTTTATGTGTTGTATGATACTAATACTCGCCAAGTCCGACGTTGCGAAATGTGGACGCCCGACGCGTATTCTGGTGCTTCTAAGGTTGTTCAATGTTCATATTGTCTTTGTAAAACTTGACCTTTCGCGTTTTAACTTCCGAGTTACATGAGACGCAGTTATATAGCCTGCTGAATAGACGGCCGCACGATAAACTCTGTGAAATCGTGAAATGTAAGCTAACATAACTTCTTAACAAAACGGCAGACGTCGGTGGGTAATATCACTATACGACGGTTGGTTTGTGGCTGTCTGGTGAAACGATGTACTAGCGGCGAAAGAGCATCAGAAGCCGTCGAACGAATGGGCGGACAGACGGGTGAAAAAGAACCCGACCTGACGGTAGACGAGAGTCGATGTCTAAAGCTTTGACGTCAGTCGTTTGACGGACGACTGACGCAGCTGTGGCAGGTCTGACAGCCAGAGCAGGGCACGGCAGGGCGGCTGGCTTGCCGAGCAGGCGGTCATCATGTTAGATGGATTGATGTTGGCGCTGTCGCTTCTCCCGCGGGCCACGTAGGATGTCAGCGAGCGCACGCCGACTGCAGCTGCTGTCAAAACGTTATCAGGATCTGTCGGACCGACACCATGCAGCCGTACGGGCTGGCAAGGCCACCTACCAACACCGCAGCGTTCGGACAGACCGGAACGTCGAACTGCTCTGACAATGCTGACTGGCACACTTTCAGTTGCAACCAACTTGACTGCAGACCAAGACATCTCCAGCGCTGCAGGCGCGCAGTTGTGCGTGATGAGTGAATAATTAACGATTGTAAAATAGGTCTGTAAGTTAATGTTCATTCGTCATGCAATGCTGCTTACGTGTCTACCGGTCTGCCCGCTTTGTGCATCATTTGTCCTAATTCAAATGAATGTATGATTGTTTACAAATATGAGCACATAAATAACATCAAACTGCCATTATCCTTGCTCACGCAGTCATGTGTCACCCTGACCTTGACTCTATGACCTTGAAATACGAACTACCCAAAGCTGTACTTTTGAAAGACGTAACGAGCGTTCTGTAGATCAAGGAATTCGGCAGTTATCGAATGAGAAACAAACAAATAAACAGACGCCCGAAAAAATATACACCAGTCTCTATGCGAGTGGTGAAAATGCGAAAGGTGACAAAAACAGTTGGACATTTATCATAGTGCGCATATATTGGAAGTACACTGAACATGCTGAAAACGTACAGTATATTATCCCGAGCTGAAAGGCGTGAAAAAGACGAGCATTTGGCGTTTGCTGGCGTTTTGAGGCCAATATCCGTATCGCATCAATCGTCGATTACCAAAGCATATCAAACAAGCAAACAGAGCAGACCGCTGTGACTGGCAACACTGACACAGAGCGGCTGACAGTGCAGCGGCAAATGAAAACCAGATTGCAGCTAACACCCGGAACACCCACTGACAGTCACTGCATCACGGCGCTGTCAGCGCCGGCGCAGTTTGATGAAACTGTTTTACGATATGCATATATAGGGCAGCCCAAAAAACTGCACATATCCATGCTTGGTGTTAAATTGATATAGCTTTGTGAAATCTCAACCAAATTTTATAATTTTTGGCAGACTTACATCTGAATAGATTCCCAACAAAACAATGCATATACTGTCCACAGCACTATTGTTGCGTGGTCCTACACTACCTTGTAGAAATAATATTGTCCATTTTCTGTGCTGTCTCAAGGTGAAATTTGCTCATGAATTATTTGGCAAACAACTTAATAGTGTCAATCACACAAAATTGTACTGATCAGTTTACAGGTGATGTTTAATATGTCCTTCTCTCAGCCAAAAAATTATAAAATTTGGTTGAGATTTCACAAAGCTCTATCAATTTAACATCAAGCAAATGGAAATGTGCAGTTTATTTTGGGCCACCCTGTACATGTAGCTCCTAGTTCCGATAACCACCCACGTAGCAGAGATTTCTGACGTCTAAAATTTCAGACCAGAATTTTCTGCTCACAGCATTATGTAGGCTTATAAAGAATATGTCAGGCCTAAATATGAAACAACCTCAGACTTAACAATACAGAAATTACGAACATCTTTATTTAACATAATTGGCAGCTGTAAAACAGTAATAAAAACAAAACTAAAAGTAAAATTATTTTATGGCGATTTCTTGAAGAGACATATCTGAGGAACAACACTGGAGTTGAAATGTACGGCGTTTTGGATTCTGTTCGCACAGGATATTACATACACTGTACTAACTTCCTGCAAAGGCTATAATTACAACCCAGACGTTAGTGCCAAAGACTAAAGTTAATGTATATGTCGATATTGTCTTGCAGATCTCTTAAAGATGATTTGTTCTCGGGCAACATCATGCGTATCTTATAATGCTGAGACTTGAAACTGATGAAAACAGATCTAGCGGAACAAATCGCTGACGCCGCTACGATGTTCATGACCATATTGACGATGTCGTCAAAGATCTCATGCAGAAATCCTGATATACAAACATTTCAACATTTTCTTGGAATCAAACGCGTATAGCTGATTAGCTCGAAAACAGAACACTAAATTTGTTTCTTTGCTAAAAATGTCATGTTTTTGATGTTCTGCGAACGTTCATCGATCTAAGGTCTGCACACATTTAGCTTTTTCGAAAATTATACTTCTCGTCTTGCTCTCCGCGAAGACACTAATGTAGGTAGACGTGTACCAGATGCTGCAGCAGCAGGAGCTGCATTATAAAGAGCACGGCCGTTCATGTAGTTCCAGTGAAATGTCACTCACGGGTGATTGATGTTGGCAAGTGGAGAGCTGCCTGGAACTCGCAGCCTGCAGGCAGTCCCAGTTTGTCGACGCTGACAGACAGACTGGCTAAGTGCAGTGCAGGCTACTTGACCGATCGACCTAGCAACACACGTCATAACTGTTGACGTCTGCCTGACCTGCCCGCTGCAGCGCCTAGCTGGCCCCTTTGCATCTTCCATCCAGCCGACGCAGCTGCGGTTCGGCCCTGCCCGCTGACAGGCGTGATTGATGGCCCGTCAATTTTAACTCGTTATCAACGACGTGTGTGTTTCGTCAGCGTCCGACGGACCCGTCTTCCTTTATCTAGCGCTGTGGGGCGTCGCGGGAGAAACGAGGGAGACGGGCGTGTGTCTTCACCCATCAGCGTCGTGTCGAAACTCGACCGGACATCAAACGAGCGCCCTGCGATGGAGCCTGGTCGGCGTTGCACAGCCATCTCGTCCAGCGTCGACTGACAGACGGACAGACGGGTGGAGCGCCAGCACGCCGCGCAGTTGTAAATCACTCGTCGGACTCGGTTTACGTGTACGAGCGGCGTCGCGATAACGGCGACGGCGCGCGGGAGGGACGGACTGTGAGGCGTCTAGCGCCCGAACGAGAACGGAAACCGAGGTGTCTGCTCATCCGTCGTCAAGCGCCGACCCAGCCCGCCCGCTGCGCGTTGACGTACTCGAGCCCGACCCACGGACCGGCGGACCGGGCCTGTCGCTGTTTAGTGTCGACGGTCGTCGTCGGCGTCATTTGTCGACAGTCGTCCAGCTAGCGAGCCGAGCGCTCTGATCTATGCTAATGCCGTGATTTAATACCGACCTACAGTGCAGAGCCGTCTAGAGCCGCGCCCCGATCTGTTCTCGTTCCGCGCGGCCTTCGCCACTGATGCGGACCCCGCCGGCTAAGCCCTGATTGAGTTGCTGGCTTTCGACGCTGAAATTGTAACAACCGCCACCGAAAAAATGATGAGCTAGGTGCAGGCGCCGGATCACTCACTTAACTGCGTTGACACTGTCGTCCGTCAGACGTTCTATAGTCTACGAACAACTGTTGCTTCTGGCTTTACTCACTCTGTACTATGCAGTTTAATTCGAAACTCCAGGAACACGAAAACGAGTAAAACAGTAATTGTCACGTTACGTTATTCGTTCGTACGGCTAGAACTGTGATTGACAGGACCACCCATGCGTGACGATTGATAACGTGACTTTCTCTTCCCTTTTTACTGGTGTGTTGTGGTTGTGTTAGGGTGTGTTAACGCCTGTTTGTTTTGTTAAATTGAGTTTTATTTTTGTAATATACCTTTAGTATTAAAGAAATCGAGTTGTGTCGTTTCATGGGGGGTGCTCGGCTCAATCCTCTGACAGTAATCAGAATCAGAATCATAATGGTAAGCTGTGTTACACACACATTAACTTGAAATACAATTATGCAGCTATACAAAGTATGGTACCAGAGATTACTTCCATGTCTAAGCGCGATATTTTGCACGAGATCATGAGACGTGAATCTTAAACCATAACGAGTTGTAAGGAGTTGAGTTGGAGTCGAGCTGACTGTCAGCCAAATGTATAAAGGTAGTTAAACAGATTTTACTCGTTTGCTATGATTGCTGTGTAAAATGAGGAAAATATGCACAGGCCTGAAATTGCGTAATCAGTAAATGATTTTTCTTACTGTCGTAAGATGAAGCATGATAATAGCGTAGATTGTATTGAGTGCTTAATCAGAAGTTTAGCCTTTGTACACACATGTATATCCAATGAAAAATTGCAAGCACAGGGTGGTCTAGAATGAATAGCCTTTAATAGCCCACACATACAGTACGACGCTGAAATGAATGAGGTGCCGTATTGTATGTCAGTCATTATTCAGAAGTGCGTGATACGGTACATGTACATGACGGACGAGTGCATGCGGCGATGCATCTTGCTTGAAGTGCAAATGAAATTCAGTCCTTGATTTATTAGGCGCGGTGTCGGTGATCGCCACCCAACGTCCCGCATGACCTTTAGCCCCGCATACGTTGTTTAGACGGACCGACTGATGCTGACCCGACGAGATGAGTTGAACTGATGATGCGGATGAACCAGGTGACATCTGCAGCCTCTGAAACTGATAGCTTCCCCGCCGCTACCGCTGCCGCTGCTGGCCGCCAGATGTGAATAACGAACAGAGTGCATTTGTCTGACGCAAGCATGTTTCGACGATAGACGTCGTACCACTGAAACCGATACTTCGGCTTCCGTCAAATTGTCCCTGCAAACGGAGTGCAGTAATTTCGAGCAGTATAACAACATGGTTAGCGTTTACCCGAGGTTCGATTGCCACAAGGTCAGCGGGTTTGAACTGCGGCTATAAATTATCGAAATCCGAAATCCGACTGGAGTGGAAGTATGTCGATTTTTGAGACTCTGACACTTTGAGACTGAGCACTTGATCTAAAACACTGAAACGCCGCTAAACTTACAAAACATTACGATGAACTCCTGTGCAGATTTTGACTTAAAATACAATAGAAAAAGTTTGGTGATCGAGGTCCGCCTGAATCTGATGGGGGAGCTCACGAAATATTGATTAGGCCATACTGTTCATTATAAAGTTATCTTTTTGCTGCAGCGTGAGTGAGTGAGTTAAGCGCCGCAGCTCGCAGCCTCAATTAAACAAATATCCATCCAATTCTTTCAACAGACACTCGAAATATGAGGTCTTCAACTACAGTACTGTACGCAACGATTCTGGCAATATGTTCCACAGACGAAGACGCCACTTACAAGTTGTACGGTCACAGGCCTGAATGAAAGTACACTGAATGGTTAGACATGATGACGTCGAGTCGTTGTCGACCGACATAATCTAAATGCTGTTGCTGCCACCAGCTGACAGTTTAATAACAATGCCGCTGACATAGGACATAATGCCTTGTTCCACTGTTCCTCTCCCACCGGCGGAAGAAGAGCGGAGGTGGGGTGTTATTGTCCTTAGGGGACGTGACTGACGTGAGCGCGTGAGACATGGACTGCAGGTCAGAGAATAGCAAGCGACGACGACACCGTGCAGCTGGACTGCGTCTCTCGGCAAATTACAATCGCTCGACACTCTCTGACGAATGTCCACGCAATAAATTAGTCTCAAGAATGTCGCCTGCAGCTACGCAGCAAGCGGCCAGCAGGTCGTGCGACTGCGACACGGCGACAGTTTGTAAGCATTAGCAATAGCCTGCTACGTCCACAACATTAGCCAACCAGATACTGATCACTTGTATTCTATACAGATTACAGACTATGTTGCACGACATTGTGACACATTGACCAGACTGCCGCGTACTACTACATGTACATTTACATATAGTAAGTAATTAGGTTACAAGTACAAAGTCAGTATTTCTTTAAATACTTCTACTTAAAATGCGCCTAAAACAACTTTTGGCGTAAATTGACTCTCACGTATTGAGCATGAAAGTCCCATCTTTTTAACACTACTTTTCCACATATTACACGCAATCTGAAAAAGACAATGATGGTATGGCACCCATGAGACGTTGAGGCGGTCACTGAAGGCAATGATTGGCCGTTATATTGGCGTCAAATTACTCAAATTTGGCACGGCGGACAGGACCGTTGGCTGATTTTACTCAGCACAGCCGTGACTCCGTCAGTCCATGCCGTAGTGCCCGTAAGACTGGCGGAAATCATGCAACATTTGTAGAGCCGTGCCGCGATTTATGGGACAATATCACAATCTGCTACCTGCCAAAAACAGCGAATAATAAGTGCCATTATACAGAAACAGAGCAAATGAATTTTACAATTATTTCTTCGAAAAGCTACAACACCGAATCTCCCGTGAGATCGTCTCAGTGTGACAGACGCGGCGCCTATCACATCGGTAACTGCAGCGTGGTGCGTGGCTGCTGCTGCTGCTGCCAGTGTTGATGTCGCTTCAGTCTCGTGAAGACTCTTTGCCGACCGACTACGACCAGTGTCATCGACTGCCAGCAGCGCTGACGTTGGTCGTAAACCCGAGCGCAACCCGGACGAGCGTAGCAGTCGCGCATTGGCGTCGACAGGTTCACGAGAGCGCATTAATTCGTCGCTTTATTGTCGCCGCTGCTTTACGACGGCCGTCTGACCTGCCCCACCCGGCAAAAGGCGACAAATAACGGACGGACCGCAGTCTCCATCGTCCTACGTGATGCTAGCTGACCACGCCACGGCACAGATCAAGCGGGTCATCTGCAATATAGCAAACGTCTGTAGCCAGAAGTCCTCCAAGTATCAATCATTCACTAGGTCGTTCATCCTTCGCTCGCTGACAGTCACATATTATGCTTCACAGTGATCAACTGCACGGCTCAGCTCTGTTAGCTCGCCTTCTCAGCTGTAAGCCTAAATACTCCCACTAAATGATGTCATGTCATATTCTCAGTACAGACAAATTTACTAGAAACAGTTATCGTTTAATACAGCTCCGGTCGTTCAGCCGCATTGAATGCATGCTCCCGGCGTCAGTCTTTGTGTTACGTGGCTTCGCGCGACTTCGCTGTGCAAAAATGGCTAAACAGATCGAAGTCCTACTTGGGGTGGACACTCTTGGGGACCAAAAGAACATTGTATTAGATGGGGTCCTGGCGGTCTCGATTTTCCCATGCATTTGATGCGGCCTTCGCCCAATTACTTTATTCACTTGACACTTGTTGGTTTTGGACTCGGAAGTTTTTCATAAACGCGAATCAATCCAGTGATTGGATCATCGGGGTGTTTGGAATCGTTATAGCGCGATCGTCCTGTGCCAATGATACACAATATGGGCTGTCCTTGGTGTAGGTTCAAACAATCGCTTTCCGCCGCTCTTAATACAGGGTACCCCGAACCGCTGTTCCGAAGATTAGCAGGTCAACTCCAGCACCTAGAGACAGCACAGTGCCGCCAGATTCGCCGTACGAACAGAGATCACTGCAGTACAGTATTCCCAGTAATTGACTTGGACGGGTCGGTAACGCGGCATTTACTTATCAAGACCGCAGTGCCCATGCACGCATCATTAAAATATCCGGTACTCTGACGCGACGAGTATGCCGGACGAGTGCGCTTTCTACCGAATCTGTTGGGCATCATACAACAGACACAGCTTGTGCGGGTCGCGACCCGTAATAAAACACGTCGCGGCCGCGCGGCTATCGACAGCTTCAGCTCGTAGATATTTCGTCAGCAAATGTTTTCGTCGGCGACGTCGGCGGCCGCTTGACGGCGGCTCTTAGCACCCAGCAATTCGCCACGGCACGGCGGGTGAGCGGCTGAGGCTAACCATAACACGCCGTACATCAGCTAGACGGATTCAGCCACTGCTACTGTGCAGCCGGCAGGCGCCGTCACAGGTGCAATGAAATTTATAACTGTTTATTCACCTTGCCGACTCGCGCCGCTCATAAATCGTCGCTTGCGGCGCCGGTGGTTGAAACCGAGTCTCCCGGTGCGGTGCCTGAACTGTGCAACTACAGCCGGGAGACCTCCACAACCAAACGAGAAGTTAGATCTCTACCGGGTCGGTCGTTCAGTCACATGCGTTGATTTATTAAAGCGATTATTCGCGAGATGCTTATCTGTTGTTTGTCGCGTTCAATCCGGCTTCGATGTAGCCACGTTTATTTATTACCGTCAGCCGCTAAGCTCGGCGTCAGGCTCTGCAGCCCATCAATCGGCACATAAATCTGTCCTCTATATACATTTGACTGCGTGCGGTAGCAGAGGTTTTAGGCGAACATCGCAGCCTATTTTGTGGAGACTTGATATTTTGTGGGACTCTCCGACACATCCCTGAATGCTATACCGCAAATACGGTAATAGATTGTACTGTTGCGTATACAACAGTTCCGCTTTAAGTGATGTGTCTCGGTTAATTTCTGTAAAAAGATCAACGGTAGGCCTAGCGTTGTAGTCCTCAAGGAGTGATCTAATGGTGGACTTGTACGTAGGCCTACATTGTAATGACGACGGATAAGTGACCAAAGTAATTTGACAAAGGCCGCATCGAACCCCCTCCCCTCGCCGTGGGGGATGGAGACCACCATCTAGTACAGTTTTCTTGGAGTCTCCACAACAAATAGGACGTCGATCCGTTCAAACGTTTTTGCACTTCCTGCCCGCGTGACAGACAAACTGACAGACGTCGGGATCAGCGATCGCAGTAGTCCGCATTCATGCCTTCGACGCCGCCTAAAAACGAAGACGCAGTTGCACGGCGAACTGAGCGAAAGATGGCGACATGCAGCTGCAGCAAGCTTTGATGAGATGATGACTGTACGGTGACATACGTCGTGTCCATCAGACGCATGCAACAACAACGCGTGTGGTCAAGGCAGGCAGACAGCCCCCGGGGCGACGTCGCCGAGTACCAGTTTGAGCGATTCATCATCGCGCCGCTCGCTCTTTAATGTGCAAGCCGTCAGAGACGACAAGACAAGATGGCCGACCGGTCGGCCGTCAGATCTCAAAGATTCTAATTGCATTCGCATCTCACAGACTTCTATCATTCCGAACCCTCCCAATCCCTTCCATCGCTGACATAGTTATGTGTTGGGGCCATTTCTTTGATGTGGGTTGATAGGGTTTGGGGGCGTTACGCTGGTGCACGTGGAACAGACTTTCAAAGAATACTAGGACACCATAACGTCATACTCGGTACTACAACAATCCTCAAGCATTAACGTGTCTGGTGCAGCCGTATACTTCGAGATTTAAAACCATTTGGCGTGCATCAGTAGTGTGACGGACAGACAGATAGACAGACAGATGGACGGACAGAATTGCGATTAAAATAACGGCGGCGTATGCCGCTAGCACATTAGACGTTAGAACTGGCAAATTAGAAAAACCCAGACACCTAAAAAAACCAGTTTACTGTCAGCAAAGTAGTTTAGCTTTTGGTAGACTTTTTATCTCATACTTTTTACCAGATTTCTTCCACCCAGGGCCCACTTTCAGAAGTCTGTGATTATGGACCTGCAATGTTTTTGATCCCCCAAACGTCACGAAACTCTCTGCTGTCATTTTGTCTGTCGACATTCGTTTTCTGATGTCACCAACATGCTGTTCTTGAGCCGACCAGACTAGCTGACAAAGTTCATGAGTCACGAATAACGTCAAGTTCTTGTCCAGCAACGCCACGCACAGCAGTTCTGCAGTCTGAGCTATCTGCCTGCTTCTCTGTTCGTTACACTTTAAAGGTCAGTTAACTATATAAAGAGCATTTCAGAGGACAGATGGGAATGTCAGTCGAACATTCTGCTCGCTACCTGAACGGCTGTTAGCTCTAGGGATTGCAATCCCGGACTTGAATTTTCAATCCCGGGATTCGGGATTGTCGAATTCCCAATCCCGGGATCCCGTCGGGATTGACGTAGTATAGTTAAGACTACTAAAATTGCCAAGTGGGTTACGGTATTCGGGTCGCTATTTTTGAACTACATAAAGTGTGTACGATCGTGCTATAGAATTTAGTGCTGATGTGTTGTAAACCGTACCGTAATATACTGCAACTACTACTCAGCTAGTGCAGATATGGCGTCGACCGTGCGAGGGCAAATCGACATCTGACATTTCAAAGTCACGCTAGGTCAAAGGTCACCTCGCTAATCGACAAATTAAAATACACATGCGACGTCACGAGGGATCCAAGTTCCAACAGACAGTTGTATCAATGTAGCCTATCAATGTAACGACTGTAATGGACGTTTCACAACTCTACAGAGCCTACGTGACAACATGTGGTCACGTAGGCTCTGTAGAGTTGTGAAACGTAAAAGCTGTGAAACTTACTGGATCCTACTGGCGCGACTTATGACGACGCATGTGTCATTTGAGGTCACAGTCCCGTCGACATTGATAGTCACAAACTGAGCAGCTCAAAGGTCGTTCACCAGTGTGAACATGTTAATACGCACTGGTGAACGACC
>Ga0126335_1001386_pt1 | contig 13478 bp, 10 predicted proteins | sample OlaspJWI45metaG_FD_108409 | JGI IMG/M metagenome (GOLD analysis project Ga0126335, IMG submission 108409) | Marine gutless worms symbiont microbial communities from Oahu, Hawaii - Olavius sp. 1 OAHU.JWI-45 metaG | ecosystem: Host-associated > Annelida > Digestive system > Unclassified | place... | reverse complement strand
TACTTTCTTCCGGTGTTTGAGGTAGATAATTAACAAATATGCTGTAACATGTGCCTAAAGATTAGATCTGTGCTCACATTTTAATAAAAATGCTACAGGTACATAATATATTACTTAAGCTGTGCAACTTGTCTAATATTCTACAAACAGCCAATAAAATACTTGAAAACCTTTCCGTGGCGCCATCTGGCGACTGTCTATAAACTTTTTCTTGAATTGCAACGAATACGGCTCAGTTCAACGTTGTCGTAGAAACAAACACAAATCGACTTATAGAAGCAATGAGACACAAGACGCCAAAGTAATTTAGCGATAGCCGCATTGAATACGAGCTGCAATGAGGCGCTTCTAATGAGCTTTTCTCACGGGCTTGCGCCCGGAGTTTAGGTTTCCTAATGGGTTATTATTATAGTCATACTCACGACAAATGATGGATATTCTCCTACTGAGGCGATGGTGTCTGCTGCAACATTGCTAGGTCCCTGCTTGACACTGGACGAGGGCTGCTGTCTACTAGCAGCACGCTACAAGCACATCAGATCCACATGTACTGGGTTATTCAGAAAAACACCCCAACAAATAAATAAATCTTGATATCTAAGAAACACCTTCATATTTCTGCACCAAGTTCTCCCCATTTGGCTGGCAGCAAACTCTTAACAGGTCCGCCTACTTTTACTCCATTTGCTTATTCTTAGACAAATAATGACACATCAAGTTGAAGTCACAAAAAGGCTCATGCTCGCTGCAAGGTAAGAGTTGGGTAGAGTTTCGGTGGAGGCAAAGTTGTTCTTCGTAGAACCAGGCTGCGTTGGGCCCATAGTCCATCCCCCAGTAAAGTCGCCGGTATTTCTTGCCAGGATACTATGAGGTTACTGTTGAGACCATCCGATCACTCTTCATCATTGTGGTAGGGGCTTCTCATGCCATCACAGCGGTCGCTGCAAAGCATACTACGTTAAAACCAGGGACTTACATACTGGTTCGCAGGGACTGCAAACTGACGATTTTTTGTGTACATTTTGCCCCTGGCGGTCGTGAAGCAAACTAAGCAACAAGAATCAAGTTACATACTTGCGTAACAAGTAGGTGTTTTGTTATGTGGCAGATATTACTAGAGATTTTCATGTTCCATAAGCAAAAACTCTGATTTAAAGCATTTTCACTTGTGACCTCAGAAAAATTACTTTTGAATGTTAGCAATATTTTGACAACTTTGTAAGTTTAGCCTATATGTAATACCAGCGACAGCAGCGCCATCTTGTGGCTAGAAAGACGTCTGGTATTACACAAAGTTAAGCTTGATTCGCTGTAGAGTAAGCATTCCCAGCGAAGCCGAGTATAATTCTCTGGTTAAAACCAACATTTGTTAAGCTGCGAAACTCGTTTGTGAAGATTTCACTTCGGCATGAGTGGGGTAAATATAGTATGAAACAACACTTTTTTGCAAAGTTATATCCCAAACAAATGAGCACAACTTTCTGCAAAAACACTGATGCATTTTTGAGATATCACACTGGTCCCTCTCTCTCACAATGCTTGACCATTAACGGGTCGTAGCGCCGTCCATGCTGACCGATCCGTCACAACACTCCAAGCATCAGAAGGAGAGAGCGCTGTGCTCGTGGTGACCTACTCCACCCAGCATTCTCGCCGGCGACCTGGTTGTCTCCTCCAGGTGTCAAACTGTCCTGAGCCCTGTCGTGACGTGACTGAGAGATGTAGGGCTTGGTGGGCAGGAGCAGCCTGATCCACACGCCTGACGTGGCCAAAGAGAGAGTATCTCCTCCGACTTATAGTTTTATTTATGGACGGCAGCTGTGAGAGGGTGGTGATTTCCACGTTCGTGACAAATTCATATCCAGAGGATGCCAAGTATTCGCCTTTGGTTCATGACAATATATTCAGTAACATCTACCTGTGCACGTTGTACCGGACCTAACTTCAAAACGATAATATACGCAGGGTAAGGTTACCTGCATACGATGTCTAGAGAGAGCTGTCGTTTTTCTCGTGATGGTTTGGTTGAGCACTGATTCATTTGCCTTGACCTAATAACAACGATAATACAGTGATAAATTCCACGGTGCCATACACTGATTCAAGGGCTCTGTACAAAAGATAAAAGCACACACTACGAACCGCCCATGGGCAGTGAATGCTCAGCTGGCTTAAGGAGGTCGGGGTGACCTAGTTAGGCTGCATCGAATGCACGAGATGCTGACTATTGTTACCGATGTTCGCGGTGGTAATGGGAAACTCCGCTCGTTTCTGATGCAGGCCATTGATATATCGCTTACACAGTCTGAAACCAATTTGGGTGCATTGTCAGTACGAAATTGACTGCCTTTTCACTTAACTTTGAATTCGTTTTAGCGAGTTTAATGACTGTGAGTACATATGTATTTTAGACTCATACTAATAAATAGATGACACTGAACGTAAATGAATATCTAGTATAATGACGTTAACGTTAACGATTATGAGTGACAATGACATTGCTTCAAATTCAAAGCAACTATTCGTATTTTACTCGTACTCGCCCGAATAATACTTTTAATTATTCGTATTAGTCCGAATAGTCAAGACCGCATTCCGTACAGCCCTACCCACAACTAAAGAGAAAAGTATGCAAAACACACACAGGACCAAAAAGGCACCGGTCCTAGAACACGTGAAGACCGCTGCAGTGCAATACATTAAAACTGATATCCTAACCACGTTTTCTTGCCTGCATTTAACTGAGAACAGATTCGGGAGACTGAGAGCATGCCAGACTACCTAGAGCAAACTCGAATATCACTGAAATGATCCTCATTGCATTTAGAGAACCACTGAGTGGCGTGACAGACAAACTGTCCACGACTAGTGTCCGGTCCGACTGAATCCAGTTCGAAACCACTAGCTAGAGGGCGCCCATGTTATGCATCAATGAGTTTTTCAATTATTGGCATACAGAACGGTACTATATCACCACACGGTACAAATCAGTTAATATCAATCAATCAATCATGGATTTTTAGAGTGGTCGAAGTAATAAAATCACTTCAGGATCCACTAAATGTAGGGGAATGATTTAACACGGATCGACGATGATGTCAGTAAACGAGGCCTGGAAGAGAAATGTTTTCAGATGCTGACAGAAGGTTGAAAGAGACGGAGCAGCGATCATGTTGTCCGGCAGACTGTTCCATATGGTTGGTCCGGCGATTAGAAAGGCCTGGCCGCCAACTGTAGACAGTTTCACGGACGGCACTAGCAGAAGGAGGGTCCGAGTGGAACGAAGGAAACATCGACCAGGGCGATCTGTGACACAAACCGGCTGACTCAGATAGAGCAGTGCGGCTTGAACAATACCCTCTGCTGTGCTCGGAGCCAATGGAGGATGATGAGTGCATCTGAGATGTGGTCGGTGCGATGCAGACTGAACATGAACAGTGCTGCTGCGTTCATCACCGACTGAATATTGAACAAGTAATGTGACGACCGTCGCGGTTAATTTAGTGCTCTCCGTGTGTAGAAACCATTCGCACGGTGGCGCCACGTACACCATTTCTGCGTATATGTGGCACCATCGTGCAAGTGATTTTGTCAAATTTTGCCACAATTAAATAACTGTTTTCAAAAATCTAAGCGCACGCATCATCCTCGTATTAGAAGCCACCTTTGTGCCAACTTTGATGCTGTTAGGCCTTCTCAGTCCTGAGATATCATTCGGAGAAAAAACAGTCACCCAGACACACAGGTTATTTCACCATCGGTGAACCTCAGTACTCCACACTGAGCACCGAGAAACCAAAAATGCAGCACATAGACTAGAAAAACTCTACCAAATAGGGCCTGGGCCAATCCAGTCCGATTGGAACAAGGTCTCAGACCTGTTTGAACCCTATTATCACATTCCCAAAATAAACTTCAGAATGCTATCATTCAGCAGAAATCGATGAACAAGTACACAAATTATGCACTGTAGAGAAGAAAAAAGGCTCACGAAGCTTCACATCCTCAACAACACAAGCAGATGCAAACAGCAACAGTTCTTGATCAAATGCTCCAATGCAGTCAGGTATGCAAATCTGTAGAACTGGCTGGTAACACGTACGTTTTGAAAACCTAAATGTCCCAAAAAACCCCAATGTCCAACTCTAGGTTTTTGTCTTTGCTATTTTTGCGTTAATTTATTATACGTAACATACAACTTAGCACTACAATTTGTGACATTTCCTCTCTCACTGGAACTGTCTATGGTGTGCTATGGCATTCTAGATGGATAAATGTTGAATGTTCTCAGGCACCGATGACTTCAGTCACTTCATACCTTGAAACATAAAAACATAGCATAGCGTACTGCAAAAGTCTAGGTTTTTTCAAGCCCTGGTGTTGTTGCAAATGGTATACAGAGTACTAACGAAATCACCCAGTGATACTGTTATATCAGAAGACACTTGCCTGTTTGGGCTTCAGGATGTTGGCATTCATGGCGCGATCTGCCGGACGTTTCCGTGACGAGACGGCCGGCTGACTGCCAAACATCATCTCATTCTCTAAGTCTTTTTTCTTTTTCTCATCCTACATCAACCACCAATCTTCGTGTACATCACCTTACATTCATCGAGGGACAAGCCAGCTAGGAGGGCAGGCGTTGGAGTTATGGTCTGTAAAAACCAACCCCAAAATGATCTATAAATAATGCTTTGAGTGGGATGTTAAGCCACCATGGCACACGTTGTCAAAGGATTACACAGTTTTACCCAGGGCTGGCAAGTTTCTGCCAACAGCAGTGTAAGCCGCAGTTTAGTCCGGTTTAAACTATCCCGTGGGATGTGAAACACTTTTATGTCATAGTGTTAGGCAAGAAATGAAAGTGAAAAATAATTTATAATTATCACGTACAGTGAGCATATACAATAGGCAACCAAGGCTATCATCTTATGTCAGGTTAACCCACATATCACACACATCTACTACGCTGACTTTACCACTCTGAAGATGAGGAAGAACAACAACAACTGACTTCAGATGCTGCAACAAGTCTTTCACTTGATAGTTGAGATGCAGTTATATTTGATTTTGCCATCTGACATTTCCAACGAAGCATGTTGGTATTATTATTATTACCTGTTATTAAGTTTAGATGTCACAGTAACATGCAACTGACTGCAGTAGTTGGTTTGTAACAATCTGAACCGGTTCAAACCACAAGTCTGGCAGAAACATGCATTTACGCACAAATGAATAAATGCGAAACTGCCTTTGCCTTCCCAGCCGAAGCTGGTCCTCATTCATCAGCCCCAAGGGATGGAAGGCTGAGTTGTCTTATGCACCAACGATGATGAATAAACAAGGTATCATCTGTCATGGGACGTGACGACAGCCAACCCAGAAACACCCAAAATGGTGGAACCGAACTTCCGGTTGCGAATCTGATGGCAGATTCTGAATCGGGAAGCCCGGTTTCCTAGCAACCATTGGTCTACCTCGCTTAGTTTTTGGAGATATACGCGTCTGACAGACAGACGGACGGACAGCGCAAACCACTACTACAGCAGGCCCCCACATACTCACTCTCAGCTGCTTTTCCCTTTCCTTCTTCATGCTATGGTCATTCCACAGACCCCTGACGTACACATCGAACTCTTTGCCATCAATCCGTACTCTGACACCTTTGCTTTCCAGTAGTGAAACATCTTGCTTCAGCTCGTTGTCCACCTTGCAAACGAAACGCACGTAAAAGTAGCAGCGGTCATCACATACCTCGTGCAACTCTTGAGTCGTTTACAAAACAACGCCGAATTGGCTGAATGATTCTGCAACTTATACCTACCCCTCTCCCATTTTACACCCTCAAAATGCTATAAGTGGTTGTTACATTCATCAGCTACACGATCAAGCTGCACAGTCATCACACTCCAATAACCATGTTACGCACCAGCTAGGCTGCACGTGCTTAGCCTACAAGGCCCCTAAAAATGCAAAAATAACAGTTTTTCACAATGAGATGCCGTAAGAAGACCGGTTACGAAGACTGCAGCATCACAGACCAGAGATCACCTTGAGCTATCGGGTTCATATTCGGAACGGTAAAACTAGAATGGCTGGGCTACAGCCTGGTGAGGTCACATAACAATCGACTCAGTCGTTTGGGCACGTTCGTTCGTTTCGGTGGAGGCGAAGTTGTCCTTCGTAGAACCAGGCCGCAGATGGGCCCATAGTCCATCCCCCAGTAAAGCCCCTGGTATTTCTTACTAGGGTACGACGAAAACCTCCGTGAGGATGTTAAAAACCTCAGGAGGTCTCTAACTGTTATATGGTGTTTCTTTCTGTTTCTGCTTAGTACGCTTCACCTGGCTCTGGGCACCCTAAAGTGTCCCACCAGGTGACAGCAGTCTTTTTGTGCGACTGCTACCCCCAGTATCAACATCAGTCCCAGTGCACGATTCGCCACTGTGGGTGCCTCAAGCTCCTGGTCCTGCGTCGGCCTGTTGAGCAGCATTCGCTTTTACTGGTTTCCTCTGGCGCTTCCATCGGGCACCTGAGGGTTTCTTCTTTCTTTGAACGATGACTGGTTTGCCTGTCAGCTGCAAAGAGCTGAGTTCTTGCGGAAGGGTTTCCACAAGGGGCCCCTCTTCCGAATGTTCCCTCTTTCATTCCAGTCCATCATCAGTAATCAGATGAGGCCACGGAGGTGGAGGGGTGCCTGGTTTAGTTGCCTCTTACGACATCCGGCCAGGAGACGGAGTGGGTCTATTCTAAGCCCCAGACCCACACGGGGGGTCGTTTGGGCACAATACATCAACGTGACAGACACAGAGACAGACAGCCACGTCGCCACAGCAAATGACACGCCAACACAGTATGCGTCGGGCGGCAAACAACAATCTATTACTCAGTAATTCACGTGCTGATAAAGACACAAGTATTTCACCGAGGAGAAAACTCAACATCAACTCAATATTGTAGAATTAGTCAGCATTCACAATCTAACTGAGCATGCACTCAGACGCCGTAAGAAGACCTGTTACGGAGACTGCAGCATCCCAGACTAATTACCTCTGCCAGTTTGTGCATCACCTTCCTCTTGCCCCTTTCAGTGTTCATTACCTGGCAGTCTCGGTTCGAAAACAATCGAAAACGATCTTGGGCCGCTCCCTGTGACAGTCGGCAAGTTTTCTTTTAACAACAAACAACATCACAGAAACTGCAAGCTCCAGTTTTGTGAATGAAAGCAAATAATTCATTCATGAATCAAACAAGCGGCATGCCCACCCCATACTCCGCTCAGGCTGCTGTCGGTCCGCTAGGTTCTTGCAGGCTAGCCGCAAGCTACACGCTCAAGCTGCACAGTCATCACACTCAATAACCATGTTACGCAACAGCTAGGCTGCACATGCTTAGCCTACAGGACCCCTAAAAATACAAAAATAACAGTTTTTTCTTCCCACTCCCAAATTTTTTTGCGCTTAAAACCATTCCCAGGGCACCCTGGAGCACCCTGAAAACAGACACACCCATTCGCGAGCTACAAGTGAACAGACATATAGATACATACATACTAACAGAATTATTAATATCTTAAGTACTAGTAACCATTTATAGACTACACAATAATGAAAAGAATCCACTGAAAGAAGCAAGTGGCCTAACTCTATTTGCAGCAGCACGACTCAAAAAACTGGCAGACGTTTGTTTCATTTCCGTCACACATGATATAATTGTTGTTTCATTTCCGTCGCACATGATATAATTTCAAAGTCACGCCTTTACTTGCTTCTTACTACGTTTGCATTTTTGACTACCCGGGGTACGAAGTACGGCAGCATACTTAAGCCGCGATGGAAAATGACGCACTAGTTTATAGCAAATTTCATATTCTTTCCAAAGGCAGGAGACGACTGATTATCGGTTTAAGATTTGACCAAGTCATTGATAATTGCCAACGAAACATTTTCTGAGACGTGCATTAACGGTTCGTTAACTCACCTCCAGCTGCAGAAACTGCTGCCACATGCCTTCTCTTTTGCTGATTTTCTCGAACACGTCCTTGTTCTCCCGATATACCTCCTGCAGACGGGACAGTTCAGCCTCGAGTCGACACAACGTCTCTTCCGTATAATCGCCTGCAAACATTCAACGTTCAAAGCGCCCGTGGAACGACCTGCCACCTTCTCTGCAGTCTCAACGACAGCTGACGACATTTTTATTTTGACACTAAGATAACATCACTAAAATAACAGCTTGTATCTTCAGTGCTTTGACGCTGTTGGTTGGGAGGCAGAAAGGGCATCCGGCCTGTAAAAACCTTGGGGGTTGTGGGGGTGGGGGCACCGTTAGTCTGGTTGGGGCAGCACCCACCCGGACTGTTGGTACCTCTGCCTCCATTATCTTCCCCTGCTCCATAAAAATCCAGAAGACATGAGGTAGGGAAACCCAGCCTGAATGCAGCAGAGCCCTATGCTAAGGCAGAAGGCAGAGTGTTTCTTCTGGTACCGGCCTACCGGGGTTGTCCTGGAACAAAGGCCGTTAAGTGGTTGTTGTCGCTGTAAGATAACAGCACTCTGTAACAGTTTGACAAATTAGCACTTAGGAAATCATCTTACTTATATACCAATGGGTTATCGACAGAACTCTGTCGTGAACACCGACAGATAGTCAGGGAATAACCCCAACCCTATTGCCTCAACCAACCCTGCCTGCCCCAACCACCAAATGAAACAGACATCAACCTCCAATCTTTGTGTACAAACATTGTAGCAAAGGTGTTAGCAGATGTCTCGAGACCCAATTTTAAAGCCGTGGTCTTGGAACCCATGGGTCTCGGACATCAGTCTCGGTCTGGAATGAACGAGTCTGGCATCGAAGTCTGAGCGTCATCTCTTGCCTATCCCTACACGCTAATCACTCAAGCTGATCACATCAAAGTGTCAAATAACAACATTATTCATTAACTGCTACATCAAGCATGCCTAACATCAGAACAACTGTCCTACACCCAACCAAAAATGAAATCCACCTGGAACATGTCATTATCGTGGCACATTGCAGAATGCGGAGAAACAAAAAGCACTTCCTGTATCAGTCTCAGAGTTGGAACTCTTCACCTGCAGTCCCAATGCTTTCAACCCTGGAATCGGGACTGCTGACCTTATTAGGGATCTACCAAATATCGGCTTCTAGCCAGATATCCGGCCACTTTGCACCAACCAGTTCCAGTTCCGGTACCAGCTCCCGACAGTCAAGAAACACGATAATGAAACCAGATAATTGTACTTACTTATTATTTCACTCATTACTCATTAGTCATCAGCTGACTGCTCTGGGGCGCCCTGGATTCGAACCAGGACATCACAAACTCAAACATGAAACTTGTGACTGCACCCACACAGCTGTCCAAGTCAAACTAGTACTGTCCCCAAACTACTGAGTGCTCACTCCGACGGTGTAGTCGACTCAGCTCAATTGTCAGTGTGTCTTACGGTCCTTACGTCAGTATCCGGTGTCCGGTAAATTCCAGTTCTGGTCACATCGTGAAAATCCCTATCTGGTACATTGCTAGATAATACACATGTACTGTAGAATGATCAGAGAATCTCACTAATGTCAACATCATCGCAGTGTTCTTCTCCAAGACAGCACAAATCACGAAGTTGTTCAACTTCTCTCTGTGCATCAGTGACTAACGTACGAAGGTTGTCTCTGCGTAGGTCGCAACAGCGTTGGAGCTCTGCCTTCAACTGTCACACGCACAATTAATTAGTAATTAATTATGCAAACAGTATTCAAAGTAAGTAAGTAAACTACTTATACAGCACCGCAAGCAATACCAGCTGCTTCAAAAGTCATTATACATATTCTTTAGGTCAGTAAAAACATTTCAAATGATTCCCGACGTCAGTCGTCGCAGCAATCCGTACTTGTACTGAATGTGGTCAATGTATCATTCATCAGACAGTTCACGGCAGCGTCACGGTGTGGCGTAAAACACAGCAGAACTACTCGGCAGACTGGCACCAGTCGTATCACTCATCATTGCATGAACTCCGAGCTCGGCGTCTGTCCAAGACTGACAGCACTGAGTACCGTCGATCTTCACTCAACAAAGTCTGACGTGAAAGAGTTGCAAAACTGTGCCCGAATTTTGACACACAGCGGCAGTCACGTGACTTCTAGTCACCGGCCATCAAACAGAACAGGTGGCGCAGCCACGCAAACACAGCTGCGGCGTGCAGCCTATGCATACACACGTACAACCAATGACTGGTAAGAAGTACGCATACATATGCAAATATGCAAATCAACGACAGCACTGGACATTACGCTAAAAATAGCAGAGTCAGCATGGGGAAGCCAGAAGCCTATCACCACAACGACCGTATCCGTAGCCTCGGTCTTAGGCCATAAAGCCTCGGTCTTTGTCTAGAGACCCCGATTCTTGAAAAAAGGGGCTTGAATCAAGTCTGGCCTGAGACAGAGATTACGGCTGCCGTACTCACTGCCTCAATACAATGTTGGGAAACTCCATCGCAGCTTGTGAGAAACAACTTCATGCTATCCTCAGTGATGTCCAGTTTTGACCACATTGTTCTGACCTGCTGCCGCAGTTGAGCTGCCTCCTTTACCATCGACTCTTTCCTGCTTTTCAACTGTCACCGACAACAATCACCGTTCAGCTTTGCTCAACAACGTGCTGTCTAGTGCCCACAGAGTTATGCGATTTTTCGCAAAATTATGCAACAAGTATGGTGACTATCATCACAGGGTCCTCAGTGCTCTGCACTGTGTGAGGTAGCGTGTGGAGAATCCACTTGCACCGTGGCACCACGTACACGCTGTTTCTGCATGCATGTGATAAAATTCCGTTTTTTTTTGTACAAATTTTGCCACAATTTGACGTTCTTAGGCCTTCTCAGTCGTGAGCTATCATATGGAAAAAAACAGTCATCCACCCAGCTCAATTTTCCATCCATGAACCTAACTTGTGCTTGTGAATCCCAGAATTTAAAATTATGTGACCAGAAATTGAAAATTACACCAAATCATGTGGTTTTCATTTCATATGCAAAATAAAGCATCGAGACCTAAAATATTCTCACTTTACCTTCAGAAAACTTGAACAAAATTCACTAGTCGGCTGCTTGGGTTCGTATGCACAGACAAAAACACTTGCGACCGTGCGCCTGTTAGGGTGCAGCAACAAATGAAACTTGGTACCATCTGAAGCAAAATGTTAACTGGAAGAAGCAGGTTACTGCACTGGTCGGCTACGGACGATGCAAGCAACAAACCGTGACATCGCAAGCTCAAATACGAAACTTTTCACTCCACCCACACAGCAAGTAAGTAATGATGAGGACATGAATACTTCACTGGAATGCTGACATAAAGGGATCTACCAAATATGGGGTTCTAGCCAGATATCCGGCCACTTTGCACTAACCTGTTCCAGTTCCGGTACCAGCTCCCGACAGTCAGGAAACACGGTAATGAAACCAGATAATTTTACTTACTTATTATTTCGCTCATTACTCATTAGTCATCAGCTGACTGCTCTGCTAAACCCTGGATTTCAACCAGGACATCACAAGCTCAAACACGAAACTTGTGACTCCACCCACACAGCAGTCTGGGTGTCCAAGTCAAACTAGTACTGTCTCCAAACTACTGAGTGCTCACTCCGACGGTGTAGTCGACTCAACTCAATTGTCAGTGTGTCTTGCGGTCCTTACACCGATATCCGGTAAATTCTGATTCCGTCTGGATAGTAATCCCTTTTACAGCATCCAACCAGGAAATGGTGCAGCTCCGGGGCCCACGTATCGTATTTCCACCGGGCCTCCAATACAAGCCTGATTTCTTATACAAGCCACGGTTTGACAGCTGAGAGCAGCTATTTCGGGGCAACAACAGAAGGTTAACCTGTTGGCAGTACTGCAGTAGCTGTTCCATGTTCTCCAGTGTTGGCACAAACATGCTTTCATCGCCATTTACGATGGCTCGCTCGAACACATTTCTGGGAGGTAGTTCCAGTTCACTGACGAGAGACACAATGCTCTGCTTCACATTACGATACTGGCCCAGTCGCCTTGCCTGAAATAGAAGGTGAAGTAGTAATTATAATATAATTTGTCTATTAGAGTAATAATATGCTTTCAGTGCTTATGCCTTCAGTGCTTTGACACTGTTGGTTGGGCGGCAGGAAGGGCATCCAGCCTGTAAAAAACTTTGGGGGGGTTGTGGGGGTGGGGACGCGTTAGTCCGGTTGGGGTGGCGCCCTCCCGGACTGTAGGTGCTTCTGCCTCCATTATCTTCCCCTGCTCCATAAAAATCCAAAAGACAGGAGGTGGGGAAACCCAGCCTGAACGCAGCACAGCCCTATGCTAAGGCAGAAGGCAGAGTGTTTCTTCTGATACCGGCCTACCCAGGTTGTCCCGGAACAAAGGCCGTTAAACGGTTGTTGGTTGTTGTTATTACAGTAATAATTGTAAAAAATCAGTTTACAAGGTAGTTTAAGATCTTTTGCTACGTCACAAGGTGCTGTGCCTTGTTACCTTGAGAAGCGAGCTCATAGTGAAAAGACACGGTCTGACAGCAAGTAGCGAAAACACACAGCAGTACGGAGGGAAAGAGGCACAAAAAACATAGAAACTCAGCTACCAATGCAGACTGAAAATTGTGAAAGAAGCACAAGTAATATGTACGTGGAATGTACGAGGGACTCGTAGACAGGCACCGGCGGAGAAACGACAGTCACCGATGCAAAGCACTAACCTGTCTACCAGTAAATAAACAAAACAGTCAGCACAACATTGCACCTTTTCGTTCTCAAGCCTCAGAACATATTCCTGAAGATGAGCAATCCGCTGAGTTGACAAAACACTCTCCTGCTCCGACATTTCACACGGCTTCTCGCACAGGTCCCGACACAACCGACCTTCATCGTCCCTCAGCCGAGTCAGTTTTACCAGTCGTTCATCGCGTTCTCTGGACAGTTCCGCGAGCTGCTGGGTGAGATCAGTCTCTCTCTCAAGCAGCGACACCTTGCTAGAATTTGCCTGACATATAAACGACGACAAAATTCAGAGCTGACAGAAAAAAAACATATAGTGAATGAAAGTGCTGGACTGGCAGTACTCTTTAACTATGCCTATCTTGTTAGTACCACATCATTAGTTGGTTATCAAGTATAAGTAGTATGATCGCAGTACACATACATTCATAGACACTTTATGGGTCATTTCTACAGGCCAGATGACCCAATCAACAGCGTCAAAGCACTGAAGGAAGCCAGTTGGCCACTGAGATAGGCTTCAGTCCCACCAAAACCACTCCACTGTGTTACAATATGAACTGTAGGTAACCGCCTCTAGGCTAATCACAGCACAAGGATTCCAGTATGACAAAAACCCAATCTGCTGGACCTATAAGCTGCCTAGAACATCATGCAACAAGATTATTGCACTGTACTATAGTAACTAGAGCAG
>Ga0126335_1001385_pt1 | contig 13486 bp, 14 predicted proteins | sample OlaspJWI45metaG_FD_108409 | JGI IMG/M metagenome (GOLD analysis project Ga0126335, IMG submission 108409) | Marine gutless worms symbiont microbial communities from Oahu, Hawaii - Olavius sp. 1 OAHU.JWI-45 metaG | ecosystem: Host-associated > Annelida > Digestive system > Unclassified | place... | reverse complement strand
CAACTGGGTGGGCAGAATCGCTAGTTATATACATTTTCTCGCCATGCTGGTAATGGTTTTGAGTACTGTCTAGGTATTTTTCTATGCTGGTACCAAAATGTACCATAACTGGTACAACAAACTCTTATGCACATGTGTGCATAAGACATGCAGGTGGCGTATAACACAAATACTGTTATAATGAACAGTTTTGGAATGGTTAAGATGATATCGCTAATTTTTGCCATTAATATATGAGAGTCTGATTTGTAGTCTTGCATTTGTTTTATGAATATCTTGATACCGGTATTTTATACCTTGTTACAGGTGAAGCTTTATACGAGGCAAGGCAGCTTGAAATACCAAACGGATTGTGCACCTAATAATGGTTATTATATGGTACCAGTATATGACAAGGGGGATTATGTACTGAAAGTTGAACCACCACCTGGCTGGACTTTTGGTGAGCTGTTGCATAATGCATATGCACATATACTGTATATGTAAATATTCGTGTGTCATGAATTATCATTTTAAATTTTGTGCAAGTTTGTGCACTTTCATGTGTGTCAGAGTTCAGTGTATAGAACTGTTTGCTGTTTGGAAGTTGGCGTGTTGCTGGACACTGTGTGCACTGTGCATACAATATATGGTTTCCGGTTAATCATCCGTTGATTTGAGGTTGCTGAGCATGGTCACTTTTGTTTTGGCACTTTGTGTGATGACTTTTTTATGTTTGTTTACTTGCTTGCTTGCTTTCTTTCTTATTTAATTTAATCTATTTTATATTTGATTTATTTTAGGTAAATTTATTATTCTGACGTCAGCTTTACATGACTGTGTATTACTTGTGTATTGTTTAGAGCCACAGAGTGTTGAACTTTCTATTAATGGCAAAACGGACAAGTGCAGCGCAGGAGAAGACATCAACTTTGAGTTTACCGGCTTTGGAATTATTGGAAAGGTGCATAGCAATACAATACAATAGTTGTTTCTGAGCTGCGAATCATGTTTGTTGAATGACAGTGACAGCAACCGTACAGTATGTACACCAGTACTAAAGCTGTTGATGTCAAAACACAGTCCAGCTAGCCAGACTGACACCTGGCCAGTATTGTAACATCTGCATCACTGATTCCCTATCAACCAACCAGTGCTTGTGGCAGTTTAGGATACCCGGTAGGTTTCAGTCTTTTTCTGAGACAACACTGGGCATGCAACTGACAAATTCTCCATCACATTTAGGAACCAGTATCCCGCCAAATTAATGGCATGCATTGCTGTGCCGCGTCACTTATCATGGATTCTGAACCAGCATGTGCCGCACCAAAATGTTGCAATGTATATTTGCAAACAGCAATAGGACATAATTTTACAAACACAAAATAATATGGTGCACAGCACAGGGCTATGAGTTAGGAAAGCACAGGTTACAGGGACTGGAGTTATAGATTCTAAGCATGTAAAAATATGTAGACAAAACTAGACATATGTTATTCACATTTTCACATTGTCCGTATAATTGAAAATTTCTTGAAATTTTGGATGCAGTGAGGGGGCATGTAGTGACTTCAGAAAAATCTGAAAATTTTTGCATGTAACCATCTTGCCAAACCCCACATTTTAGAAACCTGTACAACTTGATTTGAGACAAAAACATTTTTCAAACACTTTACTCTCCATCCACCTGTCTCTCTGATCATCTGTCATCACTTTTTATTTATGTAAGATATAATTCGAGTTCCCTATCACTCTAAGTGACTAAACTTCAGTTTCCATGCGTATACGACGTGCATGTAATGCCCGGCTAAATGTTGCACCTGTTGTTGCTTGTTACAGGTTGTGAGTAGAGGTCGGTCGGCAGGTCCTCAGGGTGTTCTGCTGGCATTGAAGAAGGCAGATGGAGGTGATCACGTAGTAAAACAAACTACATCATCTCTCGGTGGCGACTTTGTATTTGAGAAAGTCTTGCCTGGTGACTATGTCATCGAAGCATCCCGGTCACCTTGGATCTTTGATGTTGTATGTTGACCCACTTTTTTGATTTTGAATTGTTAAATTGGCAACTGTGTAACTGTGACTTGTTAGCTGGCCCGTCACAATGTGGGAGCCAGCTATAGTAATGGTCTGTGTTGTCCGTCTGTCACACGTGAATATCTCCAAAACTAAGCAAGATAGATGTGTGGTTACTAGGAAACTCAAATAGGAATCCGGGCTTCCCGATTCAGAATCTGCCGTCAGATTCGTGATTGGAAGTACAGTTCTGCAATTTTGGATGTTTACGGGTCACTTTCTCCGATAAACTCTACCATAATGACGGCACCACACTGGGCACTGTGGTTGGCCAGCTATCGCGACAGACTTAACGAACGATACCTTGTTTATTTTTGTTTACTTTTTGTGACATTGACTAATCTTGTTCTGTTGATTTTTTCTCATTTTTATGTGCAAATTTTAATCAGATCGTTGCACTTTAGTGCATTAGATGTCACGGTGTGCACTTAGTTCTGTCATTTTAAATGATTTAAGACTATGAGAACGTGCACAAGCATACAACTATTTGATGCATCTTGAAGAGAAGAGATCTATTGCACTACAATAACTGCTGGTGACTTTGTAGACTAACTGTTGGTTTTGATAAACTTTCATTTTTAATTACTGTGCCTGCCATATAAAAGTTTTACTGTGCAACTGTTTTTAAATCTGGTTTTGATAAATGTTTACTCGTTTTAATCTCCTCGGTTAACTGCTTGTCCAGCACATCTGTAGCTTAGCATGTGAATATGGTTATTATTTTTATAACTGGAAATGTTTGTCATTTGTCGTCATAAAGACGTTCATGCACACAGTATTTTAGCCATTGTGACTGCTCATCATGTCGTCGATCCATTGCCATTTGCCAAGTTGTAAATGTCTGTAGAGTTTAAGTCAGTATCAGAGGAGATCTGGTCTATGCGGGACTCGACTCGAGGTACTACATGGATGACCCATTGATGTCCGGTGGAACGCCAGCTGTGCCAGCACGTGATACAGACAGATGATGCTACAGAGAGCGGAGATGTGTGACATGGCTTAATAGAGCAGAAACTAAGACCAATTCTTTTTATGGTCGTCCTGGTATTCACAAGTCCAGTAGTTTGCAGGATTGTGTCATTTCTGACAAATTTGTTCCAATTAGTCAAAATGATTCACCATTGGTTTTTGCCCATTTTGCGTCGATCATAGTCAATGTGTCTGCCTTATATAGAAGTTATTGTAGTGCTGCATTAACTGTTGTTGTGTGTATCAGCCCACAGTGGTGGTGAAGGTGAATCGAGAGACAGGCAATGCTGCATCAGCACTGACTGTTGCTGGATTTGACGTACAGGTAGACTCTGTTACTGTATTTGTCCATTAAACGTTACATTTTATAGTGGCCTGATGTATGAAACTGCATTGACACAGTATGCTTTGTGTAGTCAATCAAATCAATAAGGTGTACTAGGCAGTTTGCCTTGTGTTTATGTAATGTGGTTGAGTGGTCACAGTGGAATTGAAACCTGTCTCAGCGGCCAATTGGCTTCCTTCAGTGCTTTAACACTGTTGTTTGGGTCATCTGGCCTATAAAAACTCTTCTCAAAATGATCAATAATGTGTTGAGTGGGACTTTAAGCCTATAGGTTTCAAGATGCTTGCTGAAGTTGGCAAGCATCAATGCTGAGGTGATGTCATATTGCAGGATGTGGCAGAGGCTTCTACCAGATGGAAGTTACTGAAAAGTTTTGAATTTTTTGTATATTTTCTTCACTACCCATTCTTTTGTTAAAGTTTAATTGATCTTTTAAGCATATTTTATAAGAGTTATTCTTTTTTTAGAATTGCGTGCATTTAGATTGATAGATGCAAAGTCAGTCGTGAATACTTGTGGTATGTATGATGCTTCGTGTGTAGGGACATGTTCTGAGCGACGGAGAGCCAGTTCGTGGAGTCAACTTTGTCCTTTTCTATCCACAAAAGTCACCGAGTTTGGTACGCTGATCGATTTCTGAAGTCGTACACACTTGGAGTATAGTTGTTTATTTTGACAGTTTGATTCGAAAACATTCTCATGCAGCATTCTGGTCATCTTTGCAATCATCTAGCAGACTATGACATAGCCAGTACCAGAGGCTTCCTTCACTGCTTTGACGCTGTTGGTTGGGTCATCTTGCCTGTAAAAATCGGCCCCGAAATGACCTATAAAGTCTCAAGTGGGACGTTAAACCTCTGCTCACTCACTCACTCACTCATAGCCAGTACCAAATTATTCTGCTTGCTAACAGAGGTACATAAGTGTAAACAACTTGCCCAAGGTTTCTTTGCAGAGGTGCCGTGCCCCGCTAACCTGTTGATTGCAAGTCCCAGTGCTTTAGTGAGTGATCTGCCAGACCACTCAATTTCTTCCTACTATTGAAAATTGCCTCATTGAACAGAATTTATTGCTGTATTGGCTGTTATGCTTGTGCCTTGTTTTGTGTCATTTTGGTGAATGCCTTTGTTGCAGGTGGCATCTGGTTGTGATGCGTCTGTGCTGAAAGACTTGCCAGCCCCACAAGGTCACAAGTTTCTGTGCCAAGTCAGTTCTGACGCTGATGGACGATTTGTCTTTGGTTCCGTGCCTTGTGGACAGTATTTACTGGTATGACAGACCCGCTGTATATGCTGTGTATAGATATGTTACGTAGTACGTATGTGCTATCTACTTGCATAACAACACCAAATTTTGTAAGATTTTTAATTTGTTTGAGATTTCTGAATTTTAATCTCGGATCATTTTGGGGTTTTTGTCTGTTTTTATATTTTTTGACTGTTTTCTACCAGAGCATTTGGTTGTTTGGAAATGATGTCTTCAGTGTGACTTATTATGTATCGTTTATATTGTCGGTTGTAAAGCTCTATTTTCTTTCTTGTTTAGCAGAATATGAACCATATAGTAAACAAAAATAATACGTATTTATTAACACATTTGCGTGCAATAAAATGCTTCCTTTTGAAATTGTCATTAAAACGGAGTAGCTGCCAGCGGTATGTGGGAACATCTGGTGACTGTTTGGCAGGTGCCGTTTTACAAGGGTGAGCATATCAAGTTTGATGTGATGCCTAGTCTGCTGTCACTGACTGTGGAACACGATTCTGTTGTGATTGTGGTAACTGAAGATTGCTGTACATCGCCGTATCATTAGAATCATTTTATACAGTTTGCTATCTTGCCACGTGATGCTGATGATGAGAATCATGATTATGCATAACAAGGCAAATATTTGTAGAGAAAATTGTGTTGTTGTGAGATAGATTTCATTGGTCAGATTGGAAAAGTTAACTTGCATGATGAATGATGATGAAAACTATGGAAACTTGTTAATTTGTTAATTTCTAATTATTAGTGCAATTAGTAGACTGATTGAAACTGCATCAAGAGTTGCATTTGTAAGGTGCTTATGAACAAACAGAATGGCTGTTAACTATATGCATGAATGTAAAAGAAAATGCCATTTTAAATAGTGTATAAGGCCAATCATCCAGTGACACATATAAAATGGTCGATATAATATATAGTTTTATCCATATTTATTGCTAAAAAACCACTGCCTTCTCAGGTGTAGAAATAACTTTTGTTGTTTTATTTGTGCTAAATTTGCAGTCAAATATGTGAAATATATATTGTGAAGTTTTTATGGACGACTGTCTACACATATGTGTTTGTGCTACAGGAATCATTTCATGTCGCTGGGTTCTCTGTCAGTGGTCGCATTCTTGAAAGTCATCAGGTTGGTTCTGCTTACTTTTCAGTGTCTAGAGCCAGTAATTTGTTTTTAACATTTTGTGTTCTTGGTGAATTTTTTATTTTGTTAATCGGTTGTGGTTGTTGACTCGTCTCCGAAGTCATCGGTTACTTGATGATCATTGTGCAGGGTTCCGGTGTGGTAGGAGCTCGTATCATAATTGACGGTCGACACATGGCAGTCACCACTCATCAGGGCATGTACCACCTGGACAGCATGAAGCCTGGGTTGTATCAGCTGAGTGTCGAAGCTCCAAGGATGAGTTTCAATGTTACAACAGTCAAGGTGACGCCAAACACACCGCAGCTTCCCAGCATTATCGCATCCACGTGAGCACTTCAGTTTTGCTGTTGATAATATTTTTGTTTTGGTAGGTTTTAAATGTCAATTTTTATTTCTGAGTAACGAAAAGCAGATTGTATTACAGCATTACAGCCATGTTATCTCTCCGGCTTGTTGGTGATTGTCTGCTTCAGTTGTTGTATAATTCGTGAGCATAGGTTATTTGTCATGTATGTCACTGATGATATTTTGTCTGTTGCGTTGTGTGAGAGGAAAGACAGGGTTAGGCGAACTAGTGCCCTCTCATAGCTTTGTTTGTAGGGTCCCACAGATTCTTGATTACTTACTGTTGAGTACAGATAGATTAACATACTTAGTGAGGTCTCGTAGAGATTTTGCCAGTCGTTTTGTAACAGTGTAAAGTAGTAATTATTCTTTTGTGTCGACAATTACTTTTATTAATAATAAATTCAGTTTTTTGTTGAATAAACGTGGCAACCGGAGACTATATAGATGTTACTTGTGGCCTGCGGTTGGAAAAGTTTGCCGACCCTTGACTGTAATGGTTGATGCTGTGTGACAAAAGGTTTGAAGTTTGTGGTGTGATTGAGATGCTGCCGCTTGCCATTCAGTCAAGGACTGTCCGTCTGACAAACGCTGCTGGTGAACTCGCAGACACTGTGACGGCTTTGGAAGACGGCACTTTCTGTGTCTACTGCATGCCTGGAGTCTATCACTTCTCGGTAGGTGACACAGGCTGTGTGTATGGTATCTACACCTTTAATCATGTAAATAATGAAAGTCTTTCAGAATTAATTTAGTCCTGCTGGAAATCTTACTTGCAGTATGACATCGTCATAATTGTGATAATTGCGAGCTAATACTGCCGAGTGAGTAAAAATGGTTGTGCCAAAACACGTAAAAATCTACCATAATTTTGTTAACATCTTTTCTGGAACATGTACTAGAAATCTAATAAAATTTTTAGTTTGATTTCTAGGCAGATTTTTATGTTCTCTGTGTTTCAGTTAAACGATTAGAGTTTGTTTGTTACTTGTTAGTACAGCTGGGGCACTAGCATTGCCACTAAGTCTCCCCATGTGGCTCTGGGATTGTAAGAATAGGACCACTTCTATTCACTGGAATCGATTGCATGGAGAGATATATGTCTTCGGAGTGACGTGTTGCATTGAGTGAGATTTAGATGATGAGATGATGATGACCCATTGCGTCGACGGCTCAGTCCGTGGGATGTAGAACCTTACTAACTCAACTCGTCTGTGTTTTGTATTGATCATTCTAGGTGGAGCTGGTGGAGGCAGACGTCAAAGCCGGGCTGAAGCTCTCACCTGCGGTGAAAGAAGTGATGGTCATTGATCGACCCATCGACGATGTTAGATTCATTCAGTATCGGGCAGCAATCGGTGGAATTGTTCGCTGCCTAGGTAGTCTTGTTGTAGTATTTCCACTAGACTGTTGTATCGGGCAGCAATCGGTGGAATTGTTCGCTGCCTAGGTAGTCTTGTTGTAGTATTTCCACTAGACTGTTGACTCTGACATTATGCACTGCATTACAGGTTCTGTGATATACTTTCACTTTCACTGTTGCCTCCTGCAGATTTCAGGGTGTTAGAATAGAGATGCTCTGTGTTGTGTATTTTTGTGTTTTGTGTTTTTGCAGGATGTTTTGCATTGTGTATATTTTTCTTTAGTAGTAGTAGTAATAATAATAATAATAATAATAATAATAATAATAATAATAATAATAATAATAATAATCTCTTTCAGCTGATAGCAGTGGAAACCTTGGGTTCTATGGATTCTTTCACCGCTACTTTTTTTACTGACTTGAGCCGCAAAATATCTTTAGTTTCTGGCGATGTTCGAGAGGCCTCCTTCCTGTTTCAACAGATTTCTGTATCTGTTTAATGTTTCAACTCGGCCCTTCTCCATGATAGTTTTGCTCCATCCAGTGGTTTCGAGGATTAGCCACTCCAGCGCTATTTTTTAGCTTGTTTTTAACCCCCGGGTTCTATACTACCGGGGGTATAGAAAAAAATAATATTACGAGAACTTATACCGGTGTGCATGGTCGAAAAATTGAATTCTAGGTGCGGGCTGTCACCAGATGGAGAGAAGGTAGTCGTGTCTAGTATTTACTGACCAGGTTAAATTTTTTCTGCTTGTGGTTGTTGTGTGGTTGTCAGTACTATTGCAATTGATACTGTTGTTGTGTGCTCTGCTGTGACTGCTTGAAGTAGCCGACTGCGGTGAGATGCAGCTAACACTACAGTCTCTCAACAGGGCAGACGAACGCTTGACCACACAGGTAGATGTGTTTGTACTTACAGTAGTGTGTTGCGGTCTGATGGAGAGAACTTGGTGTAATATATTGACGTCATTGGGCTGTGGGATATTTAGTGTAGACCAGTTCGTTTCTTGCCTTGATGTCTTGAAAAATGTGACTGGACGTGGGTTTTGTATCATGTTCGTTTGTTTTGTGCATTTATGCAGGGCGGTTATTTGTAGTGTCTATGGAGAGTTGTCTGTGTTAAGGGTTGTGAGTTTTTAATGAGTAATCTGATTTGTTACTTACTTTGGTTATCATTCCTGGTGTAGTTGGTTTAATGGAAAGGCTTTTCTCCGAGCTTTTTCCCATCATTGTATATTCTTTAATAAAATTTGTCACATGCGTTAACAGTACAGGGTCGACTAAAATTGTCTAGCAGCAAAATTATGTTTCTGTGATGTGCAAGTCATTAAGATGCAGTCATTTAAATCTCCAATTTTCATACTCAGTAATTTGTCTTGTGGTTGGATTATTAACAAACAAACATGACCTCTCTGACAGAGATGTCAAGTTATTATCATTATGTCACTCGGGTGAGAGTCAACCTGTTGCCTTTGCTAACTGATCTGATTACAGTACATTGATGCACATTGTAGACTGATGGCACTGGTCAGGCTTCTGTCTACAGATTTGACAATATTGTACCGGGAAAATATCGAGGTATTGCTTTTCGTCATTTGTGTTAATATGGTATATTGTAAATATTGAAGCTGTTTTGTACATATGAAAAATGTTACATGCCAGTTTTCATGTCTGTTTTATACTTCAAAATGTGATTTTGAGCTGGGAAAAGGTTTTTCACTGCAGGAGCGAACAATTGCACCAATTGTGGTCAGATTTGGCGTAGTTACGTCGTGCCAAGTTTGACCCCAATCGGCCCATATTTGGGGATTTCTGGTCAGAAAAATGAAAAAAATCGCTAATTTTTGCAAACTTTTTGCATCACAGAGGCGACTTTCTCAACCGATAGTTCTGAAATTGACAGGGTTTGTGTGCAACTGTAGTCCTGATATTTGTTTAAAATTTGGTGAGCTCAGATCTATGAATTATGCAGTCTGAAGACACTGCATTTATGGTCGCTGTAAGTAATTTTGCATCATACACATGAAGTCTTGTGTGTGTCTTAACTGGGGCCAGTTTTTGTTTGTTTTGTGTTTTTGGCAAATGCTTTTTGTCAGTACTAGTGTAATTGATTGTCTGAAAAGACTCATCTCTAAAATGACCTGTTATTTGTTGGCTGGGATGTAGAACCCTATCAACTGATGCTGTCTGTGTGCAGTAAGCGTGATCAATGATCAGTGGTGCTGGAAGTCAAAGAGCATCGACGTCGAAGTGACTGACCGAGACCTAACGTCAGTTGACTTCACTCAGACGGGATTCATGTTGTCCGCCAGTCTCTCACACAGCATATTACTTGTTAGTATCAGATGAATTGTGTTTATCATTCTACGTTACTGATTCACAGTTTCGAATGCGTTAGATGCGGACTCTTGCGATCGATGATCCCGGGAGTCTGTCACGCTGCTCCACGTGCCTTTGCTGAACAGGTCAAGGTCCTGCATGTGACGTAGACTCTTGTGGACCCAAGGAACATTGTATTAGATGGTGTTTTGATTTCCTCCACATATTCACCGTAGACTTCACCGAATTACTTCACCAACTTGTATTCGGTGTTGGCATTATACTGACTGTTTGTCTCCATGGCGATAATAGAACCTCTCTGAAACCTGTATGTGTCAAAGAAAACAAATATTCATCGCCACTTAAGTGTTTTGGTTGTGTTTAATTTGGCCAAATGCATTTTATTTTTCAGTCTTAAGTAGTTGTTATGCCACAGTGGCAGCCATAGTTTCACAACATGGACACGTATATTCTTTTGCTACTGGTAAGTAAGTAAGATAATTTATATAGTGTGCGCCCTAAATAGCGCCGGGCCCATCACGGTTAGATCATTTTGTTCCAGGTTATGTATTGGTCGTTAGAAAGTTTTGGAGGTTGCACACTCGCGACGTACAGCTTTCATAGCTGAGGTTTGCTGTTGTTGAGACAGAATTTCACTCACGAGAGTCATGTGGACACTGTTGGGTCATTCAACCTAACTAAAGGTACCAACAAGTTCTGTCTGGCGGAGCCGGGCATCTACCAGCTCACTCCAGTTTCTTGTCATCAGTTTGAACGCAGCGTTTACACCTACGACACGTATGTAATCTACTCTCAGTCACTGAGTTTCGTTTCTTCGCCAGATAACCTGGATTTTAATTTTGCTCTGGTGTGCTTGTTTTTTCATGTTAAATACTATGACTAGTTTTTGGTGAATGTTTTGTTTAGTCACTCACTTTTGGCTGTCAGTAGCGGTGCAATTGAGACCTGGAAACTGACTGGCAAAGTCAAAGACTTTCACGGCTTCAGCTCTGCTGATGACCCCTTTCTGCTTTCCATGTTGATAATATTACTGCCGCGGAAGGAAGGAGAGCCTCTGAGGTTACGACCTTACGGCGCTATACAAATCTGTTTATTATTATTATTATTAGCAACGTTATGGGGCTATGTGATGTGCTGTGTTGTAGGAACCTACCAGCAGTGCTGTCGCTGGTTGCAGTGAAACATCTTGTGGAGGGCACAGTGACCGTGTCACAGCGACAGACTGACATCACTGTCAACATCAGGTTGTCATGTTGCCGTGTCTGATGTGTAACAAGTGGGCAAGAGTAATTTGGCGAAGGCCGCATTGAATCTGTGTGGGAAATTAGGACCACCCATCTAATACAGTGTTTCTTAGGTCCCCAAGAGTCTCCACGTCAAGCAGGACCTCGATCCGCCCAGCCGTGTTTGTGAAGCGACGTTGCGTGACAGACAGACTGACAGATGCCGGGAACATTGATCGCAATAGTCTGCACCTCATGTGGCCTAACAATATGAGAAACGTCATGTCTTTATCACAAGTAGCTATTGTACAGGACAAGCAAGCTTGTCAGCAAAGCAGCAACAGTGAAAAGTAAACATTTGTTGAAAGTGACAAATTTTTCCGCAGTGCACAGCACTGAGCTTCACAGATGGCTAAATAAGCTGGGTGGATGGCTGACTGTTTTCTTCTCCAAACGATACCTCATGACTGAGAAGGCTCAAGAACACCAAATTTGGCGCAAACGTGACGTCTAGTACGAGGATGATGCACGCACCTAGATTTCTGTAAAAGGTTTTTTAATTGCGGCAAAATTCGCAAAAAAAACGCCAAAATATGGTAGAAACACTTACACGCTGGTGCCTCATATATGCAGAAACGGCGTATACCTGGCTCCACTGTGCGAGTGGATTCTCAGCATGCTACCTCAGACAATGCGGAGCACTGAGGGCCCCGTGCTTACTTGTTGTGTAATCTGTTGTTTTACCTATCCAAGTAAACACTTTTTGAACACTCCTCATGGGTTAGTAGATCTACTTGATGAGATGATAGGTGATACTGAAATAGCAACGTGTAGTTGTATTTGCTGGTGTTAGATCAAGTGATGATGACAGCGAAGAGTCAGTCATTGGTCTATCGGTCATTGGTCCACTGATGTCTGATCAGGATGTCCACAGCACAGAGCATCACAAGCCAGAGCAGCAGCAGCAGCAGTTGTCAGTTGATAATAGTATGAGAAATCTACCTGTACAACCTATTGATGAACCTTCTCGACCATTTGTCTACAGATTTCAGCTCTGGGCCAGGTGTGTGCTTGAGCATTAATTACTTCGCAACCCGCAGTTTTCGTTGGCAGTTATTGGCACCTTAGTGGCGTACACTTTGTGTTTTGAAGTCTGGCATTTTATTTGAGAATTTGCGAAACTGATAACAGTTATGTATGCATCATCTATTCACTGTCGTTGTTAATTGCAGCTGTTGAAGGTGACCCAGTTTACGGGCACTATTACGGTCCTATGTTTTTTCTTCCAGTTCCAGTTTCGGTGGGAGCGAAGTTGTCCTTTGTAGAACCAGGCCGCAGATGGGCCCATAGTCCATCCCCCAGTAAAGCCCCTGTTATTTCTTACAAGGGTACTATGAAAACCTCCATGATGATGTTAAACACCTCAGGAGGTCTCTAACTGTTATATGTTACTTCTTTCTGTTTCCTCAGGCACTTACATTGGGTGCCTGAGAGTTTCTTCTTTCTTGAACCATGACCGGTTCGCCTGTCAGCTGCAAAGAGCTGAGTTCTTGCAGAAGGGTTTTCTTACTTACACTTTGTGGCTGTGTGCAGGGAATGTTTGGCGGTCAGTTTTATTTGTTGTGAAATGCAGTTTAATAAAAATGGTTGCTGAAATATTGCTGTCGGAGTGATGTTTAAAATTGAGTTTTGCATTTATATTTTCTTTTTGTGCTGCGAGGGAGCATTTATGTGTGTTGAATTTTTGTACGCAATCATTCTTACGCCGAATGTCGTACCTGTGCCCATGCTGTGAGCAGGTATTGTTTTTGGCAGCGACTGGGTGTCTGTCTGCATTAAATCTTGAAAACTACTGATCAGAAATTGATGTAACTTGGTAGGAATATGTCCCATGGGGATGCTAGAATTGGTTGGAATTGGTGATATTTGACCTTTGACCTTGAGAGCTATTTTCATATTTTTTTTCATTTGCCATGCACATCTTATCTTCTATTAGGAGTTTCGAATGCCTTAACACAGCAACCTCATTTTTGATGTGAAGGTACTTTTTCAGAATATCTAGGTCACCTTCGAGTTTCTAGGTCATCGTGTTAATATCAAGGTCACAACAATGCAAAAGTGGCCGCGTGCAGGTATGTGCTCCCTCGGACACAGTTTAATTTTTTGTTGTACAGTTTGAAGCAGAACCCAGTGTATGACGTGTGTAGAGGTAATGAGAAGTTGCAGTTCATACCTGCATCCAGTGAGCTTTTGTTTACACCTGCGTCAGTGGAAGTTGTTGTCGATTCAGGTTAGATGCTAGTGACGGTGTGTCTGTGTGCTATTGCGTTATTGTTGTTATTATTGTTATTATTTTATACCGACAGTAGTATAGATCCTGAGGGTTAAAAAAGAAAGTTGAAATCAATAAGCAATGCTGGAGTGGTCAT
>Ga0126335_1001384_pt1 | contig 13492 bp, 7 predicted proteins | sample OlaspJWI45metaG_FD_108409 | JGI IMG/M metagenome (GOLD analysis project Ga0126335, IMG submission 108409) | Marine gutless worms symbiont microbial communities from Oahu, Hawaii - Olavius sp. 1 OAHU.JWI-45 metaG | ecosystem: Host-associated > Annelida > Digestive system > Unclassified | place... | reverse complement strand
TACTTACTTACTTGCTTACCCCGATACCTCTACAGTGAGGTGGGAGGTGTGGCCATGTGTGTGAAATTTTGCCCATTGTAGAGTACAAGAACATCGCTCGCATTCAGTGTTCTATTTGTTTCTTGAAGTTGACAAGTAGGTATACAAGAGGCCAAAGTAATTTGGCAAAGGCTGCACCAAATGACTCTGCGTGACAGACAGACTGACACCACGCACATCAGTAACAATAGTCTGCATCTCATGCATTCGATGCATCCTAATACAATGACTAATTGAGCAGAGTTGAAGGTCGACTTCTCTATTGTTTTGACGAGTAACTAAACTTAACTATCAAAGGGAGGCTGAATTTGCAGCCTAATTGCTTCAGCAGACATCTGTATAGTTGAGACTTGGTTTTTTGATCTTTTGATGAGTAGGCCTGACTATCAAATGCATACATGAAGAAAGAAAGGCAGAGAAAAGTTGCAATTTTTTATTTCTTTACTGTAGTTTGCAGTTGTTCTTTGTGGCTGGTATTATGTCGGTATTTTGTCGGACACCTGCTTGCATTACTGACTATGTTGCAAGTATACGTAGATAAGCATTGTCCAATCCACTCGATGTTGGAGGAAAATGCCATAGATTGCAGCTGCTGAGGTCCAGAGTGACTGACTGAACCACTGTGACAAGTGATTGATATGGTACATGTTTGTGTGTGATATTAGCAAGCACCGAGGAGTGCACAGTGGCAGTGTTGACATTTGATGACTGGCTCGTGTCCGTCACTGAGTGCATCAATCAAACCATGCACTACCAGTTTGATGGTCTGTATATAGACAACTGTGTTCAGCTGTGAAGGATTTTGAGTAATACCGACTCCAAGTCAGACCTTTCTGAGATAAGTTGGTTTCAGTTCAACAGGAGCAGAGATAACAAAGGTTACATAAACAATATTTTTCTGTAATTTTGCCACAACCTAGGGTGCAACAATCAAACGTGAAAAAGCTCGCTCCAAAACAGGGGTCCATGCTCTAGTCTTCGTCATTGAAAATTTTTCCTCGACCCTTGACATCTCAAAAATCAACAGGCCGATTTCCTCAAAATTTTCAGGAGTTGTGGGTCTAAAAGAGCCTAGTCTATGTTTTGGATCGGGGGTTGGTGGGTGTTCAAATATCTGGGGCAGCATGGGTCAAAGTAGCCAAAAGTGGCACTGCCGAGGGGGTCGGTCACTTTGAACGAGCCCGACATTTTCTGTAAATGGTATTTAGGATATTTTTCAGGATAATGTTAGAGAGGGTATGTGTCTACATCTCACGATATTATGGGAACTTCCGGTTTCCAGATGTAAAAATGGTGCAAAATTTTTAAAAATGCTGAAGTCCTTAAAAAATGCACATTTTTGGCAGGCATTTTACCCTGAAATTCTAATGTTCTGGACAATTTCCCTTCAATTTATAGTAGGCCTATGTCTCCCATAATGGAAGCACTGAAGTATGGGGATCTAATCCCTTTACCGATGTTTGCACAAATTTTAAACTGTGAATCTATCATTTGGTTCAGTCAGTTAATTAGAGCAGATTGCTGATATTTGCATGAATTGAATTTTTAAGTTTCTAGTTTCGTTTGTTAGAGTAAATGAATAAATCAACATTGTGTGATATTTGCAAAACTTTAGGCTGGAGGTTAAAAAAACTGGTGCATAGACAAAAAATGCTAAAAAAATCATTCATCTTCAGACGGCTGTTTCCAATAGAAATATTCCACCTGTAGGAGTATCCATTCACCGTCTAATGGCCAGACATCCTCAATCTGTGATAAAAAAATGAGGTTACCTGCCCCTTTTAGATTGTTTTATAATTTAAAAGATGTCCTACAATTACTAGACCGACAGAAAAGTCGCACAGAAAAGTGCGAAAAATTGCACAAAAATTTATAGGAAAATTGCACTGAAATTGACAAAAATTGCACCAAAGTTGTGTGAATGTTTTACGGTTGTGGCGCACAAATTTGGCCAGGATTTTGATTAGGTAAAAGATGCAATAACAGAGAAGTGGTTTTTGTCTAGCACACTTTGGTCCAGATGAATTAGTCTTTTACTAATTTGATTTTGTAAAATAGTTAAAACTGTTGAATTGCAAGTTTCTTAGTGGACAGCTCTTACCTCACTGAATTGATGCTAGGCCTGTAGGGGCCTAGGTGGTGTTGTAGGCCTAGGTGGTGTCGTACATAAGCCTATTATCAGTTAACAATTTGCTTTAGACAGGTTCACTCTGCAGTGGCTTACTAAGAACTACAAATACAATTTATTTTACATGATGTGTACACTGTACACGCCTAATATTTGACAAGCAACGCATCTATGTTATGCCTATTAGGCCTATAGGACTCTTTACTTGACGCCTTTGATCTGACCGCTGCCTCCTTCCTCCCTATTAGGTAATTACGTAACACACAGCACCCCACCCATGCCATATAGTGCTTGTCGCCCGCATCACTGCGTCGTCGACACCGCGTGCCGCACCGACGTGGCTTAGCAGGACGGCTCAAGACCTACAAAAGTAGCCCAACTTGCACGAAAATTGCTGAAAATTGCGCTCATTCACAAAAAATGTGAAAAACGCATGCAGTGTGCACTCATGCAAAACGTCGAAATTGCGTAAACATTATGCTGCGCAGTTCGCAAGATAGTGATTTTCTGGTGGGACTAAATTATGCAAAAGTGTGATATCTGGACCCCAATATTTCAGGATCTGTAAGACATTGCCATTGTCTGGTCTCTTTGTGAAGGTGATGAAACCCATATTTTAGTAAGAAGTTATTGCGTCTCAAACAAGGTGGATTCATCAGATTTGTCATTGTAGTGCCAACACAGTAATAACCTTCTATTTTTGGACCATTATATTTTCAGTTCTGAAAAGAGCCATAGGGGGAAATTGGTAGAGTGACATTAGCATATTACCGGCTGTATGCTGCCTTAAAAGTTTGGATGTACAGTACTCCTACAAATTTTGGAGTTATTCGGACTCAAACATCGTAGGTTGTGCTTTGTGCGCACAACAGGCAACAAACAAAGGACTACCATATAATGGAAGAAATTTTACGCAGAAAATAGCAGAGATGTTTCAAGTACACCAGTTTTGAGTATGAGTACATTACGCACGAGTACAAGTACATGACACTAGAAATTCAATCAAGAGTCGCTCACACAGCAACAATAGGCATAATTTTTGTAAAAACGGTGTAATGTGTGTGTTTTTTTCACAACATAATATTCGCTAGCTGTTACTGTTATGACCGCTATTAGCAGTACATCCATAGGCAATTACCACAGTCATTAAGAGCTCTCGGAGGATGCCAAGGACTTGATCAGCTGCTAAAAATAGATTGCTGTAGACATGTTACAGGACACGCATAATCATACGGCTGTCTACACTGACTGAACCCTTGCAACTTGCAGCAGTGGCAGTTATGGGTGTCATGCATAGGAGGAAATCTGTTCCAGATCCACTCTGGTGAGAGGTAAAATTGGTGATGATAATGAAGCATCACTGTATCTAACAGACTGCGAAATGCTCTATAGGCCATAGCTCCAGGGGCTGCGTTTCCAATCTAGTGGCCACTTATGTGGACAACTTTCAAGTGCAATTAATTTTATAGAAAATTGCTATACCATGATTATAACTACGAGTACATCACCCATGAGTACGATTACTACATCTACCAGGCACTACATATCTGAAAAATTGGACTTCTAGAAGTAATGCCTGTCAAAAAGAACACGTTTTACATCTTCTATCTGCCATGCATTTTTTGAAGGTGATGTGCAAAATAGCTGTATTGGCAAATAAATGTGGAATTAAACCAAAGTGCAATAGTGGGGCTTCAATATTTTACTGTCTGAAATCAGCCACCAAATGAAGTTTGAACTAGCTGATAACTCTCTAAACTGGCTAAATTTCAGATACTCATATTTGCAACCATCTTCTCCCGAGTTTCAAACATAGCGACACATTTCATCCAGAATTGCACGAAATGCTAAATTTAATGCTCGATATCTTGAAGATGTTGCATCGTCTTTCAAAGCAAGTTAGGCTCATATCTGAAGGAAATCTTTGCTAGCAAACGTTGTAATTTCAGCCTCTTAGCTTAAAAACACTGTTTACTACAGCGTGCAGAATATTGATTCAGTGCATATTGGCGTTCGGACTTAGTTTTTTTGCTGCATACAGGTGTCAGTGTTGTTGAACATGGGCGATATAGCAGATGTTGATTTACATAAATAGGATCTTTCTGAAATGCTATCACAATCTAGTGGACCTCAAAAGAACTTGAAAAAGCTGTATGAAAAAAAATTTACCTGACACGAGAGATCTCAAAAACCAACAGGCCCATTTTCCCCAACTTTTCTGATGGGTTAATTGAACTCCTCCTTACCAGATCAAAGTGCCAGTGTTGTGAGCTCCACACAAAGAACCTCGGTTTATACAAAGTCCTCATTTTTTTCTTGTTTCTTTTTGATTCTTGCCACTTCTGTTCTAGTTTGGTGTGTGTGTTATGTTTGTGGTGGTTGTTAATGTGAGAAATGTGTTGTGTACATGGCGTAGGCAAGCCAGATCCACTTGTGTTTCACATCCCACAGAAGTTCTTTGACTGTCTACAGCAACGAATGACGGTTGGTGTTGGCGGTCGTAAGAAGCGTCTACCAAATACTTCAACATCGTTTGTACGTCGTGACTCGGTGCCACTTGGCAGCTTTATCAAGTACACGTGGAGGCTTACCAGTGTGCTGCATATCAAACAGATCTTTGACACTCCACAGGTACAGTGCTACATTGTACCGAGTGGGTCAAAAAACCGACCCCCTATATTAACCCAGTTATCATATTTGAGCATTAAGTTAGAAGTAAAATTCTCAAGATGCATGCTGAAACTTAAATTATTTATGAGAAATTGACATGATTTTTGAACAGATCTTAAAAAGATTTTTGCGACTGGTATCGTTTAAATGAAAATGACCCAACTCTTCAGAAAACACAATGGAGTTATAGCATTGCTTTACATCACTAGGGTGTTAATTTGGTTCGGTGTTATCTTTCATGAAAATTTCATGGAAGATGAGTTGACTGTGTTGTGTTGTGATATTCTGTGAAACTTTCTCGGCATTAGCTTTGTCTGTTGGCGTTATTTTCCGTGAAAGTTGACTACGACTTAAACTGAATATTTTTATTCCTTTTGTTGAGTTTTCGTTTCACCAACTTGTTGACAAACATGCTGCTCGCGTGCAAAGATAAATGTTTCATTAAATGTGTTTGTCAAAGTAAGGGATGAAGTACAAAACGTATTTGTAAAAAGTTTTCAATCAAGAAGTGGGCTGTCAGCTCTGTTGAAGATCAGTGCAAGATGCAAAAGACGAACTTGATTGAACGGAAGACTGGTGCGGAACGACCGCAGACTGCCACATCAGAACAGAATTACGGGCATGTGAATGAGCTAATATGCAGTCAAGAAGGCAACACAGAAGTCTAAGAGAAATGATATCTCTCAGCTCTGGCTGCTGCGAGAAGCTGTCATGGACACAAACACGTCATCGCTAACGTATTGTCCCATTGTGTAAAAATGCTTCTGGGGTCCTTCGATTATATCGTAATATTTCTGTTTAAAATCTTAACACATTTGTCAAGTTTTGGTTTCGTCTTCTGTAGAAAGAAACGGCAATTGAAATGTTGTATTGCTTGTACAGCTAAACACGTACACGTGCAGTATAAATGCACAAGCTGGGGGGTCATTTTTATGGCCTATTCTGTACAGGCATCACATTACATTACACGTGTAGTGGTCTAATGTATGAAACTGCTAGACTACTGTAGATGTGTCATTGTTTAGTTTTATCAGTGCAGTATCAGTGAGGAAATAGGCAAGTTTTGAGACGTTTGTGGATGACACTAAGCGTCGAGACCATGACCAGGCACTGACAGTGAGTAGACATACAAAAGACTCCCAGGTGATATATCCCATTGCCAGATGGTCAGACAGATGCCAGTTACAGTTTCGGTGGAGGCGAAGTTGTCCTTCATAGAACCAGGCCGCAGATGGGCCCATAGTCCATCCCCCAGTAAAGCCCCTGGTGTTTCTTACCAGGGTACTATGAAAACCTCCGGGAGGATGTTAAAAACCTCAGGAGGTCTCTAACTGTTATATGGTGCTTTTTTCTGTTTCTTCAGGTGCTTCCGTTGGGCGCCTGAGGGTTTCTTAGTATGCTTCACCTGGCTCTGGGCATCCTGAGGTCCCACTGGGTGACAGTGATATTTTTGTGCGACTGCTGCCCCCGGTATTGACATCGGTCCCAGTGCACGATTCGCTGGCAGTGGGCGCCTCAAGCTCCCGGTCTCCGTCAGTTCGTTGGTCAGCAGTTGCTTTTTCTGTTTCCTCAGGCGCTTCCGTTGGGCACCTGAGGGTTTCTTAGTACACTTCACCTGGCTCTGGGCATCCTGAGGTATCCCACCAGGTGACAGCAGTCTTTTTGTGTGACTGCTGCCCTCGGTATTGACATTAGTCCTAGTGCACAATTTGCCGCTGTGGGCGCCTCGAGCTTTCTGTCCTCCATCAGCTTGTTGGGCAGCATTTGTTTTTTGTTTCCTCAGGTGCTTCCATTGGGCACCTGAGAGTTTATTCTTTTTTGAACCATGACTGGTTTGCCTGTCAGCTCCAAAGAGTTGAGTTCTTGCGGAAGGTTCCCATGAGGGGCCCCTCTTCCGAATGTTGCCTCTTTCACTCCAGTCCATCATCAGTAATCAGATGAGGCCACGGAGGTTGAGGGTGCCTGGTTTAGTTGCCTCTTACGACATCCAGCCAGGAAACAGAGTGGGTCTATTCTAAGCCCCGGAACCCACATGGGGATCAGACAGATGCCACTTCACATCATCTCGTACTTAGGTTGCATCAAATGCATCCGATGCAGGCGGACCATTGCAACCAATAAGTGCAAATAAGTAAGTAAGTACTTTAATTAGCATATGGCAGATGCATATGCATACAGTGAAATGTAACATTATTATTATTATTATCGAGAGGTCATTGCCAAATTACAGTGGCCTGCTGTTTTGATCGTTTGTTGACCACATTCAGTTTGGTCTTCGCCTTGATCAAACAGCTGAGGTGTTCTGGTGATGAATGTGACTGTTGGCTGTCATGTACACAGAGAACGTTGGACATTACGCGGCGGTTCATTCAGAATCGTGATGGTACATTTGATGTGTTTGAACCTCTTCAGTCTTCTGCGCATCCAATGTCAGATCACTGCTCTGGCAAGCAGCCAATCCGTCCTGCTGAACTCAAAACTTTCCTGAAAATTGGTTTGCACTTGGACTGTACAGCATGTTTTGTTTTGCTGCAAACAATACATAATACCCAGCATAGCTGGCTTAAATCTAAAAATAGCCTCCACATTATATTTGTTAACTATGCTTGAAGTATTGCGTTGATTTCGACGATGGTAATCACTAACCCACTACGATCTATGACTTTCGAGCATGGACAAGATGACATAGGCTTTCATTGGATGGTTGAACACTGACGACCAGAAGTGGTGGATGTAACTGTTTGATGATGTTTGTGGTGGTCAGCAGTGGCTTGGTGCAGGGCTTGCCATTTGCAAATGAGAGGTGATTAAAAAATGATCACTTTGTATAGGGTAGGCGATCGATTATGTGTGGACTTGGGTATCATTGTAAAAAACGTCACCTTTCACCCACAGTGAGTGCCTAGCAGGATTCATGTGCGAGTAGGCCTAAATGAACAGACATATGCGTAACAAGGCAGCAGAGTTTGAAATACGACAAAACAAGTATTAAAAGTGAGAACAGAAGTAGACAAGAGTTCAGCCGTTGTTGAGAAGACCACACATAACATTGTGCAAAGCAAACAGTGACAAGATAGGGCGTGTCAGTTCTATGGGGAAAACTGAGAGAAGTGGTTGTCGATCTCTGCAGTCGTGAATTGATGCGCCGCCAAAACTGGAATGTTTTGAGATATATATTTTGTTGCAGATATTATGTGATTAGCTTTAGACAGTTGTCTCTGAAAGTTACCGCTCTGGGTGCAATGATGAATAAAGCTAACTAACTAAAAATTATGTGGTTCAAGGTTACTACTTTTGCTTTCGGTAAATGATGGAAATTCCTATGCAAGTACCGATTACTGAATAAGTCTAGCTTACATCCTAACTCGCACTGTTTACTGAATCTATGGATTATTGGTTACGTTTTTGCTGTCAACAGGGAAAGAGGTCTCTCTTTCGTGCATTCATTCGAGGTGAAATCCAAAATTGGCGATGCAAAATTTGGTGTCATGAAATCAACACATCATTTTATCACATGGTGCAAAGCATATTTTGATAGGCCATGTCGTGAACCATTTTGGCGTGACACAAAAACGTGACGTGCTCGTAGTAAATGATGTGCTGAAGAACGTTGCATGGTCAAAACCAGACTAACAACTACGAGTAACAGGCTAACAGTTGGCAATTTTAAGCAAGTCATTAACTGATCTACAACGCCTGCTGATGGGCACCAACAGACCCTTAGGCATACAGCCTAATTTATGACGTCAGAAATTTGGTTCGAAAATTTGCACTCATTCAACCATAATAATTCTATGCTGTGTGTGCCCAGCGAGTAAGCGATAGGCGGTCGAAAAATCACTCGCCCGGTAGCCATTTAGGTGATCGACTGATCGATCGCCTCAAATGGCAAGCCCTGGCTTGGTAAGTTGGTGTCTCGGTTGGGTTTTTGTCACACTTCGACCATTACTATACTGTAACACGGTGGAGTGAGCCTGGTGGGATTGAAGCCTATCTGGCCTTTGACGCTGTTGGTTGGGTCATCTGGCCTGTAAGTCATCCCAAAAATGACCTATAATGTGTCGACTGTCGAGTGGGACGTTTAGCCTCTACTTGCTCAGTGCATGGTGTATGGCACTTGACCTCTGCGGTCTCATCTGATCAGTGATCAAGTGATGTTGGTCTGGAGTTAGAGGGAATATTAACAGAGCCACACTTTGGTAGTATTATAAATATTTGGATTTTGGAAGCATACAGGTCCACCAGATTGGGTTTTTGTCACACTGGGACCCTTATGCTGTGCTTAAAGGTGACTGCCTAGTCTGTATTCATGTAGCATGTTGGAGTGGTTATGGTGATATCTCAATAACTAACTGGCTTCTGGCGGTGGGCACAGTTCCACTAATGACTAATCCACTGATTAGCAAAGCTGACTTTTTCGTTAGCAGATTAGCGGTTCCGCTAACTTTGAAAACTGTTAGCGGACCAATATGCTTCCACTAAATTTAGTTCTGCTAACTTTCAGTCCACTAACAGGAGGACGAGCCAAAATGAATTGATTAGTGAACTTATTTTATTAGATTAAAAAACTGAACCAGTAGAGTAAGAATTTTAAAGTTTTTATTATCTTGATTATCTTAACTACAATCTTGTCATGCTATACCTTGTTGGAAAGCTGTTTTCTAAGTTAGAACATATTAAAATTTCAGCTCTGTGGCTATTTTAAGGGTTTTATGGCAAAAAACGAAACCGGAAGATTAACTCGTGTAAAATGTTAGCAGTTAGCAATTATTAACTTCGGCTAATTGCTCTAGTGTTAGTTAGATTATCGAAGCTAACTTTTCAGTTAACCATGCCTCACCACTGCTGGCTTCCATCAGTGCTTTTGACACTGCTGGTTGGGTCATCTGGTTGGTAAAAATCGTCTCCAACATGACCTGTAATGCCTATTCATGGAAGACTGGTACGTGTTGTGTAGGGCCGGTTGCAGGTGACAGTGAGCCAATTCCATTTGTTATTGAGTGGATACCTGACATATTGCCGCTGTCACATGTCGGAGAGATGCGCATTCAGTTTGAGTTTGGTCATCAGTGTAACGGAGTGATCCAGCACCGGCCATCGACTGCCACTACGACTGTTGCTGACACTGACATTCGACAGGTCACTGGCCTGTCCACTGCATGAATACTACACAACTGTCTGTGTTGTGTAGTATCAGTGCATGTGCAGGCAAGTTCTTTTAGTCACTGAATACAGAATATCAACATAGACCACAAATTCCACATGTTGTTTTTGTACACGAGTAGCTGTTTCCAGGTCCTTTCTCCGACAAGAAGTCTTCATTAGCAAGTTGAGTGTGTGTACTTGAAAGCCATATTGCATTTCAATGTGCCACTGACGAAACAGCACAACTGGTGAAACATATTAACTCTACGAGGCGTCAGCTCTTCAATACATAACTCATAGGCCTATTGAGCAACAATTTTCATTTTGCTCATTTGTTGCAACTACAACGTGTCCCAGAAAAAAGTGCCAATAGAATGTTGTACATGTACATGGGTCATAACGATAATTCAGGCAGCTCGCAAAAATTGCAAAAAAAATCCCACCACTGGTACATGTGTTACATGTTACATAATGCCCTAAAGGAACAGTATTGACACTAGTTAGGTGAAGTGAGAATTTGTTGTAAAAGTAGCAGAATTGCATTTCTTTCACTGTGTTGCTGAAAACCACAACAGTGCATTTGAATTTGTCAGTTATGTGCATAATGCTGTCTTTTCTGGAGCATGGTGTATATATACCAGTATCTAAAGTGTCAGAGAGGTGCAAATGCCAATAGAGCGCTGGTGTCACCAGTGATAACATAGTAACATGAGACTGCATTGCTGTCACACTTTCATTGTTCGGAGTTGGTATCTCAGCTGAACTGCAGGCTGCACTAAATGGCATTAAGCTAAAAGGATGAAATTTTCACAAACTGGTATGCAAAGTTCAGTATAGTGCCTGACTTCGATCAAAAGGCGATGCAGCGTGCTTGAGATATTGAGGCATTTTGTGCAGTTTCCGACAGAATGAAATGAAATGTCAAGCTACGTTTACATAGGTCATTTCTGTTTATTCCAATAAAGAATAGATGCAAGTATCTGAAATGAGGCTGATTTAGAGGCAGTTAGTAGCTAGTTATTTGTCACAAGCAAATTTCACCTAGCAGCTGTTTTCAACCTTGAAATGAAATCTCAATATCGCACTATGGCTTAATTCTTTTATCCACCAAAATCGGCAATTTTATATCACCTTCGAAAGATGCATGTCGGACAGAGAGTGTTCAATGTGTTGTTTTTGATAGGTCAATTCTAAGAGTGTGTGTTCTCTTAATCCATTGTACTTAGAAATCGTGTCACATATGCCTGCGGTGAATAGCTTGCACAACACCCCCTCGCTGAACACCCTCCAAAAGACGACCCCCCACGCTAACTGCCCTCCATGACAAATGCCTCTAAGCATATGGCACTTGTTTTGCACAGAAATCAAGATTTAATGGCCACATTTTATTCTTATGTAAGATGCGAGTCTGAACACAAAATGCACAAAAAAGATACATGATGGTAATTTGGTTCATTCATATATTTTGTTGTTTAATTATTCATGCTCAAATACTATGATGAAATTACTCTTGGTCTCTTGTTCAGGAATCAGTTTGCTGTTGCAGTTGTTTAGATACGCACTCAAATCAATCGCATATGAACTGGCAATGCTGTACACTGTGCACTGATCACTCTACTCATTTCCATTTTTCCATTCAGACAGTACTAGTGTGCCAAGCACATCAGGTGTACACTAGACTATGTGCTATAAAAATCCACATTTTACATTAATGACATCACAACAGGCGAAATCTGTCAACAGTTGTTGTCAAACATCTGGTGAGTACATGTACATCAGGAAGCTGTAGGGCCAGTGGCATGCTGGGAAGGCCGACTGCCGGCAGCACTCACACTGACACCTCGTGTTGTTGACTTGAGCACACTGAGCAGTGTCTGAGAGCTCTCCAGTATCTGAAAATGAGACACATACGCACAACAGTAGGCAGACACAAATTCAGTTCAGGGAGGCATAATGTGCTAGACTCAGTAACCTGCAACTCAGCATTCCAGACAATGATACCATAAGCAATTAAACTGTGGTCCAAATGACTTGCATGTAGTGTGTCGTCAAAAATGAGGTGTTCTGAAGTGTTCTGTCGAACAGTGTGACAGGTGGTGAAATAGCAATCTGTCGCCAGACTGGTAACCAGTGAAGACCACATAGCAGCAATAGTAGTAGATGACAGTATGCAATACAGGTCATTTTGCAGACAAAATGTCCAGCCAATTACTCGACTGATGCAAAACCCAAAACCAACTCTAATAGTAAACATCAGTTTCAAAATACCAAACTGTGAAACAAACGCAAGTCAAAATGTTTTTGTCATATCTTCCTCATAACCCGTCCAATTCCGACGAAGTTTTGGCATGCAGTACAAGCTAATTTATTAAATTTGCCCCATGCCGCCTCACCTAAATAGTGTCTACACTACCATGTGAAACATAATGCACCAAACAGCAGCTGGTAAAGTGCTGGGTAAGAAACAAGTTACTTTGCTAACTGTTTCAGTATGTAAGTTGTAATATACGAGAAACTGAAAGTTATCAAGTACATCAACTTTCATTGCTTTGCTCAACTATCCTACATGTAAGTCACTTGTCATGAGAATGTTCCGTGTAGCCAATTTCGTTTAACACAAGGAACGATAGCTGGCCCGCGAGCCCCAAAAATTTGCACTGTGAAACGTCCGTCACTTAGTTTTGGATGGAGAGATGCTCATGGTGGCGGAATTGCTCTTCCAGTTTAAACTACATGTTAGTCATCAGGTAAAATTTCAGCCAAATCAGACAATCCACATCCATTATCTTGGATTTCAAAGTTTGCAAATTCTGACCACATGTCCCCATGTTCTACAAACAACTAATTTGGTAAAGACCCATTGATCAGTGGCAGAGATATGCCCCCAAAACAGAATTCAAAATAATGCCTCCTGGTGGTGGAATTCTACTTCCAGTGCCAACTTTTACACATGCCATCATTCAAGGACCTTCATATCTGATGGAAACCATTCGGGTTAACCGGCGCCAGTTGCTGGTCAGGTCGGGTCAGAGCCTTTTTGCCTGGTGCTAATTCGGAAAATTAGGCCAATTTCAGTTTTAGAACAAAGTTCTTGTCAAAGAATCTCAAATTAAACATACATGTAGCTGTGTTACAGCAATAATCAAATACATGTACTTAAAGAATAAGACTGTAAAACAGTTGAAGTACACTGTTCTCACAGTAATTGCAGATTAGCTGTGAAAACCACAACATAATAATTATGTTGTGGTTTATTGCACGCTTTAATGTGTACTAAAACTGCTTACAAAAACTGAAAGTTAGGTAAGCCTGCTACCAAGTTATGATGTACGAGTTGCTCTTCTGCACAGAACCATCTCTCTATAATCGTAGTGTATGCTCCCACGTATCCTTCAGAGGACCACGATAAGGATAACTTCTATAATCAACTGTCTGCAGCCACTCAGTCTATACCTCCACACGACATTCTGATAGTTCTAGGTGACTTCAACGCCTCTAGTGGCACGTATG
>Ga0126335_1001383_pt1 | contig 13495 bp, 8 predicted proteins | sample OlaspJWI45metaG_FD_108409 | JGI IMG/M metagenome (GOLD analysis project Ga0126335, IMG submission 108409) | Marine gutless worms symbiont microbial communities from Oahu, Hawaii - Olavius sp. 1 OAHU.JWI-45 metaG | ecosystem: Host-associated > Annelida > Digestive system > Unclassified | place... | reverse complement strand
TACGATTCATCGGTTTGCCATTTGGTCGTGCTAATCGACTAACCGCAGCGTAAACTTACAGCGATCGGTTCGCGGCACCGAGCGAAACTGCAGCGTGCGTAACATCATTATCATGCTCAACGTCATCATTATCAGGACGATTGCGAGCATTATTATACAGGTTTATGGACTCTCCGTCCATACCAAAGATGACTATCGCGAACTCTTGATATACCAACCATTCCCCGGTTCCATGCCATGTCCCTGCTAATCCCAGCGCCACAGTCTCCCGTTCGGACGCCCAACCAAACGACGTTCGTGAGTGGAAACAGTTATAGACATATGCCGTCAATTTTTACAAACTCATTGCTTCAATTCGTAGCGCCATTGTTTTAGTTTTCTTTATCAAACATTGTGATATTTGTCATCCATGACTGTCTCCGTGCATTGGCTGATTTTCACTGTACGACACATTAATAGACTCATCGACAACAGCAGACGTAATAATAGTAACACAGTGCACTGGTGCAGTATACTCTACAGTTGGGTTTAAAGTGTTTAAACGTGAAACCAGCATCAGTATCTGTGGTACTTTGACATGCCAAAGTATTTCAAAGACTGTCGTGCAGAAGAGGCAGAAATCGATCCTGTTCACACTACGGCTTAAACAACCCGATCTGACGTGTGCGGCAGCCAAAAGCCATCATCCTTAAAGAAAGCGTTGGATCAACTAAGATCCGATGGAAAGCGACTCGACAGAGTGACAGACGGACACTGATTCAATCAATCAATCGGTCAAAACTGGTTTATATAGTGCCATAAGTCGCACGCGACTCAGAGACGCTTGGAAAAGTGGCAGGTGTGTGACTTGGCACGCCACTTATCCCTGACACTGTCACAGCTTGCTCGTGCGGGGAGGCAGGAGAGACGGCGGTGGACAGACGATCGTACAAAGCTACAAAGTACACGAAAGCAGTGACGTCCTGGGTCACAGCTCCTCCGCGTGCATTGTCAAAATGTCACCGTTCACTTCTCCATCATCCCCCTTCTCACTTGTAAGGGGAGGGGGTTCGTTACCCTTCACTCACCTCAGCGACCTACATATCCTGATTAAAGGGTCTGGTCATCTGTTAAGAAGTGACGTTAAACCAAAATAACCTTAACCTCTGGAGTACCAGCAAAATCTTAAATCGGTCTAACAGTATATCTAAACGAATCTGAGCAATATAACTTAGAAATATTTTAACTGCTTTACACAGGTGAATATCTCTCGTATTACGCATTTCCAGAAGACCAGAAGAGCTGTCATTTTCAGAACAAAGGCCACTGCACATGGACGTAGCAGCGGCAAACCCATCTCAGTGCCTGAGCGATCTTGAGAGGCGCATTTCCCAATTTCAGTGAAGTGGATAGGAATAAAATCGTATAGGGCATTGGCAGTGAGCGAATTACGCTTGACCTCGGTACGAGTGATCTGACGCAGCGAAGCTATCGCCAGCGACATCCAATGACGAAAACGAGAACGAAAACGAAAACCTGCCAATAGGAAAGCGATTTGTCTTCCGTACGTCACGAACGCATTCGCGGCTTTTAGCACTTACTATCCAACGACGATCGATGTGCATGTACATGTCGACTCCGTGTTCTGAGGTGTCGACACACCATCGGGCACTGTGTCGACACGGACGTCCAGTCGCGGTTAGAGGTTACAGATAGGTAATAGTTCAGTCCGCTGACAAGGCCTGATTTTACCGGCTCCCGTAGTAGAGCCGTTGCTCCAACGGTCCAGCTGTCGATCGGCGATATTTTCTGCCGTTCTTCAGTCTGCCTTTGACGCCGTTTTTACCTGCCTCATTAGGCAGCGTGTCATCAAAACGTCCGACAGTTTACGAGTGAATAATCACTAATCACTTCACTAGTACCTGCTAGACGGGTGGCCAGAGTAATTTGGCAAAAGCCGCATCGAACTTCATCACTCTCACCGTTGGGGATCTGGACCCCGTCTGATACAGTGTTTCATGGGTCCTCAAGAGTATCCGTCCCAAGCATGACTTCGATTCGTTCAGCCGTTTTTGTACACTCTGCCCGCATGACAGATAAACTGACAGACGCTACAGGATCATCGGCCGCAAGAGTCCGCATCTGATGTATTCGATACGACCTAATAATACACAAACGAAAGTCAGTTGACAGGTAAGTCATATAGCTACGAACATGGTTTTTGAAGTAGACCGAACATCGTGATTCACACTCAGTACGCAAATTCTGTCGCAAATAATCCACGACGGATCTTGAAACTAGCGGATGAAAGTCCAAGAGTGCATATCGTACAGTTAAGATTGTGGCGACGACGTCGACGAGAAAATTGGGCGCTCGGTCCGACTGGAAGCGCAGCGGTCGACGTGCAAAGCACGATTTTATCGCGCAGCGCAGTCCTTGACGTGACGAAAGTTCTGATCGCAATATCGCAAGCGGGACTCACCGACCGCCGCCGCTAGCGCTGCAGCTTGCTGCCGAGGATGCTGTGAAGAGATGGCGACGGTGATATGATGTCGGTGCCGACGGCCATTCATTTACCATCGGCGACCTACGCCCATTGATTATGCGCTGGCGTTCACTCAAATGTACTTCCACTTGTCGATCGACTGGCACTTGACCTTGATGTTCACTTCACGCATCTCTGACCGCCGCGAAAACAGCCGACGCTCGCTTCTTTTGCCTCGTATTCGTGCTATTCTTGGCCGAGTTTTTATTATCAGCACAGTCGTCGTTTTACCCAGCAACTACAGCTCAATTCTGTCGTTAAACAGCGACGTCGACAAATGATATTTCTAGTATAAACAGATTGACTGTTTTCGGGTATCGCTTATCGTATTTTGAAGTGAAATGAGTGTGCAATAGTTCTTCAACTGTCGGCGCACTTTTGGGCCGTACGGTCTGTCTGTTGCGACCGATGATCCCGTAGCGTGGTGTGTCAGTCAATCTGCCTGTCTGTCTGTATGTATGTATGTATGTATGTCACGAGGCTGCGCTGTGCATAAACGACTTAAAGGATCGAGGTCCTGTTCGGGTGGAGACTCTTTGCGGACTCGAGGCACAGAGTATGGTGGTCCTGATCCCCCTACGGCAGATTCGATGCGGCCTTTGCCAAATTACTTTGGGCTCTTGTCCTTTTTCTTACATATTGACAACTTAGAATGGAATTCCGCGCTCTGCGTGAGTGTATACTCCAGAAAGAATGCAGCATCCAGTCTGTGTCTGCGTAGATTGAAAATTGACGAGATGATGGTCCACGACTCGGGAACATACACGTGTGTAGGCTTCAACCAGTATGGACGACAGTCCACCAACGGCAGCGTCTATGTCAGACAAGGTGAGATTAGATGCATCAGAGTTTCATTGGTAACTGCAAAAATTATTATATGTCACTAGATGCTATAGTATTTTTGTATTCACTGTAGTTGAAAATGCAGTTAAATTGCAGTGTCTTGACAAAGCAAATATTTGTGTGTTGAAATGTGATTAGTATTGATTCATTGAAGATCCAGCACAAATGCAACCAGTGGAAAAAAACTAATTTGTGAACTATTGTGTTCTTTAGGTTAAAAGAAACGGCCGAACTGCAATTACTCTTTCTTTGCTATTTTAAATAGAGTAATTGCAGTTCGGCCGTTTCTTTTAACCTAAAGAACACAATAGTTCATATATTCACTTTTTCTGGGAGCCATTTTATCCTATCTCGCTAGACATTTGCTCCAGTGGTCTTTTTGTTTTAAGCTGCTCATATGAGAAACTTTCGAGCACACAGTTTTTTCCAGAAGTTATGCGTAACCGTGACCTATCTAGGTCAACTCAGCCTTGCATCCCTTCAGGGTCGCTAAATCAAGTACCAGCTTCGGCTGGGGTAAAGGCGGGAAAGTTACCTCTGCCGGGTGGCATATAACATTGTGTGATTCCATATGGTATGTTATTTCCCGTAGCGGTGAGGTGAATTCACGAACTGCTTGATCCCGTTCACTTAATTACTATCTTATAAGCTCCAGACGCTTTCTTTCGACTATTTTAGTTCGCATGTACACCACAGTAGACGTACAATTAGTAAATCGGATGTGACAGGACCGAATCCAAACAGAAATGTTGATGACGACAACGACGATGAATTGGGTGGTAAAGCACACCCTGATCCGCCCTACTCTGAAGACACGGAAAACGATTTTTATTTGCACGGGCAACACGCGGCAACAGGCCACACTGACTGGTAAAACTTGCTTTCATCTGCACAATAGCTATCGTACCGTAGTATTGTTAATTTCAATTTCATTTTGTAACTATTAATTTTATGTTTAGCTGATTAAGCTTATTCTGCTTAGAAGTATGTTCTTCTTGAAGAAAAACAGATCTACGAAACAATGACTCTGCTGCTGTCAATGAGTGGACTGACTACTTTCGTCCACACAGTATAAGACAACAGGATAATGAAATTCGACATCTGAGATACTAACGTGTACGCTGTGGGACGAAAGTAATAGATACTACGTACACTGAGTAGTCGAAGGTCGCTGTTCTGTCTTTTCTTCGATTGTCATTCTACTAATGCGCTGCCATTTGCCTGAGACATTTGAGACCACCACCTATAGTTGCCAGCGCTGCTACGTACAGAGTGGACCAAATTAGCGTTTCAGCTAGTAACTTCAGAATTGCTGCTCGGATCTTCACTATTTTGGGCAGAAAACAAAGCCATTTAATTCTTAACATGGCAGCATAATCTGCATACATTAATTATGTCAAATAAAGTGGCGCCATCTGGTGAATGAAATGCATGGTAATAACTAACGATCGGCCATCGTCTTTCGTTATGATGATCAAAGCTCCTCAATGGAAAAAAAGCAGCACAGTTAATTTAACAAATAACAACAATGACTGACATCACTGTGATGTAGGTAATTACTACCATCACTGGTATCAAAAATTTAAGTAAGTAAGAACGTTCGTTTGGTTTTTTGTATGGTTTAATAAGGGTAGAGAATGTTTTCATTGCGCCGCGGCATTTTCGTAAATTAATAGCTAAAAATGACAAATTCTGATTAAGCACGAAATGATGTTGAAGTTTGCGACGAAAACGGTTTAGATCTGATCAGTATATTTAGAGCTACAAGCTACTGAAATGAGTGGCCCGTTTTAGTTTGGCCCACCTTGTATATACACTGTGTCTCAAGAAACGTCCCGCGCGTTGTCGGCTATAACTTGGTCAAATCTTAACAGATTTTACCGGTCGCAGACCGGTGCCATGCCGTAGGCATGGCCGGCTGCGGCCATAGTAAGATCGCGCGCGTGCGCGCGTACTATTTGTATTGTATGTGCTTGGCCGTGCTGACTAGTGTGTAGTTTTGACCGTAACGAAGTACTGAGTGATCCGTAACGAAAATCTGACTTTCGCGAAGCACTGAGTGACCCGTAACGAAAGTCTGACTGTCACGAAGTACTGAGTGACCCGTTCTATCAGACAATTGTTATAATGGTAAAAAATACTTTATTCCGGTGTTTTGGGTAGATAAATAGCAAATACGCTGTAACATGTGCCTAAACATTAGATCTGTGCTCACATTTTAATAAAAATGTTACAGGTACATACTATATTACTACAGATGTTTAACTTATCTAATAGTCTACAAACAGCGTACATAACAGTTAAAGACATTTCCGTGTCGCCATCTGGCGACTGTTTGTCGAAATACAACGCATTCGCTTCAGTTCAACGTTGTCGTAGAAACAAACACAAATCGACATATAGAAGCAACGAGAAACAAGAAGACAAAGTAATTTCGCGATAGCCGCATCGAATACGCGCTGCAATGAGGCGCTTCTAATAAGCTTTGCTCACGGTCTGCGACCGGAGTTTAGGTTTCCTAATGGGTTATAAAAGTTCTAGTACCACAAGAAAGCTTATGAAATTTGCTACAAAAATACTAATATTTTCCACCACGTTTTAAGTGTGTTGCGGCACACATTTGATTATTGTCTGCACAGCAGCTACGGTATGTATATCATTTCTGTATGGACAATTGCTTGCAGCACGGTCATTAAGTCTTTTCGACTCTGCTGTGCAGGTATGATTACGAGGATTATGGTGGTCGACAAGGTACATTTGGAGATGGCCAAGGCGGATTCTGTCAACCTTATCACGGCTCTGCCTGCGCCGCATACATCGGAAACGAAATCGTCTACTTTACAGAAAGGTTCCGCCCTGGTCACGTGGAAAAGAGTCTCCGTGGTAGGATTGTTACTCCACTGTTGTCGTTTAGACTGTCAAATGATTCGCAGTAATCTGAAAATACTGGTGGTGGTCAGGAATATAACTGTGATAGTAAAGGCGCCGAACTCACCCCGACGACTCGGGGTTAATTCTGTCTGATTTAATGGTGGCGTCAAGAAAAGTATGCCTATCCTTTCAAGATGTTCGAGTGGTCCTGAAAAAAAATCCACGTTACGACTGAGGATGTCCAAGCTGTTGAACTTAAGATCTTTGAAATCAGTCAGTGTGACTTTTAACTGTAGTTGTAAACCATATGCGGCGATCTTTGAGTCTTTGAGTGGTGGCGTCAAGACACGTTCTATATTTAGACCGTGAATTATTTGCGGGACAGTTTCATGGTGTTTCAAGAACGGCATTTCGAGTAACAGTTCATATGCGTCGATTGCAGCACAAACATTATTTCAAGTCGTAATTTTCGGTAAAAAAATTACCAAAATCTTTTACAAATCGCAGAGTTCATGCGTTCCTGTATGATGTTGTTGTAAGCGGCTCTGGCGGTGATCGCAACGGTGGATGAGATCCCACAGCGTCAGCAGCAGCGGCATCAACATCAACAGTGCGGATATTTCGCAGCACGTGCTCTCTGTCACTACGCGTTCCCTCTATGCAAGATGACGCACGCCAGAACTGCCCCAACACCTCGACGTCTCTGTCGCAGAGACTGCGAAGCGCTCGAGACCGACGTCTGTCAGAACCTTTACGATTTGGCCCAGAATCACCCGGCCATTAGTGAGTACACTGTTGGGTTGAGTGGCTAGCGAGTGAGTGGGTGTCATCCGCATCAACAGGGTTTAACATGCCATTAGACACATAATACTGATAATAAACTTGATAAATGACTTGATAAATTTCTGGTGACTTACACGGAGGTGTGTATCTAGTTAAGTGTTTTTTATTATGATTGTTGTGTTAGTTAAGTGTTCGTTTGTGTAAATATTTTCTATATGTTTTTGGTGCTACCTTTATGGTGAAAAAAGATGAATATATAAGGTGATTTCCGAGACAACTTAACGAGTATCGTTTACTCACGAATTTTGTTGAGGTCTGACACCATACATTTAAGCCCTACAAACTCCACAGTCCACAGTCCTGTTGTTTATCAGTCATTCTGACTTTTTAATTTTCGCCGTTACTGGCAATTGAGACTTAAATTAAATGTAAAAATTTGGATTTTTCTTTAAAAAATCGATAGCTTTTATCAGCGATGTAGTGGACACCAGGCATTTGTGTCAACAAATAAACAGCCACCTGAAGAAGACAGACCGTCCGAATGAAATTTTACTGGAAAGCTGTTATATTGTTTGATATGACAGTTTTTCTTCATGCTTACAGCGTATTAACAGCAGTGTGTAATGAAATTTAGAAACGCATTCTTACAAATTTTTTTATTACAGGAATACGAGGTAGAATTTTTTGTTGTGTTGTTACTAAAATGACAAAATGCTCGTTGGTCAAAATTTTCATCTTGAGAGGTTTGTGTTGCGTTTTGCTACTTCGTAATTTACTGGTGTGTTTAGTGCATTCATTTCTCCTCCATTTTATCGTCCTATATCGTCGTTATATCCAGTGTTTGTGTTTACGCCTAGTGCTGTCATTTACTGTTTTTATTGTTCTTACTGTATGTCTGTCTGTCATGTACTTCGTGTACGATTAGGCCTATATAATAAATTATAATAATAGGCTACGTTAGATGACATAGTATGACGTGTGTGTTTTGTGCTACGTAAACAGGCACGCAGCTAGTGCTTCCAGATTGCAAGCAGTTGCCGGATGAAGCTAGCGACTGCGTTCACATTGGTCTTCAACCGGCTACCAGAGTTCTCTTTAAGACACGTATGCTATGCGATATTTTCGATCTTACAGATGTACAGTCGTAAAGCTGCCGCTGCAGTTTTGCTTTTAGTTATTACAATGACAGTGCCTATAGGTCAGATTTATTAGCTTTGTTCCGCTTGCTACTTTGAATAAAATAATATTCATGATTTACGCTTATGTCCTCTACTTCACAGCGAGATGTGACTGTGCACTTGTGCAGGACACGCGTGCTACAATGCGTCTGGGGTGGATTACTTCGGAACGGTCAGCGTCAGTGTATCGGGCAGCGTCTGTCTGCGTTGGAACAGCGTCGTGACTGCCAGCGCACAGCTGCAGATGACAGGTACTCGTATGAGGCAAGGAAGCTGGAGGCTTCTGACTGCTAGGAATTAATTAGTCACAGACCGATGCTCGTTGTGATGAGACTAGAGACAACAAGTCTACAGAAAAATCGCGCGACGCTCAGTATAATATTTACGGTTTACAGAGCAAATTGAAATCGCGGTCTGCGATAGTGAAATTCAACTACTATTAACGAAGTCGAACGATAAACGTCGTCAACAACTTGTGACGTTCGACTCCGTTCGCGAAGCCCGTAAAGTGAAGTGAAGAAAAAGCCAAAAACAATTGTGGAGTGATCCAAACACTCTTGTAACACTGCGTAAGCTATGCTGAGGGTAGCACAGCATTCGTTTCAAAGCCACTGATGATGTAATGATGCAGATTACGGACACAATAATGGAGAGACGGAACTGTTTGCATATATACTCTATATTTACGATTGTTCTGATTAGTTCCATCGATATTCATTTGGTCCTGCGTTTGTAAACTGTGCTGAGGTAATTAATAGGCCTCTGAAGTTACGACCTTATGGCGCTATACAAATCTGTTTATTATTATTATTATTATTATAAAGCTTTGCAGGCACGAATAAAGCATTCTTCAGTAGCCTATGCGGCAAACCGTGCGTCGACTGTATGTGTAAGTGTAACTACGCCTTGAGCTACGTGGACACGAATGATGTGTTGCATACAGGAGATCACAATTATTGTCGAAATATCGACGGCAGCATGACGGCACCTTGGTGTTTCACGGCTCCCGACCGACGAGAGTTGTGCGCCGTACATAAATGCGGTGAGCTGACATGATATCAACAAATAGTATGCCGCCGCGCCACATAAAGAAAGATAGCATGCGTTTCATATAGTCATTTTTGTCAATTCTCCACCTAACCGCTATGGAATTTATGTTTTGCATTTTTACTACCTGTGCAGTTATAAATGCACTGATCTCCCAGATAAGCCTAACTACATCCTAAACAAAACTATACTAAATGTTTAACTGTTCGAAGTTCTAAAGAATTAAAAGGTTCTTTTAAAATCGAATAAGAGGACAATTACTACAAAATAGTGCCAATTTGATTATTTTTGCCAACCAAGATTCTTTTTCTGCGTAAATGAACTACAAATTTAAATGAAGCCTTGATAATAATATAGAGAGCTCAGTAACGTAATTGAAGTGAAATATTTTGAAAAATAGGTATGGAGATATAGCGTTTGTAATTTAAATAGTGTCTGATGAACTACGTATTACATGCAGTCACTATCGTGTGTATGATTCATAATAGGTAGCGATGAAGTGCCGGTAATCAGCAGCACCGAGGTGATGCAGGTGGTCATACCGTGTATTTCTATACCTGTATTAGTTGGCGTCTTCTTACTTGTTATTCACTTGTGTCGCCGACGTTGTACGTCAGCCGCCAGTGCGCCCACCAAACAGCTGCAAGCTACTCGGCGCCAACACGGTGCGCCGCCAGTCGCCGCCAACAACGCCGTCGGTTTGTATAATGAACGCTTGTAATTTTGCAGTGACAGCTCCAACTTCTTCGTACATGGGAACAAACAATGGTAAAAAGTTGTCACGCTGGAGTGTAAGGCCGATGTCTACCGCTCTTCTATGTGCCACTAAGTGCTAAATCACATTCTCGAATTCTCCATTTATGAATCAATACGTCTCCTGGGTAAAAACATCCCTCGTTGTCAATATCCAACTCATTATTTTCCTATTAGTCATAGCTGTAACCTGTCCACTTCACTGCTAACCTCATATGACTTTCCGGTGTATAGTCAATCAGTAGTCACGTATGTTGCACGCTTTAGTTTGCCTCTCATACGCTCACACCGAATTAATCAAAATTAACAGTTATGTAAGGAATATTATATATTTATAGATAAAACACGTTACTGTGGTTAATATAGTTATTATGTAGTCGTTCTGTATTTTACAGTTGTTTTCCAATTATTTGACGAAATTATTGAGAAACGTCTTAGCTCCAAATCCCACTGAATCATCATCTGACTAATTCCTTCTCATCAGTGTAACGATCAGTCGCCGATATCGATATTGTGCGTCTGTGGTAGAGTTGAACCCGATGCTGGGCGATGCGCGAGACTCTTGGCCGACGACGAAGGTGCTGCGCGAGTTCGCCGCCTCGAGCGTCCGTCTCGTGTCGGAGCTGTGTGTCGGCCGCTACGGTCCCATCTACCACGCCGAGCTGCTGGGCGACCCGGAGCCATATACCGGTCGTGTCTGCCGCCCAGTCGCAGCCAAGGCGCTGTCTGCCACCGCCAGCCCGGACATGGTCGTTGCCGTTCGTTAATTGATCGATTGATTGATTGGCTAATTACGCGACGCATTTCATTCATATTGCCGTAATTATATCCGACAAGTCGATCAACGACGTAGCCGTAAATTACGCACAGCCAGTCATTCAGACGCGCTATTAATTTGATTTACTACAGAACTGATTTATAAATTCATTGCTGTCTGAAATGGTTTACATTCGATTCCACAATGTAGTTAGCTAATAGGTTCAGATTTTTTTGATAATCGCTTAAAAATAAAACTACATTCAGCCGGTTTCTTCAGTTTTGTATGCCAGTTATTACTTGCTCTCTGGACTATAGTGTACGAGTAGAAAGCATTACCGATCGCTTAAGTTACTTTTGGTCGTGTTATTCAATAACAGAGCAATCTTTTTTGCGCAGTAAACGAAGTAGCGGGACATTAAATCATTGCCAGTCTGTGTTTGGTTGTGAATTGCCTAGTGTGCTGTTGTTTATTGAAAGTCTGTCAGCTGATAATTCCTATAGTTAAGATTTTTTCTCCCTATTATAATCAACTTGATTCACCAACGCATGTAGTAGATACAACAAGGAAAACATAAAAGTAGACTAAGTATAGTAACAAGCAGTATACTGTTCGACAGTGGATAACTCACTACAGATCTTGTTCAGTTTCATAACTGATGAAAATAACATGTTATCAGAATATTATCTTCTCTATATTGTCTTGATTATATTATGTATTTTTCTGTATTTGTATCTACCATGTTGATTGGTAAGTGAGTGAGTGAGTAGAGGCTTAACATCCCACTCGACACTTTATAGGTCAATTCGGGGACGATTTACAGGTCATATGACCCAACCAACAGCGTCAAAGCACTGAAGGAAGCCAGTTGGCCACTGAGATAGGCTTCAGTCCCACCAGTTACAATATGAACTGTAGGCAACCGCCCCTAGGCTAATCACAGCGTAAGGGTCCCAGTGTGACAAAAACCCAATCTGCTGGACCTATAAGCTGCCTAGTACATCGTGCAACAATCGTGAGTATTGCACTGTACTATAGTAACTAGAGCAGCTATGTTAATGTTCCCTCTTTACTCCAGACCGTCAACACTAATCAGATGAGGCCATGCACGGAGGTTGAGGGGTGCCTGGTTGAGTCGCCTTTTACGACATCCAGCCAGGAAATGAAGTGGGTCTATTCTAATCCCCGGAACCCATACGGAGGATTGGTGAATAAAGATAAATATATTACATCTTAAGTCGAATATTTAGCCAACATAGGCCTAAATAATTATCATCTATGCTATCACCAGTAATATTGTGAGAGGGCGTTTTAACAATTAGTTATATCATCTTTATTTCATCAGGAGTGGTAGATACAATAAGAAACAATAAACGAATAAAATGAAAAACTTAAATTAACTGGAAATACTGCAATACCGATAATTTGTTCTGTGTGTTTTCTAAAAAAACAATTTACACAGTATATTTTCTAAATATTTTAGTCTGCTTAAGAACTTAACTTTTCTTTCATTATTATTTGACACCGAACTTTGTAATAACATTAAGTGCACAAAGGTTATCTGACGTGGTGTTCAGTACCTGTGTGTGATGCGGCTGCTCGGCACAAAATAACCTGTAATTTGTTGATATGCCGTTGAGAACTACTAACTCTGTGTATTGTACGCTGTAGAGAGCGGAGTTCTGGTCGGAGGCGGAGTGTTGGTCGAAGCTGTCACATCCGAACGTCGTGTGTGTCGTAGGGTTGTGTCGAGGCATCGACGCCAGCTTGTCGCTGCTGTACGAGTTTGCGTTTTACGGCGACCTTCACGAATACCTGCTCGTTCACTCGCCACACTCTGACATCTCCGTCGTCGATAACACCGGCAGGTCAGCAGCTGTCTGATGATATTGGCATACGAGTCTGGCGTTAAACTGCCAAAAGGAACTGACATGTGGCTGTTTTTCTTTTTATACTGTGCTACCATGTTTGGTGAATAAAGGTGGTAATTTAGTGTTCTTAGATTCTGGTTAGCCGTTACCTCTTTAACAGCTGATTACACGAAGAATACCTCTAGGCGTTACGAAGCAGAAATGCAGTCAAACAGATGCCTTGACTGTTGGTAAAGCAGTAGAACATTCTTATGGTTGACTGGTTGAAAGTGTGGTATGAGCGTTACGAATAGGTTGATCAATGTGGTATGTGTTAAAACTGTCTTGTAGGCAGCAAGTGCTGCAGCAGTCGGACATGTTGCTAATCAGCGACCAGATAGCGTCCGGTATGGACTATCTATCGTCGCGGTACATCGTTCACGGTGATGTTGCTGCACGCAACGTGCTCGTCGGTGCAGAGGCGCACGTCAAAATCTCCGACCTGGATCTCGGTCGTCACACCTACCCGCACGAGTACTACATACCCGCCGGACTCAAAACACCGCTGCCCGTGCGATGGCTACCGCCAGAGTCCATCTTTACCGGAGTCGTTACGTCAGAGAGCGATGTCTGGTCTCTGGCTGTCACACTGTGGGAGGTCAGTAGTCTTGGATCACCCGATAATATTAAATTTGTCCTTCTGTTGTTGGATTAGAAGACTTGTTGCATCAATGTGAAAATGAACTCAATAGCATAGCTATGGCAGTTAACACAAATAAATCTAGTTGTTTAAGAATTGGTAACAGGAATGATAAACACTGTGCAAATTTGAAAACACTCGACGGCAGAGAGATCAACTGGTCAGATCAGATCCGATATCTTGGAGTTT
>Ga0126335_1001382_pt1 | contig 13495 bp, 6 predicted proteins | sample OlaspJWI45metaG_FD_108409 | JGI IMG/M metagenome (GOLD analysis project Ga0126335, IMG submission 108409) | Marine gutless worms symbiont microbial communities from Oahu, Hawaii - Olavius sp. 1 OAHU.JWI-45 metaG | ecosystem: Host-associated > Annelida > Digestive system > Unclassified | place... | reverse complement strand
GATCTATATATAGTATGCAGTGCACTATCGCATAAACCGTGGGCACGCAGAACACGCAGAGCATATAATACTTGTGCACATGATGCAATTACCGACTGAACATGAGGTGATACCGACAAGCCAATAGTGATGGTAACGCCAAGAAGCTTTATAACCTAACTATCTGAAGTAGAGGAATTTCAGCTGGTTCAGGTACTCTGTGTTTCCGTTTACGGTCAACAAAAATGATTTCATGACTTTTTGCCAAATTGAGTTTTAATTTGTTACGTTTGGCCCATTCAGTGATATGGCTTAGCTCTGTAGATCGTGATTCGACATTGACAGCAGGGATGATTATGTATGTGTCGTCTGCATACTTTAAAAGATCATTTCCGTCAGAAACGGTGTGTAAATCGGAGCCGTTTACAACATAAGACGCCGGTCCGATAGCTGATCCTTGAATTATACTTGATGGTATTGATTTAAAGGCGGACATTACATTTCCATATTTTGTCTCGTGAGAATGCCCATTCAAGAAATTAACCAACCAATTATAGATGTGATCCGGTAAGTCTAACTGTGCGATTTTATCCAGCAAAGTATGATGTCGTACCGTGTCGAAGGCTTTACTGAAGTCTAGAGCTATGACTATAACGTATGGATTAGTCAGCAGCAAGTAGACCTATGTGACTTTATGAAGTTGTGTTATTATAGCTGCGGTAGTTGAACCTGAGGGTCTAAAAGCGAACTGGAGATATGATTGAAATGTATAAAGTATTATCTGGGAAATATGACACAGCTGTAAGCCCTCGAGTTACGAGGGAGCATAGTTACATCACGAGGGGAAATGATCGTATGTTGGAGAAAAGTAGACCAGAAATACGACTTGCGCAAATACTTTTTTTACTAACAGGGTAGTTAATATTTGGAACAGTCTATTTAATGATGTTGTGTTATGCGACACTGTTAATAACTTTAAATCCCGTCTTGATAAATTCTGGCAATATCAAGATATTGTATATGATTACAGATTACGTTAGTTTTGAATTTGTGATGCAGGCACCAGCGCATTAGCCTGCGCCCGTAAATTCCTCTACGTCTACGTCGTCTACGTCTTAATATTCTATGAAGTTTGTTATTGTTTACTGTTGTCAGTTAAGTGGTTGTTTTTATAGTTGAATATTGTTGATTATTCGAGTACATAATTATTTCAGGTTCGGTTTTAATTGTTTGTGAACACTTGTTGTTGTCTTCAGGAATGATGAACGACGAACCAGTGAAGTTATGGACGGTTTTACGTTTAGGTCTACAGCACGTGATGCTGAGCTCGTGTAGTGCTGATACTAATAAAATAGGTGACTGTATTGGACTTTTGTTAAGTTAAGCACTAAATAGTTTGGCCATTTATTACGTTTTTGAACATTTAAATGTGCAGATGGTACAGAAGCAATGGCAAATGATGTGGCTGCTGCAAGTCTAAGCAATCAAGAAAGAAAGCGTTCACTCAGATCCAGAAAGAAGAATGTTCCAGCAGTGAAGACTGTTCTTTGTACTCCGTACGTGGCAAAATGGTCAGTTGTTTTTAGAACTGCAAGTTTCAGTTATTTTGTAATGGGACACTTTCATGTGTCGAAACATAAATGACACATTGTCGATGTTGCAATGTTTGTTGTTGTTTACTCCGATCTTGTGCTGAGTCAGGACATGACACACTGCTGAAACATGGTGCGATTTTGTGCTGGATGAAAATCCCTATTGATTAATTATTACCAGTAGTCTGTTATAATTGAGTAATGGAACCAGTAGTGAGTAAGTAAAGTCTGCCGAAATGTGAGTTGCTAATTACCAAGTTCTAAGCTCTTTTATCTTCTCTGTTGTCTAATGCCTAGTTTTTCTTTTGCTTCTCCATAACCATTTTGTTTATTTAACTGTTGCTTTGTGTTTTAAATTGTTAGCATATAAACTTTATTTTTTAAAAACTGGTATTTTCTGCTGACATGCAAAATGCAGTTGATGTAGTAGACTTTATGTAATTGACAGAAATGTTGTTTCAACTTGTTTGAGTGCCTGCCAGCCTGCCTGCACCTGTACATGCACCTATAGCCTGACCAGTGCCAAGTCAGTCCCGCCTGTAGTGATGTGTGGTTGGCACTGCTGAGAGATAAAAACTGTCCATTTTCTGACCCCCTACCCATGACCCCTGAAATTTTTACACATGAACTGCATATATTGCTGGCTTCAGAAAATAGTCTCTGATATGGTGTGAGTTATTTGATGTGACAATAAGAATGAAGTGCCATACTGCTTGGCTAGAATTCTTTTGTTTTACTGAATGAAAGCATTGAACTTCTGATTAAAGCCATTAGTCTCTTTTTTTAAAGTTTTCCAGTATTCAAATTATCTGACTTTAACGTATTTTGATTAATAGTTTAATAAATTATTTAATTAATGCATGCATCTTTTTGATGTTGTCATTTTTTTAATTTAAAAATGTTTTGTAGGCCTCAGGTTGACTCGGCTGATCAGCAACATATACTGCAGCAGATCAAGAGGTTGGTAACTGCTACAGTTGGAATAATCTTCTATGAACAGTGTCAGTATATATTGCTTAGAAATGTGAAATTGTTCTAGCTGCATTTGAATGTAGTTTTATTGCCTAACACGCACTATCAAAATAAAATGACAGTTTATCTCTGCTGTTGTTTGAAGTATTTGCATTTCTGTTGACACTGTTCACTTTATTAATTTTGTGCTGTTTTTTGGGTATGCTGAACCCACCAGAGATATTGACTTTAGATTGCATTTGTGATTTATGTTTGGTTATTGCAAGCTACAGTTGTTAGTAATTTTTATGTGGCTATGACAAATACAGTTTGTAGACTTATGACTTTATCAGAAGTTGTTTTTTATGATGGAAAATGGTGCTTATTGTGTTATTGTAATCAGCAGGTTTTAAAATTTGTGTAGATTTTTTGAACTACACTGCACAAAAGATGTCGTCAACAACACTTTTAAAGCTGCAGCAGAACAGAAGCAGAGTGCGAGTGAAACTCGTGGTACAGATGCAGCTCTAAAGACCACAATGCAACAGAAACAATTAATCAGGCACATTGTTGAATTCTATTCTGCTTGGTAACCAAATTGTGGTATATTAAACTTTAAGTGATAGTGATGTACTATTGTACTTGTTTGTTTTATATAAGATACTAGCCATTCTGCCCGCCCAGTTGTGTCTGCACCTGTAAAGGCGAAAGACGCAATATGTAACTCGGTTGTGATGTCTGTCATTCTGTCTGTTTGTCTGTAGTAGGCCTCGCTCCTCATGTCACAAGCTATTATTAGCTCCTCGGGCCATGCCTCGCCATGCCTCGCCATGCTTCCTGATGTCATAAGCTATTATTACCTCGGGCCAAGCAGACGCTAAGCTTCCCGGTGACCGGCATCTAGTTGTAGATGCTGTTGCTGAGAAACTACAACATGTGCAAAGTTGAAACTTGGCATGCAGCTGCTGCTGTTCAGTATAAGGATGATGCCCATGTATTTTTGTAGTTTTGTTGATTTTCAGTATATCTGTATCACTTCATTTTTGTGTAAAAATGATTTGCAAGTCATTTTTACGCCTCCCCATACACTGTAAAGGAGATAATGCATGTGCTATTTTTCCCGAGTGGATTTTAATCGAAATTCTGTTGGCTTGAGTTTGTCACAGGTGTTGTGCCGTTGCTGTGTGAATTAGGCATGCAGTTGTCTGCGGTTTACAAAGTGTCACTCGCTGCCTTGAACGTGATGAGCTGCGGCTGGTCATTGTTGATCGTTCGTCTCCGTGGCAACTGCATCAGCATCTAGCGCAATTAAGTGCTGTGCGCCAGTGTCCCGCTATGGCTCTGGATAATGTGGCTAATACTCTCTGTACTGTTCTAGCAGTGACGCGACTTTGTGCTCTTGGATTCAAGGTAGGACATCTTTCTTCTTTGCGGAGGTGATGGTTTTTGTTGTTGTCATTGTTGGAATATCGGTACTTACTACTTATTCCTAATTCCAGTTGTCAGAAACATAATAAGAATTACTGTAAGCTAGATTTCATCTTTTTTTGTGTTATTGTTATTGTTATTATTTGTTGGTATTCTATTCTACTTTCATGTTTAATGCTATGCAACAGTCTTCCTTCATTGTGTTTAGACTACTGTAACTCTCTCATATATGGTATCTCCGACATCCTGTTCCGACACTTACAGGCCGTACAGAATGCTGCAGCACGCTTGGTTGCTGGCACCCAAAGGTGTGACCACATCAGCAAGCAGCAACTACACTGGTTGTCAGTATGACATGTGGAATTTAAACTTGCTGTCCTGGTCTATAAGGCACTCAACAACCTGGCACCACCATATCTATCAGACGATTGCCAGCTAGTTGCCACCACTGGGTGCCGTTAGCTTCGATCATCAGACAGTTTCAAGTGCACTATCACTGGTACCAGTTCACGTCTTGGAGATTGAGCTTTTGCTGCTGCCAGACCACACCTTTGGAACAGTCTTTCTATTTTTGTCCGTCGACTTGATTTCTCCTTAGACACCTTCTGCCACAAACTGAAAACGTAGTCAACTGTTCGAGGCACCAGCACATAGTGACTCTTGCTTTTAGGTGCTAAGAATTTTAATACTTACTTTCAGATATTTATTAACTTGTTGACTGGCAATTTTTATTGCATTTTCATGTACATAGGTAGGTATTAACTTGTTCTGGTGTAATATGTTGACATGCAGTTGTTCTCACTGTAGTACTGCTTTCGTCTTGTGATTTATTATTTATTTGAATTTGTTTATTATTTATTAATATTATTTAAGCAACAGATGCGGCATTAAAGTCTTCACTCACTCGCCAGTAGGCCCTACCCAGTAGGTAGCTGCAGAAATACAAGCACTTTTTTTTACAATTCTCATGTTTTTTTCACGTTTGAATGCATTAAACTTAACTACTTTATTTTGGTCATAGGGTCAAGATCACTGCAGCAAAAAACGTCTGCGCACAGGCTTATGCTCTTTTCCAACACACTTTAATTTGTTTGTGTATCACATGCTAAACTCTACATTTCACAACGTTGTGAATAAGTGCTGTAACGTGAATATTGTCAGTAATGGCTGTTTTGACAAAAACAAATTGTTTGCATTCTGAGACAAAACACAATACACAATAATATCTGACATTTGTGTTATCACCAGCCAGCTGCAGCCGCTTCTGTGTGATGATGACCATGATGATTTCTTGGTTGTGATTTATAATAATAATAATAATAATAATAAACATATTTGTATAGCGCCATAAGGTAAGATTTTTGTTACTCATCTCTGTATACTGTTGCCATTCTTTGTAATGTTGCAGAAGCTGGATGCAAGTAGTGTGTTTGACGAGTTAGTACATGATGTCAGTAGCCGGTGTCCTTCAGTTCATCTCCCGTGGCTTGACGTTGAAATTGGTTTAGCTAATATTCGACAGATTGCTGAGCAGCATGCACATCAAAAACCTGCTGACAGTGACAGTAGTAGGACTGATAAGTTTGTTACATTATCTGATGAAGAAACTAGTACATCAACTGCTCCTGGCTGCAAACCAGTTACTGACTACAGTCACCTGTACATTTATAAGAAGAATGCCAGTTCGACTGAATTGCAAAGGCGGAAAACGGCTGAGTATATTGCATTGTCGCCGTCGTCATCATCATCAGACGAAGACGAAAGCAGTCGTCAGCCTGTCACAGTTGCAGATGTTGTTAGTATTGATGATGCGTTGGCGGCCTCATCAGTTGCTGCTGCTGACACCACACCAACAACCAGTATTTGCAGTACGAAATATTCTAAGTTCTATAGAAGTCCAAACACTGGCATTCAAATTGCAAATCCGAATAAGAAGAGGAAGAGAAAACAGTTTTAGTGACAATTAAGTTTTGTGTAAAGCTGTGATAATTATTAAATGGCTCCAAGATACTTGCAGTAATTGTGGCGTAGTGATAAAATGAAAGTGACATTACTGTTACAAAATGAAGAAGTGATAATGAGTACTGGTAAGTTTGCAAATTCTTAATGCCACAGTGCAACTTGTTTCTAGTTGATCAAACTGACAGGAAACTATTTTAGTCGTATGAAGACAAGCAATGATCAGTGATGTAGTCAAGACTTTTTAAAGACCAAGATATGCCAACTTATCATGTCTTTTAAAACTGTTTGCTGCAGAGCTCTTTATTGCTGCTGATAAGAATGTTTTCTTGGTTATCTAGCTTTTCTTGAAAACTTTTTTGCTTATCGTTCAGTGCTTCCGTGCTTGTAGTAATAAAGTAAAACTTGAAATTTTCAGCACCTACATATGGAAAGAAGACAACGATACAAACTGACAAAAGTTAACTAACCTTAGTTAAGTCGCCTTCTACAACATCTTATGTCTGCCAAGAAAACAGTTCAGGCATGTCTTATACTTATCCTTGGTCAGTATGGAATGCTGTTCTTGAAGACGACGACGTAAACGTAGAACATTGAGTAGTGTAGGCCTGCCATCATGAATGCTTGTACAGTTTGTAACTTTGCCGTGGACTTGTCTCCGACTGTTTGGCCCAATTAGCAGTACAAGACTTAGCCAGAACATCCCCGCGGGCAAGTTATGAGCCGACAAGTCGCGTTAATGTCAGTTGGTCTTAAATGATTGGCAGAATTTCAAAGAGCATTTAAGCAGCATTGAAGTTTTCACTCGCTCATCAGTAGGGCCCTACTCTTAGTGGGTAACTGCAGAAACACAAGCACTGATTTTTTTAGTTCTCACGTTTGAGTTCGTTGAACTTGGCTACGTCATTTTGGTTTGAAGATACATTTTCAGAATATTTTGTGACTTTCGAGGTCATGGGGTCATGATCACGGCAGCAAAAAAAACATCTGCAGGCAGATTTATGCGCCCTTCCGACGCACTTTAATTTTTTTGTATATCACGTGCTAAAGTGTAACTATTTTTATAACGTTGTGAATGCGTTACTTCCTGTCCATTTATTTAGAGTGGAGTGCGTTAATATATTCTCGACTTGTCTCGTCATGTAGTGTCTCAGTATATATCAGAGCTTAAGTCGTACGGTCACTCGTTCTCGTGTAAATGATTCAGTGTTTTGCCTGATTTACGCTTGCGTAGTGGTGCGCGGTCACACGGTGCACGTAATGGTTGCTTTACGGCACTAATGGCCGGAGCGCAGCATTCTGGCCAGTCCAATACAATAGTCTTCCTGCGAGCTGCGTTCATTGTCAGTAGCACGCACCTGCTGATGCTGACTACATGCCGTTGAATCCTACAGGCTGTCTTGCCTTGATTCTGCTGCTGTTGCTGACTGCTCATGTTCCACTGTTGTCACGTCACGAAAAAAGTTGTATTTAAATGATACAATGACGTAGATGATACCCAGTTAGCCTATTTGTCTCCATCTGCTGTAGCTGTAGTACATAATAGCGCGCCTGCATAGGCCTGTGCGTACGAACATTTATGACATCTGACAAACGACATTTTAAATTTTGACACCAACGATGGTATTGAGTTTTTGATAGAGCTAGATGTGGGTATGAAGCTACAGAGCTACTTCACCTTTGCGCGCCTTGCGGCACGTCCGTTCTGTGCCAGTTTCTTTTCGTTTGGTTATGCTAACTCAGTTTGGTTTGGAAATTCTGCCGGCAAACTTCGTAAAAATACTACGAGTTCAAAACACGCTTGCTGTGCTGTAGGCCTACTCTCCAGTCTGGCTTACCATCAGGTAGAATCTAGTTTATAGTTTTGTCGTTTAATTTCCAGCTCCATTGGTTAGGTTAGATATGATGGTGTGGCTGATAGTTAGCCACTCTGTAGTCTGTAGGCCTATCTTGTCTAGGAAGATATAGTCGCTGGTGACTTCAGCTTTCGCACGCATGCACGTGCTCGTACCAGCGCTGCTCACCATTGCCTGCGTTTGCGTCTTAGACAGTCAGATGCTTGGCTTTCATAGGCTATAACGCGTATGATGCAGACGTCAGTTTTGTATTTGGTTTTCTTTCTGCAGGCTACTTCTTACTTCGCTTTCAGTGAGGTACGTTGTTTTCATTGCTGCCTGACGCAGTGCGTTGCGCAGCATTCTCTACGGCGACGTGGCTGTCTGTGTTTTTGTGTGTCTGTCACGTTGATGTATTTGTGCTCAAACGACTGAGTCGATCGTCATGCGACTTTCACGAGATTGTAGCCCAGCCGTTCTATTTTCCAATACCAAATATGAACCCGATAGCTCGATGGGATCCCTCCACTGAGGGCGTAACATGGGAGAGTTGTGGGTAAAAGTTGGAAAATCCGGCCAATAAGTCGCAGAGGGCAGCTCGTCACGGAATATCGGCATGTACGAGGCGGTTTCTTAGCGATAGCTGAGCTTCTTGTTAAGCTCCAGAATACGTGCTAGACTTATTAGGCCAATATTTTTCAGCGCACCTGCTGTTAAATATTTTGCCCATGACTCCACCCTAAGTAGAACCTTGATCCGTTTAGACGTGCTTGCACTGCGAACCTGCATTAAGTGGCATGTCAGACAGACTGACAGACGCCCGGGGTCATCGATCACAATAGTCCCACATAGCATGCATTCGATGCTGCCTAAAATCTACTGATCAGAGGTTGCTCGAACTTCATAAAAATGTGTAACACAAAGAAACCTGGAACTGGAGGTGATGAGTTTTGGTGATATTTTCGATCTTGAGAGCTAACAACAGTAACAAGGCTTGCGCATATGTAGCCTACTTGTTCATTTGATTGTGGCGTCCAGCACACAGGTTTTTGCTCATTTCCTGAGACACTGACCCGTGGTTTAATTGTGCTATAAATTATAATTTAATTCAAGCACGTTTAACGAATATCGCTAGACAGACGCGTTGAATTTTATCTATACTACAAGCCCATTTAAACATTGGAACTTATGCAACTGAGCTGAGTAAGAAATTGCATGTTGTGTGTGGCAATTTTTCAGACTGGATTGCTTGACCGAGTCAAACGATAGTAAGTTGTATGATGGTATTTGATGACTGGTATTTCAAACACTATAGGCCTACGTAGTCACACTCACAGTGGTCATGTAATCCGCGTGAAGCTTGTATTATATCTGTAGCCTATGCACTGTACAAAGACTATCAAAACAGCTAGGTATTGTAAGACAGGTTGCAATCATTGCAGTATAGGCCTGCACGTAGACACTTCATTGGCGTCAGTACTGTTTTACCCCGCCTCGTATATAGGTAGTAGCAGCAAACAAAAACCTTAATAAAAAACTAACATTTTCTTTTGCCGTCATTCGCCAGATGACGCCACGTGCTCCAGCTTCATTCTTCGAGGCGGGATAGTTTAGCCTTTTGAGGCCTGAACACTTAAGTCATAGACTACAAAGTGATGCTGATACAGCTCTGCATATTCTGTATATTCTCTTATATTCTGCATGTTGTGACAGTACGGACTTTCAAGAACGTGCATCAGCGACATGTACTGGACTTTGCATGTTTGCCGAGCGTCGACCTTACAACGAATGTTTTTACCTCTGTAACTGGTCAGTCTTCCTCTGAACTCCATTGATTTCAAAATTATATTGTGTTTTGGTGGCGGATCCAGGCAACTATAGCAAAGGAGTGGCGACCGGCTGTGGCCAGTCATTTATCCTCATAAATGCATGTAACTATTTTGTCGTCAGAAACTTAGAATGGTAATATTTCTTAGCATTTAAGGGGGTCGCCTGTGTATAGGCTTTTCCGCCCCCTCTGGATCTGCCACTGCAGTTTTTGTGATCTGCCCTTGTTTTCAAACTGATCTGTGTCTCTGGTAGACCTCAATGTTCTTGAGGTCTGATAGGTATTCTGAGTGAACCCGATAGCTCGAGGATATTGATCTTGAGAGCTAACAACAGTTAGCTCTCAAGATCAATATCCTCGAGCTATCAATATCCTCAACATCTATGGCCGCTGTGACACTACCTTGTCACAGCGGCCATAGATGTTCAAATTGTCACTATAGGCCTACTTAAACACGTAGTCACTCAGCCACTCCACCGCCTTTATGCCGATAGAAGCAATTCGTTGTCTGCCGTCACCATTTGTGAGTGAATGTCATAACAAACGATGACTTGCAATGTTGGCCCATTTCTCTTACGGACTCCTTGCATCCCAGCAGCTGTATAGTGAGTAAAGTTTATACAGGGTGGCCCAAAAAACCTGCACATTTGCATTTGCTTGATGTTAAATTGATATAGCTATGTGAAATTTCAACCGAATTTTATAATTTTTGGCAGACTTACATCTCAATAGATTCCCAACAAAACAATGCATATACTGTCCACAGCAACTATTGCGCGTTTCTACACTACCTTGTAGAAATAATATTGTCCGTTTTCTGTGCTGTCTCAAGATGAAATTTGCTCATGAATTATGTTGGCAAACGACTAAATAGTGTCAGTCACACAAAATTGTACTGATCAGTTTACAAGCAATGTTCAATATGTCCTCCCGTCAGCCAAAAAATTATAAAATTCGGTTGAGATTTCACAAAGCTATATCAATTTAACATCAAGCAAATGGAAATGTGCAGTTTATTTTTTGGCCACACTGTAGGTAGTATACAGAGTGGTCCAAAAAGTAATACCGGTCTTTTTTGCCGCTAACTTTGTCAAATCTAAACTGATTTTCAAAATTCTTTCATTGCTAGAAAGAGTAAGAGATTTCCAACTCACATCACATAATATCTACTACCGCACCTTAAATATGTTGCTGTATTTCAAAAGATAGCACTTAAGAGCGCACCATATGTGTTAAAATTAAATGTTTTATGTAATGTGGCTGAGTAGATATTGACACTGTCACGACAGTTGCTCAGAACTTCCATTGTGTACCGCAGACATGCTTAACGAACTAAGGATGCCAATGCCACTCATCAGTGCGCTGCCATTAATGCTTGAGTTAGTGCCAAGTGTGCCACGCCATACACGTACTTCAGTTCACTGATGTTATACAACTGAACTGATAAACTCGCTGATGGATGATATCCCATAAATTGCAGTGGACCAGACTGACTTCCGAAAAGTTAGGAGTGAAAAGGGCGTTGCCTGCTAAAAAAGTTGTACAGTGACACATGCTCAGTGTGCAGGGGCACAGCTGTCAACATTTAGGCCTGTTTAGATAAAATATCTGCCGTTTCAAAGAATATTTATCAGGAACCAGAAAATGAGATAATAATTGTATTCTGTACATGCAAAATCAGTGCATTTTGTTTTCATTTTCTTCCAGATTTGCATAATATTGGAGCATACCAGTAACTTCACAAGGTAACGCAGCAACATATCTAAGGTGTGGCAGAATGTATTATGTGATTTTTGTTACAAATTTTTTCCTCTTTCAAGAAGTAACAAAATTTGGCAAATTGGTAAGATTTGACAAAGTTAGAGGCAAAAAAGAGACCGGTTCTCACTTTTTGTACCACTCTGTAGCTGTATAGCGACTGTCACGTGGCCTACCCGCCAATCAAACAATGTCGGTTGCTATTAATACGGCTGACAGGAACGGACGCAGCCCGTCACCTTGGCTGCGAGTTGATCGTGAGAAGGCGGCTCTGGCGATGAAAGACGTTCCAAGTCTTAACGACCCGGGCGGTGGCGGTAGAGGCCGACGCGGCTGAGCATTAGCGATGTCCGGCGACAGTACTGGTACTGACGCTGATCGTCGTCAGCTCTCGCCTTTCATCGTCACTCATCATTCTGCAGTCTGCACTGGCGTCAGCGGCAGCACTTCTGGTACACTGTGTGACAGGCAGACAACATCACTTCAGCTATCAGCACGACGTCGTCGACACTGTCACTGTCGTTCAATAAAATGGAACTGTTATACCGGGCGAAGCCCGGTTAGGCCGCAGGCCTACGGGCGTAGCCCATAGTAGGCCCTAAAATCACCCGTGTGCGCGTATTAAGTTGGCCGTTGCCGGTGCTTCCGAGTGTGCACTTTTTGACTGTAACGAAATCCTGTCACACGAAATTTCCCATGAAATGTGACGAAAGTCTAGTTTTCATTGTCGCTGAAGTAGTAAGTAATCAGTTTAAATCGATTAAAGCGATGAAGAAAATATTCTTGAGGTACGGTGGTCATTACAAAAAATTACAAGACTAATGGGTGTTTTCCGTAAACATTAAAATAAACACCGTTGATTGAAGTTTAATGCCAACATTAGTTCAGAAGTCTTGTAACTTTAAAATATATGCACAACACGTCGCTTTCGCATCTAAATCTTTGTTTTGCGTCAGTATCTTTAATTAATAACCCATTGGGAAACCTAAACTCCGGGCGCAGCCCGGAGAGCGAAGCTCATTGTGCATGTATAAAATGTCGAGTGGGACATTAAACCTCTACTTCGTTACAGCCGGACTTTCGTTACAACTTTCGTTACGTTACGACTTTCGTGACAGTCAAAAACTGCAGACTAGTAAGCACGGCCAACCACATACAATACAAATACTACGCGCGCGATCTTACTATGGCCGGGTTGCGCCCGGTATAATTATACATTAGTTTCACTGATGCCCGTCTTCATCTGAACACTTTAATTCCAATCACCAGAGGGCACCTAACGGTTTCCTAATGGGTTATATTTGCAAATCATTGTGACACCTTTATTGTCTTGGCTGCAGTCCGCACCCGGTATAGGCCTAAGTCTCATCACTAACTATGCGTAGGCCTGTTCGTACCACTCTGCGCCGACAGCCATTATGATGGGAATTTACTTTCGTTTTTGTATGCGCTTCTTGTTTTCCGGAAAGCTAGTCGATTGTAGACGTTCTGTATATGGCATAGCCCTACTAAGCCGACATAGTCTGCTGATCTGTTCGATACAGTGAGACGGTCGCACAAAGTAGATATATTTTAGCTTGACGCTGTGCTTATTTGTCGTAAGGCAGCTAAATCCTGTCTTAAGGTGCCACGTCGACGGTTCGGTGTAAACGTCACAACTGGCACACATCGACTCGATCAACTGGTAATTATTATTTACGACTGTTAGACTTGGGCTTCAATTTTTGGGATATATTTTTTAAAATTCACTTGTTGCTGTTCGACGTAATTAACTGAAATGGCGACAATCTTGGTTAAGGTATGGTCGAATGGCGAGACAAATCTGAGGCATAGAGCCATAGGGCCTACCATGTAGCACAATGTATACGATTAGGTCTATAACAGTACATTAGGTTCAGAGCAGAGGTGCCTATAGAAATTAGAAACGTTACCCCATTTGAGAGGCGTGAATCGCATGTACTAACTAGCCAGTAGCCATACTGGTTAACTTTGAATAGCCTTATAACCCATTAGGAAACCTAAACTCCGGTCGCAGCCCGGACAGCAAAGCTCATTAGAAGCGCCTCATTGCAGCTCGTATTCGATGCGGCTATCGCTAAATTACTTTGGCGTCTTGTTTCTCGTTGCTTCTATAAGTCGATTTGTGTTTGTTTCTACGACAACGT